>Ga0079224_100011407_pt1 | contig 12238 bp, 8 predicted proteins | sample Stecom2015_FD_80414 | JGI IMG/M metagenome (GOLD analysis project Ga0079224, IMG submission 80414) | Agricultural soil microbial communities from Utah to study Nitrogen management - Steer compost 2015 | ecosystem: Environmental > Terrestrial > Soil > Agricultural land | place: USA: Utah... | reverse complement strand
GCAGGAAGGTCGTGCCCGTTCGGGGGTTGCCGACCAGCACGATGGGCCGGTTGGCCCGCGCTCTTCGCAGGCGCGAGAAGAGGACGCGGTCGAGCGCCATGCTGGCGCCCACGATCGCGCGCAGGCAGCCGAACAAAACGGCGAGAAATAGCGGGACTACGCGGACTTTGTGCGTCCGCCGCAGCACCCGGTAGATCCGGCCCATTCGCGAGAAAATGTTCTGCATGTGATCACCAATAGCAGGCCCGAGACCCGGACGGCGGCCCAGCTCGGCCGCGCTCGTTGCCTGAACGGAGAGGGTAACGTCGTTAGTAGTCGTAAAGTGTCACGAAGGGGCCAAGGTGGCTGACCATCGCTGACGATTTTCTACGAGAGCCCCTGTTCGCCGCACTCGACGCCAGGCGCTCGCCCGCGAACTTGCGAGGCGCTCCTTCCGGTCGAAGCCGTGCACAAATTTGAACCCGTCCGGATGTGATGGATCACCGTCCGTTGGTGCACGGTACGGCGAGTTGTGATCACGAACGTGGGTGCTCGGGGAGGTTGCGACGGTGCATCTCGTATGGTGAACTATGGGCATGGGAGCTAAGTGGGTAGCCGCTCGCGCGGCAATTCTTTTGACCGTGTGTGTGGGCATCGCCGCGGCTGGCGGCGGCGTCCCGTCGCTGCAAGCGAAGGAGCTGGCGCGCGGGCCGTTCGCCAGCATGCACATGTTGCTGGAGAAGACGTTCCTCAAGGTGGACGTCGCGACCATCGACATCCGCTTCGGAAAGCCGTCACAAGCGAAGTTCAGCGAGATCGCGAAAGGCAAGTCGTACTCCAAAGGTCTCGCGCAAGAGCTGGCGAAGGTCGCTGTCGAAGCAGACAACGCCGTCGTTCAGCTGAAGTTCAAGCGGGACGTCTCGCTCGATCAGTGGATCGACAGCGTGCGGGAGAGCTTGGAAAAGGCGGCCAGCGCGGGTCTGATCAGCGCCGACCTGCGCAAACGGGTGAGCAGCGGGTTGCCGCAGTGGTTCGCCGCCATCAAGGACCGTGGCTTCGAAGAAGGCGATCGCGTCATGTACGGGGTGCAGACCGATGCGCTCCGCACCGTGATGATCACTCACGGCGGCAAGGTGATGGTGGATCGGACCGACAAGGGTGCCGACAAGCGACGGCTCGTGCTGGCCACTTATTTTGCGCCCGGCACTGACTATCGTGAACCCCTCCTGCGGTCGCTCTTGAAGCGTAAGGATTAGAGCGGCGGCTTGCAGTAAACCGTTCGTTGCAGAAAGTGAGACTTCGACGCCCGCTCTGCGGGCGTTTTGGTTTACAATCGCGGCATGTACGACGCAGAGCTCGCGGTGGCTTTGCAGGCGGTCAGACAAGCCTGCCGTGTCTGCAATCGGGTTCAGAGCTCGTTCGATCTGGGCGCGCTCACCAAGACCGATCGAAGCCCGGTCACGGTCGCGGACTTCGCGGCCCAAGCGGTGATCGCGAAGGCCCTGGGGGATGCGTTCCCCGACGACGCCTTGGTGGCGGAGGAGCGCTCCGATGCCCTCAGGGAAGCGGCGCAACAGGAGCTCCTGCAGCGCGCGGCCGCTCTGAGCGACATGGCCCCGGAGACCTTGCTGGCGAGCATCGATCGCGGCAGCGGACAGGCGGCGGAGCGCTTCTGGACGCTCGATCCGGTGGACGGCACCAAGGGCTTTTTGCGCAGCGAGCACTACGCGGTCGCGCTCGCCTTGATCGAGCGCGGACGGGTCGTGTTGGGCGTGCTCGGTTGTCCCCGGCTGCCCCTGCAGGGAGCAGGGATCACCGCTGCGGGTGATGGGGTGGGCTCGGTGATGAGCCTGGTCGCCGGGGAGCGCCCGATGCTCTGGGACGAGACCGGCACGTCCGCCACGCCCGTCCGGACGAGCTCCGAGCGCGACCTCCAGCGGATGCGCGCCTGTGAATCGGTGGAGAGCGGCCACTCCAAGCACGATGTCGCCGCTTCGGTCGCCCAGGAGCTCGGGATCCAGAGCGCCGTGAGGGTCGACGGACAGGTCAAGTACGCGCTGGTGGCCCGCGGCGACGCGGACGTCTACTGGCGCTTGCCGACGCGCGCCGACTATCGCGAGAAGATTTGGGACCACGCTGCCGGAGCGGCGATCGTCGAGGCGGCGGGCGGCAAAGTGACCGACATCGATGGCCGGCCTTTGGATTTCGGGCGGGGGACGACGTTGTCCGCGAACCGCGGGATCATCGCCAGCAACGGGCTCGCGCACGATGCGATCGTGGCCGCCGTGGCTCGGCGTTTCTGAGCCGCCGACTGATTCGAAGCGAGGACCCGTGAGCAAATCGACGCCAACCGCCAGGGACATCATTGGACAGCCGTCGGCGAAGGGGCAGCGCGTGGTCGTCGCCGGCGCACCGGCTCGCGACGACCGCTCGCTGCTCGACCGCCTCTCCTCCGAGGGGTTTTCGGTCGAGCTGGCGCCCGCTCTCGAAGAGCGGCGGACGGGGCCGGACGCCGTCATGTCCGCCACTGTCGTGGTGATCACCAACGTCCGCGAGGGGCTGTCGCCGGACACGCTCCGGTGCTGTGCCAGCGCGTGGTTCACCGGGGCGCCGTCGATCGTTCTGGCGGTCGACGAGGTGGACGGCGCGGAGCATGAACGAGCCTCGTTCTTGGCGCTGTGCCAGGGCTACTCCGACTACACGCAACAACTCGGCAGCGCAGCGACCGCTTGCGTGCCCATCTCGACGGCCCGAGGTGACAACATCGGCGAGCGCAGCGAACGGCTTGCCTGGCACGCGGGGCCAACGCTCGTTCAAGCGCTGCGCGACGCGGCCGCGGACGCCCCGCCCGCCCCTTTCCGGATGCACGTCGCGACCGCGCTGCAGGGCGCGGGCGACACGACCGTCTCGGGGATCGTCGCCAGCGGCGCGGTCAAGAGCGGCGATCCGCTGCGGATCCTCCCCGGTGGCCACTCGGCGCGCGTTCGCAGCGTGCGCGCGGCCGCGGCGGAGCTGGGGCTCGCGGTCGCGGGGGATTCGGTCACCCTGACGCTCGACCCCGGCGCGGAGGTCGGCGCTGGGGACCTGCTGGCCGCCGCGGATGTCCCGGCTGGGATCGCCGATCAATTCCAGGTGCAGCTGCTCTGGACGCACGCACGCGCCATGCTGCCTGGCCGCGCGTACCTGATGAAGATCGGAACGGCCTCGGCTTTGGCGACCGTGACGGCGCTCAAGCACAAGCTCAGCGCGGACACGCTGCAGCCGGTTCCGGCGAAGCGGCTCGAGCGCGGCGACGTTGCCGTCTGCAACATCTCGATCGACCAGCGCATCGGCTTCGATCCGTTCGAGGAGAACCCGCGCACGGGCAGCTTCTTGCTGGTCGACCGCACGACGGGTGAAACGGCAGGTGCCGGGCACTTGCAGTTCGCCCTGCGGCGTTCGGAGAACATCCACTGGCAGCGGCTCTCGGTCGACAAGCGCGCCCGCTCCGCGCTGAAGGGACAGCGCTCCTGCGTGCTGTGGTTCACCGGCCTCTCTGGGGCGGGCAAGTCCACGATCGCGAACCTGGTCGAGAAGAAGCTCTACAGCGCCGGGTGTCACACCTACCTGCTCGACGGCGACAACGTTCGGCACGGCTTGAATCGGGATCTGGGGTTCACCGACGCGGACCGCGTGGAGAACATCCGCAGGGTCGCCGAGGTCGCGAAGTTGTTCGTCGACGCTGGCATCATCACGTTGGTGGCGTTCATCTCTCCGTTTCGGTCGGAGCGGTTGATGGCGCGCCAGCTGCTCGCGGAGGGTGAGTTCTTCGAGGTGTTCATCGACACCCCCTTGGCGGAGGCGGAGAAGCGCGATCCGAAGGGCCTCTACAAAAAGGCGAGGAGCGGCGGCCTCAAGCACTTCACCGGCATCGACTCACCTTACGAAGCACCCGAGAACCCGGAGCTTCGGGTCGACACCACGCGCCACACGCCCGAGGATGCGGCCGACCTCATCGTCGAGGCGCTGGTGGCCGCGGGCAAGGTCGCGCCCGAACAGTTCGACGCTCCGGTCGAAGCGCGCACCGCCTGAGGCGCGGCGGGCGGCTCAGAACGCGCAGCTCTGAGGCTGTGGGTCGAGCGCTTCGACCTCGGCGGCGAAGCCAGGTGCGATCTCCGGCGCTTCGCGGAATCCCTCGGCCGCGCTGCCTTGCATCGCCATCCCGTAGTAGCCCGCGTTGTTCATGTGGGCTCGCACGATCACCACGTCGTCTTCGTTCACGGCGATCGGACCTCCCGATCGCGTGAAGGTGTTTCCCGGCGCGTCCGGATCGGTCGTGCCGTTGGCGTCGGTGTGGCTATGGGTCAGGATGTGCCGGTAAACGAGCTGCCCGTCGCTATCGAGCACCTCCCACCAGTCGGCGTACTGGGAGCAATCGATGTCCGCGCTCTCGATCGAGACGGCGTAGGTGTAGCCGCCCGCAACCCCGCTGACGGAGACGGCGACGACATGGGCGTAGACGCTCTGCGAGGCCGAGTCGGGCTCGAGACCGCCGTCCGTCGGTCCGCTCCCAGCTTCGCCGCCGGCGGCAGCGCCGCCGGTCGAGAGTCCCCCGTCGCCGCCTGCGGCCGAAGCGTCGTCGGTCGCGACGCCCCCGCCCCCGCCGTCGCCGCCGGAGCCGGCGTCTTCCGAAGGAGCGCCGCCCGCTGCGCCGGCGGACCCGCCGCTACCGGCGACCGTCGCCTTCGGTTGCGATCCCTCGCTCGAGCTCGGTTCGCCGCAGCCCGAGATCAGCACACCGCCGCAGATCAGGGCGAGCCACCGCAGGCGGCGGGCTGCGTCGCCGCGAACGCCGCCCGTCTTCCTGCCCCGATCGAACGAAATCGTCCCGTTCCGCATCTTGGATCACTCCAGGGTGTAGCTGTAGAGGACCTCGCCGCCGAGCGCGATGAACTCCACCTTCACCGCGTCCGGGCCCACGCGGACCCGGCCATGCCCCGAATCCGTCCAGTATTCGGTGTATCCCGTCTCGGCCGTCTCGAACTTCCAGGGGGCGCCGGCGCTTCCAGGTAGGGAGTAGTGGATGCCGTCGACCACGATGTCGGTGAAGACGTGGTCGTGGCCGTAGAAAAAGATCTGCACGCCGTGCTCCAGCATCAGCTCGTGCACCAGCGCCTGCTCGCCGACGTGTGCGGCCTGGCCGCCGCCGCGACCATAGGCGGCGTTCGCGGCGTTGCCGGCCGCGCCGCCCACGGCATGGTGGATCAGCAAGAAGCGCCACTTGGAGGTGGCCCCTTCGAGCGTTCGCTTCAAAAAGTCCAGCTGCGCTTCCCCGAGGGTCCAGTCGTCCGCAACGCCCGGCTGACTGGAGAGCAAGTGCTCGGTGGGCGTGTACGTCATCACGTTCAGCACCACGAACAAGGCGTCACCCCAGGTGAAGGCGTAGTAGTCTTCGTGGACGTTGCCGCCCTCTGGGTAGGTGTCTGGCTTCGGACCGGGGAGATAGAGCAGGCGCTGCTCGCGTGAGCGAGCGATTTCCTCATCCGTGTAGGAGCCGTTTTCGCCGTCCCAGTTGCCGATCACGGGGTAGTGCGTCGCGTTGCCGAGCGTCTCTTGCATCAGGCGCCGGTAGTTCAAGTACGCGATGCGGGTCCACCAGCCGTCGGGGGGTGGGTCGTTGAAGCCGAACAAATGGAAGTCGAGCATGTCGCCCAGGTGCACGACGAAGTCCGGCGCGTCGTCGCCGATGTTCTTTGCGACCCTGAGCAGGGTGTCCTCCGGGAGGTCGACGGCCGACAGATCTCCCGGTACGACCTCCCTGGGCGCGATGTGGCTGTCGGTGAGCAGCGCGAAGCTGAACTCCGAGCCCGGCGGTCGCTGGGTCACGATGTCGCCAGCGAAGAGGGTGACGGCGTCTCCTTCGGGGTCCGTGCGGACCACCTGGTACTCGTAGCGTGTCCCCGCCGACAGATCGCCGAACTTCCACTCGAGGACGTCGCTGCCGCGAGAGCTCGGCGCGCCCGGCCTCCAGTCGTCGCTTCCTGGTTGGCGAGCTCTGGCGCTGAGCTCGGAGGCGTCGCCGCCGACCGTGACGGCGTTCAAAGAAAAGCCGTCGGCGGTCGTCGCGAACACCAGCGGTGCCCCCAAGAGCTCGACGACGCTCGAGCCGTCCGCCGCGTCGGTGTCAGCACCGGCGTCGCTCGAGCCGTCCGCCGGGTCGGCGTCTTGGGCGGCGGCGTCTCCCGCCCAAACGTCCGCGACGGTGATGTTCCCGGCGTCGTAGGACGTGTAGCTGCGCGTCGTGACGGGGTGGTCATCGCACGCGAACAAGGCGAGCGCAGCCGCGACGAGACGTGGTCCCGATCCCGATTTGGATCTCCACCTGGCCAATGCTCCAAAGCCTTTCGCCACCTCGCGTCCGCCCGCGGCAAGTGGTCTCGTCGGTATTGTCTCCGAAGCTCTCGGACGTCGCAACGCCGAACGGATCGGTATCAGGCCGACTTCGGAAGCCGCGCCCGCGCGTCGGCATCCGCGGACACGCCAGCCGCCGCCGTCCCCGTGACCGGCACGGGGTCAAAGCAGCGGGGGCGAAAAATCAACAGTATCGCCGGAAGAATCACGAAGGCGGCCACGAGCGCCCCCAAAATCGATATCGCCACCAGGAGGCCAAAAAATCGCACTGGGTAAAAGGCCGAGACGATCAACACCGCGAAGCCGACCACCACGGACAGGCCGTTGAACAAGATCCCTCGGCCCGTCGTCACCAGCGCGCGCTCGATCGCTTGCTCCGCGGTGAGGCCCGCCTGCCGCTCGTCGCGGTAGCGCCACATCAGGTGGATGCTGTAGTCGACCCCCACGCCGATCATGATCGAGGACAGGAGCGCGGTGACCAGGTTCAGCTCGATACCGGCGAACCCCATCACCCCGAAGATCATGGCCAGCGCGAGGAGCAGCGGAAACACCGACAAGACCCCGGCCACGAACGAACGGAAGAAGAGGGCGACGACCGCGCCCACGAGCACGGTGGCCCAGACCAGGCTCACGATTTGGCCCCAGACGATGTGGTGCACCAGGTCCGCCATCACGTCCAGCAGGCCCCCTGCGAACGCCAGCGTGCCGCCCCGCTGTGCTTCCAGGTAGGCCCGCGTGTACTCGAGCACGTCGGTCGCGGCCCGCGTCCCGCTGTCGGTGATCTTGGCCATCACCTGCGCGTTCTCGTAAGGGAAGTCGACCAGCTTCTCGAAGTCGGCGGCGTCCCCGCTCATCGAGTACAGGAGCAGGTACTGGGCGACCAGTTCGCGGCTCTCCGGGATGCGGTTGTACTCCGGATCGCCGTCGTGCATGACCTGGTTCATTTCCCGCAGCACGCGGGCGATCGAGGTGGTCGTGCCGACCTCCGGGTGTTTCCTCAGATGCACTTCCAGGGCGTCGATCTGCTCGAGCACCTTCGGGTCCTTGATGTCGCCGTGGGCGACGACCGATAGCCCCGCCCAGCCGCCCAGGTGCTCGTTCAACAGGTGGGTCGAGCGCCAGATGGGCTCCGAACGCTGGTAAAAGCTCATCGGGTTCGTGTCGACGACCACCTGCGTCGCGCCCACGCCGATCGCCAGCGTCGCCAGGACGGACACGATCAGGATGCGCTTGGGCGCCCGCGGTACCAGGGCGGCGCAGCCCGCAAGCAGGCGCTGGACCGGGCCGCTCGCCGCCGCCGCCGGCTTCCGGGCGTCGAGGACTGGCTTGGCCCGCGGCAGCACGGCCAACACGCCGGGGATGAACAGCAGGCTGCCGAACATCGCGAACCCGACGCCGACCGCCGCCAGCACGCCGAGCTGCTTTGCCGGCACGATGATGTGCGACAGCAGACAGAGCAGGCCAACCATCGTGGTGATCCCCGTGGCCAGCACCGGCCTGGTGAGCTCGACGACGCCCCGTGCCGCGAGGTCTCTCGACGTGGCGTCGCTGCCCGGCGTGTTGTCCTCCTGGTAGCGCGCGACAAGATGGATGCCGTAGTCGTTCGCCACCGCCAGCAGGATGACCGGCAAGAGGATCGTGACCGTGTGGATCTTCCAGCCGAGCAGGGGAATGATGCCCATCGACACGATGATCGCCATGATCGTCATGACGAACGGCAGGACCACGCCGCGCGCCTGCCGGAAGCACGCCAGCAAGAAGACCAGCATGATGCCGAGGCCAAGCGGCAAGAACTTGCGCATGTCGCTGCGCATGTCGCGGGTCAGGCTCACCCGGGTCACCGGCATGCCGCCGACCACGACCTCGGCCGGGCCGGGCGTCTCGGCAGCGAGCTGCTCGACTTTGGCGACGAGGGTCTCGTCGCTGGCGTCGGGTTTCAAAAATCCGATCACCACCGCGTGGCGGAAGTCCTTCGAAATCAGGCTCCCGTGCACGACCGGGTTCTCGGACAGGCGAGCTTTCAGCGCCGCCCGGCTCTCGGCAGAGTCGGGGAGCTTTGGGACGGCGGGCTCGACGATCATCTCCCCGTCCTCGCCCCGCAGGTGCTTGGCAGTAAAGAGGCTGATGACGCGCTCGATCTCCCCGACCGCTTGCATCTCCTCGGTGATGCTTTTTAGCTGGCCCAGCGCTGCCGGCTCGAGCACGTCGTCGCCGGACAGCACGGTCATGATCATGTCCGTGCCGCCGAACAGCTCCTCGATCTTCTTGAGGTTGATGCGCGTCGAGAGCTCGGCAGGGAGCTGGTTCTTCATCTCCGTGTCGAGCTCGGCCTTGGGGAGCTGCAGCGCGAAGAACACCGTGATGGCCGTGAAGATCGCGATGGACAGCCAACGCAGTCGAACCACCAGGTTTGCCAATCGATGCATGGGGGTCTCCCGGGCGTCAGAAGGTGAGCCTGAGCTCCGCGTAGCCCGCGGTCAGGGTCTCGTCGATGAGATCGAACAAGGTGCCGTCCGGACCGGAATAGATTTCACCGCCGAGATAGGTGATCAGCCGATCGCTGATGCGATAGCCGACCTTGGGGAACACCAGCCACTCCCGCGTGGTGAAGTTCATGAGGCCAAGCGCCGACAGCGACAGCGTGTCGTGCAGCGTCAGCCATTCGAGCCGCACGGAGGCCAGGTGCTGGACCTCCGCCAGCTGCTGGAACAACGCCTGGTTGCGAACGGCGAGGATGCCGTTGACGGTGTCGACGATCCCTTGCTCCACGAGCGGCGCGAGCGGCGGCATCGCCCCCAGCAAGAAGTCCGGGCCGAGGCTGGTGTCCGGCTCCTCGGCGCGTTCCCAGTCGAAGGTGTAGCGCCCCAGGTACTGGGCGATCACGCTCACGGGGCCGAAGGCGCGATCGACGCCGAGCACGTACTGCAGGTCTGGGCGGGGGACGTAGGCGCGCGTCTCGTAGTCCACCGGGCGGCGGTACGCCGCCTCCCCGCGGATCGCGAACAGGTCGCCCACGGCCGTCGAAAAATCGACGCCAGCGACGTGGTGTTTGTACGCGGTCTGCGCGATGCGGATCTCCGCGTCGGGACCAACGGTGAAGTCCGCCAGCCGCAGCCCGGGCAGCAGCGCGTGGCCGTAGAGATACGAAACCGAGGCCTCGAACGACGGCAGCTCGAGATGGACGCGCCCCGCCAAGAGGCCCTCGGACAGCTCGGTGGACGGAAAATCCTGCTGCAGCGCGACCAGCTCTTCGATCTCGATCGGTGGGTAGACGGTCGGCTCGTAGAGCGGCAGCCACACGCCTTCGATGCGCACCGGCAACAGGTTGAGGATGGTGCGCGCCCCGACGTTGCCGACCCGGCGATCGTCCTCGATCGGAGAGCGGATGCGAAAATCGATCGGGGTCAGGTTGCTGGTCGGATTGAACGCATCCGCGCGGCCCCAGACGATGATCTGTTTGCCGAGGCGAAGATCGAACGGGCCGAGGTACGCGTTGACGTAGGCTTCGCGAAGATCGACGAACAGATCGTGCTGGTCGCCTTGTTGGCCGTAGCGCAGGCGCGCGTCGGCGAACGCGTCGCCGACGTCCTGGCTGCGCAGCGTCAGCTGCAGCGCGAGCTCGGCGTAGGCGGCCTTGATCTCCGCCTGGTCCGCGCCGGAGACCTTGCCGACGAAGAAGTCACTGCGGGCGTAGCCGTTGAGGTCATAACCTCCGGTCGTCGCGCCCGCCGCGTCCGGAGCGCCCTCGGCCGCCGCCGCATCCCCGCCGCCGGAGAGGCTCGCTTCGAACAGGCCGCTGCCGGAGTCATCGACGACCGCGTCCGCCTCGACGCCCACGCTGGGTGGCGCGGGCTCGGCCTCGACGGGTTCGGCCTCCGCGGGGGCCTCCGCCTCGGGCGGCGCAGCCTCCGGCGCGACGGGCGCGGCGGGATCTGCGCCGGCCGGGGCGATCTCTTCAGCGGGCGCGGGCGCCGCCGGCGGCTGTTCGGCGGGGACCTCCTGAGCCAGCGCCGAGGGCGCCATCTGAGAAACAGCCGCGAACACCAGCGCGCAGAGGCTTGTCAGCCGTGAACGCTTCAGCGAGCCGCCGCCCTCGAAAACATGAAAAAAAGCTGACACTACCGGAACTCATCCTGTTGGTTGGGGCACCCGCCGCGCTCAAACCCATTCTCCCGTCGCGATCACCACGGAGAAGCCCGCCGCTGCGCTGCCGAGCACGAGTTTGTCCCCCCGCTTCGGCGTACGTTCCTTGAGCATGTGGTCGAAGGTGACGCCAACGCTCGCGCTGGCGGTGTTGCCATAGTAGCGGTGGGAGTACACCCCGCGCGCTGGATCGGCGCCGAGGTCTTCCAGGATCTTTCGAACCATCACCTCGCTCGGCTGATGAAACACGAAGTGATCGATCTGCGCGGGGCTCCAACCTTGTGCTTCGATCATCTGCTTCAACAGCGGCGGGATCAACTTGCCGAGCCGCATCAGCTCGACCGATGACGAGAGGAACACGCCGTCGATCGGCACCTGGCAGAGCTCCCAGTGGTCGGGCGAGGTGAAGGTCTCCACGCCGTGCAGGCGCACGCCGCCGCCCGGCCAGGGCCGCTTGCGGAGCAGAAAGCAGGCAGCGGCGTTGCCGACCGTCAGCCCGGCGGATTTCACGCGCAGCTCGCGCACCGACTGGATGTCGTAGGTCAGGTAGTTGCCGGCCAACTCGGAAGTGCAGACGAGCGCCGCGCGGTACTTGTCGTGCAAGTTCAGGTACGCCGCGGCGGCCTGCACCGCTTCCAGATGGCCGACGCAGGCCGAGGTCACGTCGAAGGCGTGGGTCTTCTTCAAGCCCAGCTTGGCAGCGACCTCCATCGCCGTGGCCGGCTCGAAATACTGGCGAGCGATGCTGCCGCAGACGACGACGTCGACCTCGTCGAGGCTAGCGTCGTTGACCTCGATGCAGTGCCTGGCTGCCGCGACCGCGTAGTCTCCCACCCGCGCGGCAGGGTCGAGCTCCAGGTACCGGTGCTGCGTCGAGCAGAGGCCGAAGATGTGCTCGATGCCCGACTCGATCGATGCCCAGCCGTCCTCCGGCCCGCGGTAGCACTCTCTGACCCGGCGGATGACCGCCGCGTTGTCCATGCGGTTTTTGGGGAAGCTCACGCCCGGTTTGGAGAGGTGAAGTTCGGGTAGACTCAAAAAATCGCCTCCATTTTCCTGACTCGCCCTGCACCGCCGCCCCTTGCGGGAAGCGGCGTGCGATGGCTCAGGAGGGCATTTTGCTTCATCGCGACGGCGCGATGCCAGGCCCGCGGGATCTTTTCGGCGTTCACTCCAGCAGGTAAGTGACGGTCGGGGCGCAGAAAGGGTCAGACAACCTCACCCGAGAACACCGGTAGCTGCCTTCCATGCAGTGGAAGTGCGAGGTGGGCACACCAGCCACACCTCGGCGCTGCGACACCTCACGACGAGGGTGCTCCCCCCTTATTCCCCGCTGCCCGTCGGTTCGATCACCGAAAGCACCACCGGCGCTGGATTTTGGCAGGTGCTGCACATCAACGCCATCAGGTAGACGCCGTCCGTTTCGACGAACCCCGGGAACGCCGGGCCGGTGGGCGAGGTCTCGATGATCGGGCCCGCGGTGCTCTCCTTGGCGTTGGCGAGGTCTGCCGACTTCGTCCCCTTGGAAAACTCGACCTCCCAGAGGGTGGTTGCGATCTGCTCCAGGTCAAGGATTTGGGCTTGAACGTCGGCCGCGGTCATGCCTTGGAAGTAGCCGACCAGAAGACTATCGATGAGGCCGACCGGACTCGCCTGCCCCTGGCTATCCCGAGTCACCTCACTCCAGTCGACGATCCAGGGACCGCTCGCCGGGATCTGGACGGGG
>Ga0079224_100011404_pt1 | contig 12240 bp, 4 predicted proteins | sample Stecom2015_FD_80414 | JGI IMG/M metagenome (GOLD analysis project Ga0079224, IMG submission 80414) | Agricultural soil microbial communities from Utah to study Nitrogen management - Steer compost 2015 | ecosystem: Environmental > Terrestrial > Soil > Agricultural land | place: USA: Utah... | reverse complement strand
TCGGCTTGACGTAGTTCTTCTGGAAGTCGCTGAGTTTGCCGAGGAAGCCCGGCGCCAGGAAGTCGAACACCGCCCACAGGTCGAGCAGGTGGTTCTCGACCGGCGTGCCCGAGAGCGCGAGCTTGTGGTCCGCCTTGAGTTGCTTGGCGCTCTTGGCCGTCGAGGTCGTCCAGTTCTTGATGTATTGCGCCTCGTCGAGGATGACGTAGCGGAACCGGATCTTGGTGAGCTCGTCGACGTCGCGCCGCATCACGGCGTAGGAGGTGACGATGATGTCCGTGCGCTTGAGCAGGCGGCGGTTCTCTTCGCGGTCCGCTCCGTGCCAGACGAGCACCGACAGGCTCGGCGCCCATTTCAGCACCTCGTTCTTCCACACCGAGAGCACCGACGTGGGGACGACGATGAGCGACGGCGCCTGGCCTTCGTCTTCTTTGGCCTTGGTCAGCAGCGCGAGGGCCTGCACGGTCTTCCCGAGGCCCATGTCGTCCGCCAAGATGCCGGTCATGCGGTTCTGGTGCAGCTGCCAGAGCCACGCGAAGCCGGTGCGCTGATACTCGCGCAGCTTGGCGTTGAGCGCTTTGGCCTTGCGCGGCGCTCGAACGGCTTTGTCGCCGGTCATGCTCTTGAGCAAGCGCCGGACCTCGTTGGCGACCTTGGCGGTGGGCACCTCGCTGAGCAGACGCGACAGGTTGCCGAGCTCGAGCGTCGACACCTCGGCGTGGCCGTTCTTGTCGAATTGCAGGTCTCCGGCGGCTTCGGCCACGGGATTGAGGATCTTCGGATCGAGCTTGGCGACGCTGCCGTCCGCGAGCGTGATCCAGCGGCGGCCTTCGTGCAGCCAGCGCAGGAGGTCGCGGAACGAGATGAGGTCCTCCTCGCCTTCGACGTCGACGATCGCTTCGATGTCGAGGATCGAGCCGTCGCCCGTCGACACTGAAACGTGCGGCGTCGGGGACTTGCTGCGGATCCTCGGCATCTTGGGCACGCGCCGATCCCAGTGCTCGGGCAGCAGCGGCACGCCGGCGACCAGGAACTCGATCGCGATGTCGTCGCGGGCGACGAAGCCGTCGTGCGCCGGGTCCCACTGCAGCTTGAGATCCGTGAGGACGCGCCGGGCCGTCGCTTCGCCGTCGAGGTCGCGATAGAACGAGATCGTCTGGTCTCCGACCGTCATCGAGTAGCGTGCGGACTCCGGATCGTCCCCGGTGATCGCCAGCTGTACGTTGCCGTAGCGCGCGCTGAGGGCCACTTTGACGAAGTTGGGCTCGCCCTCGATCGTCGCGACGATCTGCTCGATCTTGCGGGCGTCGCTCGCGAGCGCGAAGAGGTCGGACCGGGGCACGCCGGCGGACTGCAGGCGCTGGCTGAGCGAGTCCATCTGCTCGGCGTCGACGCGCGCGTCCATCACGATGCGCGGCTGCTTGGCGATCGCGTCGAGCACCCACGGTGGCGTCTCGGGCACGCGAAACAGCTCGGCGGTGTCGGGGAGCAGGAACCACGTGGGGGCGCCGGCGATGACCCGACCTTGGTCGACCTCGATGGCGCGCCCGGAAACCTCGTGGAACAGGAACGCGTGGAGGTCGACGTTGGAGTCGTTGCGGGTCTCCGCTTGGACGCGCAGCAGCAGCGGCTCGGGCACGAACTTCAGTTTTCCGACGCCCTTGAGCGAGACCTGGGCGTCACGGGCGAAGTACAGCATGCCGGCGAGCGAGGGGTCTTCGAGCTCGTGGCAGCCGTCCTCGGTGCGTTCGACCTCCTGGTCCAAGTAGTATTGGACCAGGCGATCCGCGGGGTGGATCTCGGTGCCGCGCGAGCGCTTGGCGATCGCGGCGGAGCCGGATTGAAACACCTGGACGACCCAGTTCCCGCCGCGCTGTTCGAGCTGATATCGCCGCTGCCGAGCCGCGCCGCCCTCCTCGACTTCCTCGACCCACGGATTGTGCGTCGTCGTGATCTCGGAGCCGCTGTGGTAGTGCTTGCGCAACGCCATCGCGAGCGCGACGGCGTGATGGCAGAACTTCTCCCAACCGTCGGTGAAGGTCGGGCAGGTGCAGTGCACCACTGGTTTGCCGGACTCGAGTTTGAGCGTCGTCGTGTGCGGGATGGTCTGCGACCCCTTGACCCTGCCCGAGATGGCGTCTCCGGAGAAAACGAGGTCGGAGACGGAGTTCTTCTCGTAGAGTTCCTTGCCGGCTTTGAGTGCCTTCACGCTGACGAACTTCACCAGCGCCTCCGGCTCCAGCATGGGGAGGAAAGTTTCGAGCTTGATCACGGTTGCTCTGCGGCGGCTTCACGTGGGGTCGCGAAGCCCGAAAAGACGGACGGAATTCTCGATCGCGGCGCACTCGCTAGCTCCCGTCTATCGACCAAGGGGAGCCGGCACCAGCGATGCGTTCGGCGGTCTAACACGGGTTCGGCCGCCCGGTCCAGCGGGCGAGGTGGTTTGAGGCACCGACCCGGTCGGGCCCGCCGGGACGCGTCCGAGGTGCTTTCGCGACGACGTCGGAACCTCGGCGCGACGCACGCAAAGCGTCGGCAAGATGTCCTCGCGCGAGCGGGCAGTGGGGGACGTCGGCCCGGTCCGACGATGGGACGACCCTCGCCGCGGTTGCATCGCACGTCCTGAATTCGGGGGCGCGGCGCCGCGGCTCCATGGACGAAGACGCGTCACCGCTGCGTCGTCACCGAGGTCGTCCGTCGCGACACCACGCCATCCGGCGGATGCAAGCCGTGGAGTCGTTTCCATGGGCGAGCGCGCAGGCGCGGTGTGACCGGACGCCGGTTCGTGCGAACCTCCCGCCCGGCGAAACTCCCGAAATCTCGCTAAGGTAGGCGCGGGTAAGGCGGTGTCGCGTCGCGACACGAGCAGCCGTGGACACGCGCATCTCCTATACTCCGTCGGCAATGCAGCAAGCCTCGGCCGAGCAGAGTTCCAAGCCCTTCGAGGCACGGACTCGTCAGCTGACCGGTCCTCAGGTTCAGCCTCAGCTCACGGACGAGGAACTCGATCGGTTGGTCGAGCTCCGCAATGGTCGAATGCGCGTTCGCCTGAGCCCCGGCAGCGAGGTTCCGGGCACGCGCTACTGCATCGACGGCTGGCTGGGCGACGGTGGCACCGGAGTGGTGTTCGAGGCCACGCACGAAGACCTCGGCCGCAAGGTCGCGATGAAGGTGCTGCACAGCGAGCACTCCGACGACCCGGAGATGCTCCAGACCTTCCGCGAAGAGGCCCGGGCCGCCACGAAGATCGGCTCGCCGTACATCGTCGAAGTCATCGATTTCGCGGAGCTTCCCGACGGGCGCCTGCTCTACGTGATGGAGCGCCTGCGTGGCGTGTCGCTCGATCGCGAGGTCGCGAACGCGCCGATGGCGATGGACCGGTTGATCCCGATCCTCCGCCAAGCGTGCAAGGGCTTGGCCGCCGCGCACGATGCCGGGCTCGTCCATCGTGACATCAAGCCCGAGCACCTCCTGGTCCTCGATCCCCGCGAACCACTCGCCAACGGCCGCCGCGATCGCATCAAGATCATGGACTTCGGGATCGCGGCGGTGATGGGCCAATCCGTCGACATCCAAGGCACGCCGAGCTACATGGCGCCCGAGCAGGTGCTGGGGATGGGCGTCGCGCGGCAGAACGACATCTATTCGCTCGGCTGCTCCGCGTACGAGCTCCTCGTCGGTCGGCCACCGTTCCGCGGGGCGAACCTCCGCGAGATCCTGCGCAAGCACATGCGCGAGAAGCCGACGCCGCCGCACGAGGTCGTCGGTCGCGAAGCCGTTCATCCCGCGCTCGAAGCGGTCGTGCTCAAGTGCCTGGCCAAGAAAAAGGTCGAGCGCTACCCCGACATGCGCGAGCTCGAGGCCGCGTTGGTCGAGGCTCAGATCGCGGCGGGCATCAAGACGGAATGGGACGACCTCCCGTTGCCGGAGGTCGAACCCGAGCGCGTCGAGGCGATGCGGCAAGGGCTTGCCGCCTTACACGCCCGCGAGGACGAGCGTCGCTACCCGTGGTGGGCGCCTGCGTTGCTCGGCGCCGCGATCACCGGGGCCGTGGCGCTCGTCGGGTTGCAAGTGTGGCGCGAAGAGCCCGTGGTGCAGACGATCGACGAGGTCGCCATGCGCATCGATCGAATCGCCCGCGAAGCCAAAGACGCCGCGGCGAAGGCCCTCTATTTCTATCCTCCGGTCGAAGATCGGAACGCACCCACCGCGTATTCCAAGGTGCTGGAGCTCGAATCCTTGACCGAGGCGGAGGAGCAGTCGTCGGGGCTGGAGCGCGCCCAGGAGCTGCGGCAGGAGTTCGCCGAGACCTTGGAGCGCCTCGGCGACGCCTACTGGGACAAGGAAGGCGGCAAGTCGTTCGCCACCGATTACTACATCCAGGCGTTGATGTTCGACGGGCAACGCGAGCGGGCGCTCGCGCGTGCGAGCATCACCCCGGGCGAGCGCATCGAGCTGCGTCGCAAGGCCGAGCTGCGCGCGTTCTCCCGGGAGGAGCTCGAAGCGGGCGACGTGCTGGCGATGTTGGCCACCCCGGATCCCGAGCGGCGTGAAGACAAGTTCCGGCATTGGATCAAGGAACGCCGCGGGCGCGCGTCGTCGTCGTTCGTTCGGAGCGCGCGGGTCGAGCAGTTCGTGCTGCGCGAGGGGGTCGTGCGCGAGCCGGAGTCGGAGGTCCAGGAACCGCCGCCGCCGTCGATGGAGGCTCTTCGTGCCGCGATGGAGGCCGCCCTCATCGCTCCGCCGACGTCGACGAGCTCGCCCGGGGCCGACGAAGACGACGGCACGAGCGAGGCGCGGACGCGTCGCGATCCCGCGGCGGCGCGCAAGGTGGCCGAAAAAGCCACGCAGGCCCTGCGCGGGGGCCGGTGGGAAGAGGCCTCCCAGCAGTTCCACGCCGCGCTGGCGCTCGACCGCACGTGTACGAGCGCGCTCATCGGGCTGAGCGATCTGCATTTCGAGAAGGCGGAGCACGGGGAAGCCGTGCGCTACGCCAAGATGGCCGTCGCCGTCGCACCGAAACGTGCGAGCTATCGCGTCAAATATGGTGACGCGCTCGTCAAAGTGCTGGAGTATGCGACCGCACGCGAGCAGTACGAGATGGCGATCGAGCTCGGAAGTCAGGAAGCGAAGAGCCGGCTCAAGCGGCTCGAGGAAAAGACCGGCGGGTGAGCGGTAAACCGTCATCGTCGCGTCGGCGCGCCGCGGGGCGCAAGCCGGCGCGGACCTCCGATTCCACGGGATTCAACGCGCACGATCCGGGCGTGGAGATGCTCGTCCGCGCCGCGGAAGGCGTGCCGCAGGATCGCATCCTGTTGGTCGCCACCGGGAACCTGCCACGCCTCGACGACGCTGCCCGCGTCGTGCTCGACGTCCGCGAGCAGCACCCGCGCGGCGTCCCCTGGGTCGCCCCCGGAACGATCGCGCCGCAGGTCGCCGTGTGGCCCGTGCCCAAGACGCTGGCCCTCGTTTGGCCGCGCGCGCATCTCGGCAAGGACTTCATGCAGCAGTGCCTCGCCCTCGCCGGGCTCGGTGTCGAAGCCGAGGGCGCGGTCCTGTGCGCCGTTCGCAAGCAAAAAGGCGCCGACTCGGTGGCTTCGTTCATGGCCGAGCTGTTCGGGATGGTCGATACCGTCGAGCGGGATCGAGGCTATCGCTTGTTTCGAAGTGAACGAGGCGCCCGCTTCGACGAGACCGCCGCCCACGAGCTCCTCGCGCTGCACTACGAGGTCCACGATCCCGTGCTGGGCGATCTCGTCGTCAGGACGGCACCCGGGGTGTTCGCGCGGCAAAAGCTCGACGCCGGCACCCGAGCGTTGATCGAATACGTCCGTGGCTCGCCCCCGAGCGCGCCGCCGCGACGCGTGCTCGATCTCTGCGCAGGCGTGGCACCGCTCGCTTCGTGGGCTGCGTCGACCTGGCCGACGTGCCGCGCCTTGGCCGTCGAGAGCAACCTCCTCGCGGTCGAGCTCGCGCGGCACAATGTGGCGTCGGCGGGGCTGTCGGCGCGCGTCGAGGTCGTCCCGCACGACGGGTTGCCCCCGCTCGAGGCGTTCCGTGCCTGGGCAGGGGCGGTCGACCTCGCCTTGATCAACCCGCCCACGCACGCCGATCCGGCCGAGCTCCGTGCGCTCTTGCTGCCCCTACGCGAGTGGCTCGCGCCCGAGGGCCGCGCCTTCCTCGTGGCCCATCGCGGCGAACAGATCGTCGGCGCGCTGGGCAGCGACGCGTTCGCCACGGCGATCCATCGCGTCGAGGGTTACAGCATCGTCGAGCTCTGCGCGCACGCCTGATCGGCCGACACGCGTTCGATTCGCACGATGCCTTTGCGCGACACGAATACTCGAATGCGTTGCCACGGTTCGGGGCGCGTGCCCGACTGCAATCGATAAATGATGTCGATCTCGTAGACCCGCGGCGCATTCGCGGAGTACACACATTCGTCGTTCGGGTCGGCGAACAGGATCCGCCGTTTGGGATCGTCGGTATGAGCGAGCCAGCGTCGCAGATCCAACCGGAAGATCTCGGTCACGGAATCGAGGCGTTCATCCACGCTGCGCACCGCTGCCGAGCGCAGTTGCACCACCTTTTGGTGCCAGAAGACCTGCTCCGGACGAGCGAGGGCCTCGAGGGGCGCCGAAAGACCATCTGCGCGTAGCTCGGCGACGTCGCGGGGCAGCGCTCCGCGATGCACGAAGCCCGAGCGCTCCACGACCGTGCCGACGCGACTCCGTTGCTCGCGACCCCGTAAGACCCAGCGCCGATTGGGGAAATGGCGGGCGAGCCACCCCGCGGCCACGCGCTGCAGACCTGCCTTGATCCGGTCCTTGGCCGCGTACGCCAGCACGACGAGGATGGCCCACGCCCATGCATCTTGGAGCCGTGAATCCGACCACTGCGGACCGTGGTACAGCGCGGCCACGAGCGCGAACGACATCGCCACGGAGGCGGCGAGCGCATAGAGGAGATTCGCGAGCAGGCGCCGAGCGTCCTTGACCTCGTGCTCGAGCCAGAGCACCGACGAAGTGAACCGCTTGAGCATGTGGCGGCGCGACTCGACCAACTCCACGTTGCGCTTGGTCGCTTCGTCGTGGACGAGGCGGATACAGCCGCGTTGGTCGCGGTAGCGCGCCTCCGCGACTGCCCCGTAGGCGACCGCCCCGCAGAGCTCTTCGTCGTATCCGTGCGCGCGCAGGTCGTTCGAGACGCTCGCGAGGATCGTCTCGACGAGGCGCGAGATGTCTTCGTCGACCCATTCCGCGGCCGTTCGCAGGTCTCCGCCGGTCTCCCGTGCGTGCTGGAGCACCTGCCGGAGCGATTCCGCCAGTCGGTGCAAGCGGCGGACGAGGTCCATGGCCGACGCCGCCACCCGATCGCGGTTCGCACTGGCGCGAATGCGGGTGGACAGGGAGCGTCGCGCCGCCAACCCCGAAGCGCGGAACTGGCACGCGAAGAACCGCATCTCGTGGACGGCTTCGTCCCGATCGGGTGAACGCAGCGCGCGTTCGAGGATGGGCAGCGCCGTCGCATGGAGCTCGTCGAGGGTGCTTTGCGGCGCCGCGAAGCGGACGTACGAGCGCAGATCTTTGTAGATCTCGTCTTCTCGGTACGTCCGGTTGTTGAGGTTCAGGCTCTCGGGAATGAAGAAGTAGGCGTCCCAGCGATGCTCGCTGCGGCGATCGGACGAGTCGACGTGGTAGTCGACGGCGAACTCGAGGTGCGTCCGATCGTGGACGTTCCACTCCGGTTCCGCGTCGGCACGGACGGCGAGGTCGCCGACGAGCGAGCTCCATTCACTGAGGTCGCTCGCCTCCTCGGCGGCACGCGTCCAAACCTCCGGCAGTCCCACCACCTGCGGCTTGGTCGTGAGCAGCGACCCCATACGGCCGAGTTTGTTTCGCGTTCCGGGTGAACGCCATCTTCGCATCGCCGCGGGGCGCGAAGTTGCCCTGCAGGAGCCGCTGGGCGCCGAATCGCGAACCTCGTCGCGAAGCGTTCGAGCGGCCCGCCGGTCGGGTTCTCGGCCGCGTGAGATCCGCCGATGCCAGTCTCGTGCCAGGACGCCCAAACCCCGGTAAGGCTCACGCTTTTTCGAATCGGCGCATGTCGCGATGGCTCCGGGGGCGCCGGGGCCATCGCGAACATCGGCGTGTTCCGAGGTGGATCAGGCGAGCAGCTGCTCGGTCACGGGCGAGGCCTCGCCGTGGTGGCAGCTCCTGCGCAGCCGATCGGCGCCGACCAGCTTCTCGACCTGCATCACGCTCGGCAGCTCGAGCCACACGTCCCCGTCGATGATCTGGATCGGGAACGTCACCACCTCGTAGTCCTCGCCGGTGAGGCATTTGCCGTCCTCCAGCGAGAAGGTCTTCTTGTGGAGCGGGCAAGCCACTTTGGGCACGCCTTGCTGGTCGCCGATGAGGCCGCGCGCCAGCACCATGTCGTGGCGGTGTGGGCATTCGTTCTGCACGGCGTACCACTCGCCGCGAGAGGCGAAGTTGAACACCGCGATCTGGGCGTTGCCGTATTTGATCGCCATGCCGGCGTCTTTGGGGATGTCGGCCGCGCGCGCGACCTTGACCCACGAGACCTTGGTCTTGGCGTCGGCAGCCACCGGAATCCGCGGGACGGGGCGGGACACGCCGTTCGTCCAATCGCTCGGACGATGCATTTCCCGTTCGGGGACGAAGCTGACGGTCGTGTCACCGTCGTCCGCGTTGGCGTAGTGGCGGAACTTCTCGCGCAGCGCGGGGCTCTCGACGACGGATTTCCACTCGCACTGGTAGGTGTCGACGAGGTACTGCATCTCGCGCTCGAGCTCTTCGGCCAGCCCCAGGCTGTCTGCGAGCACGACCTGCCGCACGTGCTCGATTCCGCCTTCCAGCTTCTCGAGCCAGACGCTGGTACGCGTCAGTTTGTCCGCCGTGCGGATGTAATACATGATGAATCGATCGAGGTAGCGGATCGCGTCGGCTTCCGAGACGTCCGCCACGAGCAGATCGGCATGTCGCGGCTTGGAACCGCCGTTGCCGCAGACATAGACGTTGTAGCCTTTCTCGGTGGCGATGAGGCTGAAGTCTTTGGACTGGGCCTCCGCGCATTCGCGAATGCAGCCGCTGACGGCCGACTTCAGTTTGTGGGGAGCGCGAATGCCCTTGTAACGGTTCTCCAACCGAATGGCCATTCCTACGGAGTCCTGCACGCCATAGCGACACCACGTGCTGCCCACGCAGCTCTTCACCGTACGCAGCGCTTTGCCGTAGGCGTGCCCCGACTCGAATCCCGCGGCGATGAGCTCTTCCCAGATCGCGGGGAGGTCGTTGACCCGCGCGCCGAACAGGTCCACGCGCTGTCCACCGGTGATCTTCGTATAGAGGTTGTACTTCTTCGCGACGATGCCGAGCGCGATGAGCTTGTCCGGCGTGATCTCCCCGCCGGGCACGCGCGGCACGACCGAATAGAGGCCTTGGCGCTGGATGTTGGCGAGGAAACGGTCGTTGGTGTCCTGGAGATAGTCGTGCCGAACGATGAGGTCGTTGACCACGCTCGCCAGGATCGAGGCGACCGTCGGCTTGCAGATCTCGCAACCGTGACCCTTGCCGTGTCCAGCGAGCACCTCTTCGAACGTGCCGTAGCGCTTGACCTTGATGATCTGGAACAGCTCCTGACGCGTAAAGGCGAAGTGCTCGCACAGGACCGGCTTGGTCGACTTGCCGAGCTTGACGAGCTGCGCGTTGAAGATGTCGGTCACTTCGGGCATGCATCCGCCGCAGCCCGTACCCGCCTTGGTCTTCGCCTTCACGTCGGCCAGGTTCAGCAACCCGTCATCGAGCACCGCCTTGCAGATCGCGCCCTTGGCGACGTTGTTGCAGGAGCACACCTGCATGTCGTCGGGCATCTCCCCGCATCCGGAGCTGCCGTCGCGCGAGCCGAGGATCAGATCTTCGGGCGTGGGGGGCAACGCGGCCGAGGACTTGGTCAGGTGGAGCAGCTGCGCGTACTCCTTGGCGTCGCCCACGAGGCAGCCGCCCAGCAGCTTGCCGCAGTCTTCGCTGAGGACCAGCTTCTTGTAGATGCCCTTGACGCGATCTTCGAAGACGATCGTTCGGACCGAAGTGCTGAGCGAGTCGCCGAAGCTGGCGACGTCGACGCCCATCAGCTTCAGCTTCGTCGACATGTCGGCGCCCAGGAACTCCGTGGGCGTGCCGGTCAACGTGCGCGCGACGGCGTCGGCCATCTCGTAGCCGGGCGCCACGAGGCCGTAGATCATCCCGCGATGCAGCGCACATTCGCCGATGGCGAAGATCTCCGGGTCGTTCGTGCGCAGCTGATCGTCGACCAGGATGCCGCCGCGCGGACCGGCAACGATGCCGCTTTCGCGCGCCACTTCATCCCGGGGGCGGATGCCGGCGGAGACGACGACCATGTCGACGTCCAGGCGCTCGCCGTCCCTATAGAGGAGGCCCGTCACCGCGCCGTTGCCCACCACCTCGGCGGTATTGCGATTCACGTGGATCGCGACGCCGAGCGCTCGGATCTTGTCGGCCAGCACCGTGGCCCCGGCTTCGTCGAGCTGCCGCGGCATCAGGCGGGACGCGAACTCCACGACGTGGGTCTCGAGTCCGAGGTCGAGCACGGCTTTGGCCGCTTCGAGCCCCAGGAGCCCGCCACCGATCACCGCCGCGCGTTTGCAGTGCTTGGCATATTCGATGATCGCCTCGAGGTCTTCGATCGTTCGATAGACGAAGACGCCGGTCTTCCCCATGCCTGGGACCGGTGGAACGAATGCGCCCGAACCCGTCGCGAGGACGACGGTGTCGTACTCGACCTCGCGCCCGGTGTTGGTCACCACGACCTTGCGGTCGCGGTCGATTCGGGTGACGCGCTCGTTCAGGCGGAGATGAATGCCTTGGCTCGCGTACCATTCTTCGGGGGCCAGACACAGCTTGTCTGCGTTACGGGTCTCGAAGAACTTCGTCAGCTGAACACGGTCGTACGCCGGGCGGCACTCCTCACCGATGGTCGTGAGCTCGAATCTGCCGTCGACATCGTATTCGGTGAGTCGTTCGCAGAACCGCAAACCGACCATTCCGTTGCCGACCACTACGACTTTTCGTTTGCTGCCGTTCGCCAACTTCAAACCTCTTCGTTTCGAACTGGGGCTCGACTCGATAGGTAGCAGCTCTCCGCGAAAAGTGGCGGGAACAATTTCGGAGCGAACGGGGTGTGGCGGCCCTCTGGAGCCGTTCTACGGGTCGAGTTTCCGCAAAATCAATACATCGATGTCGGACTGCCCCCCCGTGCAGATTCCGACCTGCGGTTTTCGGCCAGAATTTCCGCGACGAACGGCGAAACGTTCCGGTGCGTATGAATTCGAGGTGTCTTACGCATGTGTATGAAATCGCCGGCGCGCGTGGTGCTGTGAGAAACCCTGCATTCGTGCTGGTTTCGACTGTGCAAACAACGCATTGGAAGGCCCTTCTGCCAGGGTGAACACTGAATGCTACGGATGTGTCGGTGTCGATTCCGTCGACCGACGTGGATGTCGGATACTCCGTTCGAGGCATCGACCGGACGCGACGCATGGCATTCGAGGGGCCTCGGCGAGGGGGCACCGAGGGCAAAACCAACGAAAAGGAAGGTTTGTGGAGGGAGGACGAGGGCGGAACGGGGGAACCGGCCAGAATCGGCGCCTAAGGCGCGAGAACCCCTGCTGGGCCCGCGGGAGGGGCGGGCATCGCAAGGCGCGCCGCTCGAGTGCTCCGGGCGAGGTCTGGGGTCTCCGAGGCGGCTCGGGCGAGGTCTGGGGTCTCCGAGGCGGCTCGGGAGGCGGGCCCCGGGACTCCCTTCGTGGTGCGAGATTCCGCGCCTCTCGTGCCAGCGCGCTCTCACGGCCGACGAGGGCGTCGAAAGGTCCGGGCAACCGGTCCTTGAGGGGGGGGTCGCCGATGGACGGACGAGGCGACCTCTCCGACGTCAGCGGATCCGGGCGGATCCGGGCGGATCCAGGCGCGGCCTCACTGGGCGAGCGGTCGTCCAGCCTTTCGCCTCGCCGTGCGGAGTCCGCCGGAGGGCAGGTCCTCGTCGATTTCGTGCAGCGTCGAGCCTCCCGTCCGCCGATGGAAACCAACCGATGGCGGTGTGCCGCAGCTCTTGCGCCGTGGGATCGGGGAGCCTCGGACCTCGCGCGCGACGGGACGTCGCGGGGCCGATCGATGCACTTCACGCGTCCACCCGCCGATG
>Ga0079224_100011402_pt1 | contig 12240 bp, 12 predicted proteins | sample Stecom2015_FD_80414 | JGI IMG/M metagenome (GOLD analysis project Ga0079224, IMG submission 80414) | Agricultural soil microbial communities from Utah to study Nitrogen management - Steer compost 2015 | ecosystem: Environmental > Terrestrial > Soil > Agricultural land | place: USA: Utah... | reverse complement strand
CGTCTTCGGAAAGGCGATGACGTCGCGGAGACTGGTGGCTCCGGCGAGCAGCATCGCTAGCCTGTCGAACCCGAAAGCGAACCCCGCATGGGGCGGCGCACCGTAGCGGAACGCCTCCAGCAAGAACCCGAACTTCTCCCGCGCCTCCTCTTCGGTGAGCCCGAGCGATCGGAACACGACCCGCTGTAGTTCCTGGTCGTGAATCCGGACGGAGCCACTCGCCAACTCGTTGCCGTTGTACACCGCATCGTAGGCACGGGATCGCAGGTTGGCCGAGTACAGCCGCCAGGCCCCTTCCGGCGTCCGCACCGACGAGCCTTCCGCGAGCTCGCGCAGACGCTCGACGTCGTCCACGTGGGGGGCCGTGAACGGGTGGTGAGCGGCCACGACCCTTCCCGCGTCGGCGTCCCAGTCGAACATCGGGAACTCGGTGACCCAGACCCACGCATGCGCCCCTGGCTCGATCAGGTTCATTCGCCGTGCCAGATGGCGGCGAAGCTCGTCCAGCGCTGCCTCACGTGGGATCTCGTTCTCCGGCGGAGGTGAGATCGGGTCACCCGGCTCACCCCCGGTACGGAAGTACCCGACTGCAGCCACGAAGAGATCGCCGTCAGAGATCCCCGTTTCGCTGGCGAACGCCGCGCCCACGTCCCCCTCCAGGGCCTTCGCGAACTGCCCCGACCAGGCACCGTCGGCGCGCTTCACCCAGAGCGCGCCGGGAGCCCCCGCCCGCTTGGCCACCTCCTGGAGCGCGTCGACCTCCTTGCGCGAGAGGGCCGCCCCGCCCGGGACCCGGATGCCGCGGATCCGCTGGGCGGTTCCGACCGTTCCCGCGAAGATGCGGAAGTCCGCCCGCTGGAGCGTGTCGGTAACGTCCACGATGGGAAGGTCGTAGCGCAGGTCCGGCTTGTCGGTACCGTACAGCCGCAGCGCGTCGTCGAAGGTGAGCCGGGGGAAGGGCACCTCCAGCTCGACGCCGAGGATATCCCGCCAGAGTCTGGCGATCATCCCCTCCCCGAGCCGGAAGACGTCCTGCTCGTCGACGAAGGAGAGCTCGGCGTCGATCTGCGTGAACTCGGGCTGCCGGTCCGCGCGCAGATCCTCGTCGCGGAGACAGCGAACGATCTGGTAGTAGCGATCGTAGCCGCTCACCATCAGCAGCTGCTTGTAGATCTGCGGCGACTGGGGAAGCGCGAAGAACTCGCCGGGGTGGATGCGGCTCGGGACGAGGTAGTCGCGAGCGCCTTCCGGGGTCCGCCGGGTGAGCATCGGCGTCTCCACCTCGACGAAGCCGTGTTCGTCGAGGTAGCCTCGGACGCTGCGCGCCGCCGCATGGCGCAGCAGGAGGTTCCGCTGCAGCTCGGGGCGACGTAGATCGAGGTAGCGGTAGCGGAGCCGCAGATCCTCCATCGGCAGCTCCTCGTCGGGCGAGCGGTAGACCGGGATCGGCAGCGGATCGGCCCGCTGGAGCACGTTCAGCGCCTCGGCCCGGAGCTCGACCTCCCCCGTGGCCAGATCCGGGTTGACCTTCCCGTCGGGACGCCGCTCCACGACGCCCTCGACCTGCACCACGTCCTCAGGCCCGAGCGCGCGTGCCTCCCGGACCACCTCAGGCGGTGCCGCCGCCGGATCGAACGACACCTGGAGGATGCCCGCGCGGTCCCGCAGGTCCAGGAAAACGAGGCCGCCGAGATCCCGTCTGCGATGGACCCAGCCGGTGAGGGTCACCCGGGAGCCCGCGTCGGCTCCCCGCAGGGTGCCGGCGAGCGTGGTGCGATAGGCGGTGCGCAGTGCGTCTGTCATGCGGAGCCGTTCAGAGCGGCCGCGGGCGCGGAGCTCGTACGCGAGACGCGCCTGCGAAGGAAGTAAAGGTAGAGGATCACCCCCGCGAGCGTACCCAGACCGTCCGCCGCGAGGTCACCGAACGTTGCCGTACGACCGGGTACGAAGCTCTGATGAAACTCGTCCGAGAAGCCGTAAGCGATGCCCAGGAGAACGGGCACCCATGCCGGAAGGCCGAGCCGGATCGCGGCCCGGGCCAGCAGACCGCCCAGCACCAGGTAAGCACCGAAGTGGGCCACCTTGTCCAACCCCGAGGAGAGATCCAGCCCGATCGATTCGCGAGAGCTCAGTAAAAAGAGAACGGCAGCCCATGCGGCTGCCGGTGCAAACGCGGTGAACCACGCTTTCACGTCGCTTCGGCCTCGACGATCACCGAATAAAAGTCTTCAGGGGTCTTCGCCTCCATCAGGCGAACGCGAAAGGAGTCGCGGCGAAGCAACCTGGAGATGCGGCTGAGCGCCTTCACGTGCTGCCCGGCGGCCGACTCCGGCCCAACCAGGAGGAAGAAGAGCTTTACGGGCTTGCCGTCGAGAGCCTCGAAGTCGATCCCTTCCGGCTTCACCCCCGCAACCAGGGCGAGATCAGAGATACCGGCCGTCTTGCCGTGGGGGATCGCCACGCCACCGCCGATCCCGGTGCTCAGGACCTCCTCGCGTTCACGAACCGCACGCAGCACCTCGTCGAGGTCCTGCACGTTGGTATTCGCGCCGACCACTTCCACCAGCTCCGCGAGAATCTCATCTTTCGTGGATGCGTCGAGCGGAATCTTGATTCGCTCCGGCGAGAGGAGTTCCGTAAGCTGCACGTTTCGCTAAAGCCGGCGTGGAAGTCATCGTCGCAGAGCGACCGGTGTGTAGCTTGCACAAGGTAACGAAAGGCCAGAGCGGCATCAAGCCGCGTTCCGGGGCCATCAATTCAACTGTTTTCCGGGCACGAAACCGGTGTCGCGGGGGCAGTCGCGAAAGGAACCGCATGATCCAGGTCGCGCACCGACAGGACCTCGTCGGCCTCCCACCCGAGGTGGCTGAAGCCCGGCTGCGCGAGCACTTCGCAGGACGGGGTCAGCCCGCCTACCGTGCGCGGCAGGTGCTCTCCTGGCTCTACGAGCGGCTCGCCACCTCCCCGGACGAGATGAGCGACCTTCCGCTCGCCGAGCGGGACGCGCTGCGGGAGGCCTTCGACCTCACCGTCCTCGAAACCGCGCGTGTCTCCCGCTCGGTGGACGGCACCGCGAAGCACCTCTGGCGCCTCGCGGACGGTGAGTTGATCGAGTCGGTGCTGATCCCGTCCCGTGACCGACTCACCCTCTGCATCTCGTCCCAGGCCGGCTGCGCGATGGCGTGCACCTTCTGCGCGACCGGCTGGATGGGATACGAGCGGCAGCTCACGACCGGCGAGATCGTCGCCCAGTATCGGCAGGCGCGGCTCTGGGCCGGGGAGAACGGCTACGGCGCGATCACCAACATCGTCTTCATGGGCATGGGCGAGCCCCTGATGAACCCGAAGGCGGTCTTCCCCACCCTGGAGGTTCTGAACCGTGGGTACGGAGTGGGAGCCCGGCGGATCACCATCTCGACCGTCGGCGTCGTCCCCGGGATCGAGCGGCTGGCGGAGATGCCGGAGCAGTACCGACTTGCACTCTCGCTACACGCCCCGGACCCCGAGCTGAGGGAAAAGCTGATTCCGCTGGAGCGGAAATACCCGCTCCCACGCTTGCTGTCGGCGTTGCGGCGTTTCGATGAGGCGGGTGGGAAGCGGATCACCTTCGAGTACGTGATGATCGACGGGGTCAATGATTCCCCTGAGCTCGCCGATCGCCTCGCTGAGCTGGTCGGCGAGTTCAAGGCCTTCGTCAACCTGATTCCCTTCAACCCGATTCCAGCCAGCGACTGGCGACCGACACCACCGGATCGCCTCGAGGCGTTTGCGCGCCGCCTGGAGCGAGCCGGCGTCTCGGTCCACGTGCGGACGCCCCGCGGCCGCGACATCGCGGCGGCGTGCGGGCAGCTCAAGGCGGAGGCGACCGAGGGGAGGCTGGTGAGGATCGGCGGCTCCAAGCGCCGCGATCGAGCGGATTCGTAGCCTCGGGCGAGGGTGCCCGCGGCGAGAACTCAATCGGGGGCCGGCGTGCTCTCCTGTTCCACCCCACGCTCCGTCCAGTCCAGCCCCAGGAGCACCGTTGCTTCGAGGTAGAGGGTGGTGTCGATCGCCGTCTCGACCTGGTCGATTTCCAGGATCCGGGCGATCGCCTGGACGGCCGTGAGGTCCCCCGCGCGGTCGAGGACCACGGTCGAGTCGCGGCGGGAGGCATTCCCATAGTAGACCACGTCGAAGCCACGGTCGCGGAGCAGGGTGGTCACCTCCCTCGCAAGGCCGGCGACCCCGGTCCCGTTCAGAACCTCTACGCGGATCCGTTGCCCGGGGAATGGCGGCCCGGCGGCCGTCAGAACCGGAGGTTCCTGAATTCGCCCGGAAGGATCGATTCCCGCCACGAGTGATCCCAGCAGCACCAGAACCGCGGCGACCGTGAGGATGGCGCCGACAGTGCTGGCCTTCATGGAGCCTCCGCCACCTTCGTCAGGGCGTCGGACCAGAAGGCGGCTGTCTCCGGGCGGATGGGCTTCCGCGCGTCCAGCAGGTGCCGGAGGCGGGCTGCGATCACCTCGACGAGAACGTCCGGCAGCTCATGGGGCATGCGTCGGCGAAGCTCGGCGCGCCAGTCGCTGGCGAAGTCGCGTCCGGGCTCGAGGAAGTCGGCGAGATACAAGGCCCGGCCAAGGCGGTCCAGGCGAGGGTGGCCGAGGGTGTGGTAACGGATCGCCATCTGGACGCGCGGGTCGACCAAACCCGCGAGCCGCGCCGCGGCCGCGGGACCGTGCAGGATAGGCCCCGGGAGGTCCCGCTCCTCCTCGGCGACCTCATGGATGAGCACGCGGGGGTCCTCGTCGCGCAGAGCATCGTGGAGCCACCCCGTCGCGGACCACCGAAGCACCTCGTCCTGCGGAAGTCGCAGCGCGGAGGCCCACTCTTCGAGCAGACCGGCGACCCGGGACATGTGCTCGCGGCGGCGTGGAGAGGCCCGGCTCCAGGCGGGCAGCTCGCCTCGCGCGGCGGCCAGCTCCACCGCGGTCAATGTGGTGAGATCCGGCTCAGTCGAATCCGCGCCGGACATACGGCTCCAGGATCGCGCGGTTCCGCACCGACGTGTGCGCGATGTAGTTCCAGCCCTTCAACTCGACTCCGCTCCCGATCCAGCTGTCGATGATGCGGCAGCCGGGTCCGATCACCGTCTCCTCCCCCACCGTCGACTGTCCCTCGATCGTGACGCCCGGATAGATGACGGTGTCCCTGCCGATCCTCACGTCCACGTCGACGATCACCGTCTCCGGGAGCAGGAAGGTGACGCCAGCGGCCATCAGCGACTGGACGAGCGCGTCGCGGATGCGTCGGTGTGCGAGCGCCAGGTCCGCGCGGTCGCGAACCCTGAAGACACCCGACGCGTCCCGCACCCTGCTCTCCTCGTCGAGCCGAGAACGGGCAGCGACGAGTGGCTGTTCGTGCTCGAGCAGTGGAAGCAGTTCGTCCGGGGAGGTGAGCACCGCTACCGCCTCACCTCCGCGCCCACCGACCCATGCTCCCTGCTCCGCCTCCAGCAGGCGCTGGAGGGACTCCCGCTCGACGCCGGCGCTGGCGTGGAGGACCAGCAGCCGCGAATCGGGAAGATCCAGGGCGCGGGATCCTCCCTCGCCGGACTCGATCTCGACCGTCGAAACAAGCGCCGGAAGGTCGCGGAAGAGGTCAGCACCGAGCTCGGGTGCGGTGAGCACGGTCACCTGCTCGGGCGGGAACGGGTGCACGAGGAGCGAGCTGACCGTATGCCAGACGAGCGGACGCCCCGCGACGGGATGCAGGAAGGTGGGAATCCGCGAAACCATCGGGCTTCCCTCGGCTTCCGGCAGCGCCAGCACCACAGCGTTCCAGGGCTTCATCTCGGCAGGATCGCGAAGAGGCCGGATGCGCTCCGGCACCGGAGCCCGGCCGTGCGGCCCGAGCGGGTTCGTTGAGGTGGATGGGCGAACATTCGTCAGAAGGCGAGAGGCGTCCCGAGGATATGGTTGTCGATCAGCCGGGTCGCTCCGACGTGCGCGGCGATCGCGCAGACGGTCCCCGCTTCCACCTGGAGCGCCGGCTGTAGCGTCTGGGGGTCGACGACCTCCCCGTACTCGACCGATACACCAGGCCCACCCGCTTCGTGCAGGCGCCGGACGTAAGCCGCCACATCCCGCTCGCCCCGCTCGAACATCTCCTGGCACTCGCGGAGCGCGGCGGAGAGGGCGAGCGCATGCGAGCGCTCTGAAGGGGAGAGATATCGGTTCCGCGAGCTCATCGCGAGCCCGTCCGCTTCGCGGACGATCGGCCCCGCCAGCACGTCCACCGGAAAATCCAGGTCCGTGACCATGCGCCGGATCAGCACCAGCTGCTGGTAGTCCTTCTGGCCGAAGACCGCGACGTCGGGCAGCGTGATCCCGAAGAGCTTCGCGACGACCGTCAGCACCCCTTCGAAGTGCCCGGGCCGGGAACGACCGCAGAGGCGGTCGGCTCCCGCCGTGGGGACCACTCGGACGATCGGCTCGCCCGACGGGTACATCTCCTCCCGAGTGGGCGCGAAAACAACGTCGACCTCGGCAGCCGAGGCAACCTCCAGATCGCGATCGAGGTCGCGGGGATATCGGTCGAAGTCCTCCCGCGGGCCGAACTGGAGCGGGTTGACGAAGATCGACATCACGACTCGCTCCGCGCCTCCTTCCCGAGCGACCGGCACGAGCGAGGTATGTCCGGCGTGGAGAGCGCCCATCGTCGGGACCAGCCCGATCCGCTCCCCGGCCCGCCGGGCGCGGCCCGACCAGTCACGGATCTCGGAACGGCGATGGACTACGAGCATCCGGGCCTCGCGACGCTCAGTCGAAGGTGTGCTCGTCCCCGGGGTACTCCCCCTCACGAACCGCCCGCACGTACTCGCGAACGGCGGATTCCGCGGCGTCACCCAGCTCGGCGAACCGGCGCAGGAATCTCGGCTGGAAGTCTCGGTTCAGACCGAGCATGTCTTGAAGGACGAGGACCTGACCATCACAACCGACACCCGCGCCGATCCCGATCGTCGGGATCCGCAACGAGCGGCTGATCTCGGTGGCCAGGTCGCCGGGAACCAGCTCGAGCACGATGCTGAAGGCACCGGCCTGCTGCAGACGGTGCGCCTCCTCGAGCAACCTCCCGCGACCTTCCGGGTCCCGGCCCTGCACCCGGTTACCCCCCAGTGCGTTCACCGATTGCGGCGTGAACCCGAGATGCCCCATGACCGGGATCCCCGCCTGGGTGAGCGCCTCGACCGTTGCAGCCGCGCGCGGGGAACCACCCTCCAGCTTCACCGCCCCCACCCCGCTCTCCTTCATGACCCGGCCCGCGTTGCGGACCGCCTCCTCCACCGATACCTGGTACGTCAGGAAGGGCATGTCCACGACGACGAGCGCACGCTCCACGCCGCGCCGAACCGCGCGGGCGTGGTAGATCATGTCGTCGAGCGTGATGGAGAGGGTGCTGTCGAGCCCGAGGACCACGTGGGCGAGAGAGTCACCGACCAGGATGACGTCGGTACCAGCCTGGTCGACGACTCGGGCGAAGAGGTAGTCGTACGCGGTAAGGACGGCGATGCGCTCTCCGCGCGCCTTCATCTCGGGTAGATCCAGGACCGTCACCCGCCTCCGCTCCACCCGGTTCTGCGTGGACATCGTTCCTCTCAGCGCGTGGCGATCGAGGTTCGCGGCCGGGGCCGCCGAGCGCCACAACACGGTGAAAACCCTTGCCCGACAAGAGCTTGTTGACGGGGCGAAAAGGTAACTTCATGTTAAAACGGTGTCAAACGCCGTCCGTTACGAGCCTCTGCTGGTCCACTACCTGGCGGAGGAGCTGAATCGCCGCCTCGGGAGCCGCGGAACCACCGCGGCTCCTTTCTTCGCGCCCGAGCTTTCCGTCACCCTTCCGCTCGCGGGGGGCGAGCAGCTTCGTGTGGACCTCCACCCCACCCGCGGCTGGGTGCGGCTCCTCCCCGATCCTACCGAGCCGGATCTGGATCTGGACGGGGTGATCACCCGCGTGGACGCGCCGCCGGACGAGCGACGGTTGCACCTCGGGCTGCTGGAGACCGGGCGTTTCCGGGAGGAGCAGCGCACGCTGATCCTGGAGCTCCACACGAACTAGTGGAATGCGGTTCTGGTCGGCGGCGATGGAAGGATCCAGAACGTGCTGCGGCCCCGCCGCGCGGGGACGCGGATGCTCTACGCAGGGGAAACCTACGAGCCTCCGGCCGGGAAAGCGCGGTATGGCGTCGAGCGGGCCGATCGGGAGGAGGCGCTGCGGCGGTGGTGGTCACAGCTCGAGCCTCTCCCGGAAGAGGCGCGGAAAGCCGCCATGCTCGCCCACTTCGCATGGACGGGCGCGCTCAGCGCGGATTGGATCCTTCGTGCCGGCGACCTGGAAACGGCGTTCGAGCGCTGGTGGTGGCTCCGCGGACTGCCGCCACCGGATCCGGTCATCCTCGATCTGGGTGACACGAGCCAACCGTATCCGGTGAGGCTGGTGGGAGTGCCCGGGGATAGTGCAGCGAGCCTGCTCGACGCGATGGCGACGCTGGCGGCCCAGCTGCCGGAGCCGACCGCCGCGGAGGCGCCCGTCGATCGCGCGCTGGCGCTGGCCCGCGAACGGGCCGCGGAGGCGGCACGCCGCGCGGAGCGGCTGGCGCGGGAGCTCACGGATGCGGAGGACGCCGATCAGCTGCAGACCCTGGGCGACCTCTTGCTGGCGAGGCTCCGCGACGTGCCGCGAGGCGCCTCCGTCGTCGAGCTGGAGGGCTGGGAGGGTGAGCCGATCCGCGTGGAGCTGGATCCGCGGCTTACCCCCGCCGAGAACGCGAACCGCTACTACGAGCTGGCGGGACGCCGACGACGAGCGCGGGAGCGGCTCCCGGGGCTGCTCCGGCAGGCTGAGCTGGAGCACGCGCGGTGGCTCGAGGTTGAGCGGACGCTGGCGGCCGGGGGTGACCTCCCCGAATGGCTGTCGGGGGAGCTGCGTCGGGAGGAGGAGCGCACTCCGTCCGCGCGGGAAGCCGGAAGCGCGCTGCCCTATCGAACGTACCGGACCTCCGGCGGGCTGGAGGTGCGTGTCGGTAGGAGCGCACGGGACAACGATCGACTCACCTTTCACGCTTCCTCGCCTGAGGACGTCTGGCTGCACGCCCAGTCGGTCCCGGGATCGCACGTCATCCTGCGCTGGTCCGATCCGTCGACGCCGCCCGCGCGTGACCTGACCGAAGCCGCGCAGATTGCCGCCGTCTTCAGCCGCGCGCGCACCTCCGGGACCGTGGCCGTCGACTGGACCCGCCGGAAGTACGTGCGCAAGCCGCGCGGCGCCCCGCCCGGCGCGGTGATCCCACAACGAGTACGGACCCTCTTCGTCGAGCCCGATCAGGAAGTCGTCGAGGCGCTACGGGAGAGATGAAGGAGACGGAGGTCGAGCGCGCGGAGAGTGGCGCCCCCTGGCTGATCGATCGGGCGTGACCGGCCGATGGACCTCGGGACGCATCGGCGAGCCCCGGCGTAGGGGGGGTGCTGACCGGTCTCGCCAGCACGATTCACGGATTGTCGCTACGCCCCCGAGGCCCCCGCTGGCCGTTGCCGTTCGGCCGACCAACGGCCGCGCGCAGGGAGGCCACCAGCGCGGCGCCACCCGCGGCACCCTGCTGACCGAGCGCGCTCACCACGGCGCTCCCCACCACGACGCCATCGGCAACAGCGGCGACCTCGGCCGCATGCGCCGGAGTGGAGATCCCAAAGCCCACCGCGACGGGCAGCTCGGAGGCCGCACGCAGCCGCCGCACCTCCTCGGCCAGCCCGGCGGCGAGCTCCGCCCGCGCACCGGTTACCCCCGTCCGCGAGATGTAGTAGACGAAACCACTCGAGTGCTCGGCAATCTCCCTCGCCCGCTCCGCCGTGGTGGTAGGAGCGATCAGGCGCACGAGGTCGAGAGAGGACCGCTCCAGCCGACTCTCCAGCTCCGGATCGGAGCCCAGCGGCAGGTCGGTGAGCAGAAGGCCATCCGCGCCCGCGCGGGTCGCCTCCTCCACGAACCGGTCGACCCCGTAGTCCAGGATCGGGTTGAGGTAGGTGAAGAGCACGACGGGTGTGTCACGCAGCTCGCGGAAGCGGCGAAGCAGCTCCAGCGACCAGCCGACGTCGACCCCCTGCTGGAGGGCACGGAAGGAGGAGAGCTGAATCGTCGGCCCGTCCGCCAGCGGATCGCTGAAGGGGATTCCCAGCTCCAGCACGTCCATGCCGGCGTCGGCCAGCGAGACCAGCACATCCAGCCCCGCTTCCGGCGAGGGGTATCCGGCCGTGGTGTAGACGACGAGCGCGGCTCGCCCCTCCGCGTCGGCTCGATCGAAGGCGGCTCTCAGGGCGCCGCGTCGCTCGGACAAAACGTTTTCCTTCAGGTTGATGCCAGACTTCAAGGCGCCCGTTCACGCGGTGGCTCGGTGCGCCCCGGTTGTTCATGAATTCTGTCGGAGTCCGATCCGGCGGCCACCGCGATGTCGGCAGTGTTGAAGTCGGCCGGTCTCGGGCGCGCCGAATAGACCACCGCGGGTGCGGCGGAGTCAAGCGATAGCGCCGATCACCCGCGGTCTAGAGATGCCCTTCCCGTTCCGCCACCTGCGCCACGTCCTTGTCGCCGCGGCCGCTAAGACAGAGAACGACCGGTCCCTCTCCGCGGAAGCGGGCGCCCTCTCGCAGCAGGTAGGCGACGGCGTGTGCGCTCTCCAGCGCGGGGATGATCCCCTCGAGCCGGGCGAGCTGGTGGAATCCGACGAGCGCTTCCTCGTCGGTGGCGTTGGTGTAGACGGCACGCCCCGACTCCTTCAGGTAGGAGTGCTCCGGGCCCACGCCCGGGTAGTCCAGCCCCGCCGAGATCGAGTGCGCCGGCGCGACCTGGCCATGCTCGTCCTGGAGCAGGTAGGAGAGCGATCCATGCAGCACCCCCGGCTTCCCGGCCGTCAGGGTGGCCGCGTGATGCCCACTCTCCACACCTTCGCCCGCCGCCTCCACCCCGATCAACTCCACCTCACGGTCCTCCACGAAGGGGTGGAAGATCCCCATCGCATTGGACCCACCCCCCACGCACGCGACCACCGCCCGCGGCAAGCGCCCGGTAATCTCTAGGCACTGTGCGCGTGTTTCCCGGCCGATCACCGCCTGGAAGTCCCTCACCATCCTCGGGTAGGGGTGTGGTCCGACGACCGACCCGATGATGTAGTGGGTGTCGGTGACGTTCGTGACCCAGTCGCGGATCGCCTCGTTGGTAGCGTCCTTCAGGGTCCGGGTCCCGGATCCGACCGGGCGCACCTCGGCACCGAGCAGTTTCATCCGGTAGACGTTCAGCGCCTGGCGCCGCACGTCCTCCTCGCCCATGTAGACCACACACCGGAGGCCGAAGAGCGCACAGACCGTGGCCGTGGCGACGCCATGCTGCCCCGCACCGGTCTCGGCGATGATCCGCTCCTTCCCCATCCGCCGGGCGAGCAGCACCTGGCCGAGGGTGTTGTTGATCTTGTGCGCGCCCGTGTGGTTGAGGTCCTCCCGTTTCAGGTAGACCTCGATGTCGCCAGCCTTTTCCCCGAGCCGTCTCGCCCGGTAGAGCGGTGTGGGGCGGCCCACGTAGTCGCGCCAGAGGGCGTCCAGCTCGGCCCAGAAGGCGTCGTCGGCGGCGGCCGCGGCGTACACCTCGACGAGCTCGTCGAGCGCCGCGATCAGGGTCTCGGGGACGAACCGCCCACCGAACTCGCCGAAGCGGTCGGCGCTGCGCCCTGCTTCCGTCGCGATACTGCCTGACATCACGCTACTCCCTTCTCGGTCATCGCGGCGGACGCCGCGCTCACGAACCGTCGAATGCTCTCGGCGTCCTTCAACCCCGGCGCTTCCTCCACCCCGCTGCTCACGTCCACCACGTCGGGGCGAACGAGGTCGATCATCTCGCCGACGTTCTCGGGGTTGAGGCCGCCGGCGGCGATCAGCTTCAGCGGCACGCGGCTGCTCGTGCGGCGCGCAGCCACCTCTCGCCAGGGAAAGCGAACACCGGTGCCGCCGCGCGACGACGGCGACCAGCCATCGAGCAGCAGCCCGTCCACGGCGCCCTCGAACTCCATGGCCGCGCGCTCGTACTCCTCCCCGCTACGCGGTCGTACCGCCTTCCAGACCTCGACCCCGAGCGACTCGCGAATGGACCGCGCCAGCTCCGGCGTCTCGTCGCCGTGCAGCTGTACCACCTGGAGCTGGAGGCGCCCCACCAACTCCT
>Ga0079224_100011401_pt1 | contig 12241 bp, 9 predicted proteins | sample Stecom2015_FD_80414 | JGI IMG/M metagenome (GOLD analysis project Ga0079224, IMG submission 80414) | Agricultural soil microbial communities from Utah to study Nitrogen management - Steer compost 2015 | ecosystem: Environmental > Terrestrial > Soil > Agricultural land | place: USA: Utah... | reverse complement strand
TCGTCGCCCTCGACCCGGCGCCCCTCGCCGGGGAGGCACGCCACCGAGAAGTCCATGAGGGGGTCCTCGGGGAGCCAGTAGCCCCGCTCGGGGACCGGGGTCGTCATGGTGATCGAGCGAGCCTCCTGGGCACCGCTGAGGGTGCCGGAGCCGAGCCCGACGAGCATCGTGGCCACCGCGGTCACGGCGATGGCCACCTTCCGGATCAGAGAGATGGGCGCGCTGGAGGCGGGGGGTCGCAGAAGGGCCATCAGCGCATCCTCGGCAGATCCGTGAAACCAGCGTGAAACTCCGGTGCGCGCCTTCGGGCCTCGACCCGCTCGCTCGAGCTCCTCCCGATCCGCGGCCCTCCGACGTACCGGATCACCTGCTGTGGCAGGGTGCTCGCATGGACGTCCACCTCGTCGACGGCACCTACGAGCTGTTCCGGTACCACTACGCACCGAACAACCGGGATCCGGAGCGGGGGACGACCCGCGGGGTGGTGTCGTCGTGCCTGGCCCTGCTGGAGGGGGGCGCCACGCACGTGGGGGTGGCCACGGACCACGTGATCGAGTCGTTTCGCAACGACCTGTGGCCCGACTACAAGGACGGCTCCGGCGTGGACCCGCAGCTGAAGGCACAGTTCCCGCTCGTGGAGGACGCGCTGCGCGCCGCCGGGTTCGTCGTGTGGGCGATGGTGGAGCAGGAGGCCGACGACGCCCTCGCCGCGGCGGCGAAGGTGGCGGCCGACCACCCGGAGGTGGAGCGGGTCGTGATCTGCACGCCGGACAAGGACCTCGGTCAGTGCGTGGGCGGCAAGGTCTGGCAGTGGGACCGCCGCCAGGACAAGTGGTTCGACGCCGACGGCGTGCGGGAGCGCCTCGGCGTGCCGCCCGAGTCGGTCCCCGACCTCCTCGCCCTCGTCGGCGACACCGCCGACGGCTTCCCCGGCCTGCCCGGGTGGGGGGCCAAGTCGGCCGCCGCGGTGCTCGCCCGCTGGGGGCACCTCGAGGACATCCCCGAGGACCCGACGGCCTGGGACGCCGGCGTGCGGGGCGCGGCCAAGCTGAACGCCGTGCTCCGGGAGCACTTCGAGCTGGCGCTGCTGTTCCGGCGCATCGCCACCGTCGAGACCGACGCAGACGTGGGGACCGTCGAGTCGTGGCGCTGGGCCGGGCCCACCGACGACTTCGCCGCGCTCGCCGCCGAGCTCGGCGACCCTCACCTGGCCGAGCGGGCCGAGCGCCTCGCCGCCGCCCGATAGCGCCGCGCCTCCCTCCAGCCCGGGGTCCTCGCCGCCGGGGCCCCGCCGCCCGGGGCTCGACGTCTCGGCGGCGCCCGGGTCGGGAAGGCGACGCCGATGACCTCCGCCGCCGTCCCCTCGTCGCACCCTCGCCACCGGGAGGGGCAGTGGCTCGCGCTGGCCGTGTCGTTCGGGGCGGTCGCGGTCGTGTCGGTGATCGGCAGCCTCGCCACCGACACCGGCCCGGGCTCGTGGTACGCCGGGTTGGAGCAGCCGTCGTGGAACCCGCCCGACTGGGTGTTCGGCCCGGTGTGGTCGGTCCTCTTCGCAGCGATGGCGGTGGCCGCCTGGCTCGTGTGGCGCACCGGCGAGCGACGGGCGCTCGTCGCCTACGGCGTGCAGCTCGCGCTCAACCTGGCCTGGACGCTCACGTTCTTCGGGCTGGAGAGCACCTGGGGCGGGGTGGCCGTGATCGCCGCGCTCGTGGTCGCCTTCGTCGTGACGATCGTCGGGTTCGCCCGAGCCCACCAGCTGGCCGCGTGGCTCCTCGTCCCCTACCTGGCCTGGACGTCCTACGCGGCGGCGCTCACCGGCGCCATCGCGCTGGCGAGCTAGGGACCGGGGCGCGACGGCGACGCGACGGCCGTAGGGTCCGGGCCATGGCCCTCGAAGACGAGCTCGTCAACCGCGTCACCTGGAAGATCCCGAACGCCCTGGCCCTCGTCGGCTCCCGGGCTGGGGAGGAGCGCAACGGCATGACGACCAGCTGGATCACCCAGCTGTCGATGCGGCCGGTGCTGATCGGCGTCAGCGTGGACAACAAGGCGGTCACCCACCGCCTCATCTCCGACGGCGGCTCGTTCACGGTGAACCTGTGGGACGCCGAGGACACCCGCCCGTTCGTGAAGTTCTCGAAGCCGGCCCGCTACGACGCGGCGACGAGCACGCTCAACGACCGGCCGGTGCGCGACGGCGTGACCGGCGCCCCGGTGTTCGAGGAGGCGATCGCCTGGCTCGAGTGCGAGGTGCGCCAGGCGCTCGACCTCGGCACCCACACGCTGTTCATCGGCGAGCTCGTCGACGCCGGGATCAACGACGACACCAAGCGGGCCGCCGCCATGTCCGACACCCGAATGAAGTACGGCGGCGTCGTGCGCGGCGGTCACTGACCGCGGCCGGGTGGGCTGCGCTCGACCCGCTCGAGGGCGGCGCCGGGCGGGCCCGACCGGGCTCAGGCGTTCTTCGGGAGCTCCTTGAACGGCAGCGTCTTGTCGTTGCTCGGCTCCTTGGGGAGGCCGAGCACCCGCTCGCCGATGATGTTCTTCTGGATCTGGTCGGTGCCGCCGTAGATGGGCGGCCCCTGGGCGAAGAGCGCCATCCCGGTGACCAGCCCGAGCATCGGGTTGCCGGTGGCCCGGTCGAGCTCGGTGGCCTGCTCGGGCTTGTAGGCGTGGAGCGTGCCGTAGGGGCCGAGGATCCGCAGCCCGAGGTCGCGCTGCTGGCGCACGATCTCGCTCATCTGCAGCTTCGAGATGTTGGGCAGGCCGGGCACGTCGTGGCCGATGGCCTTGCCCGCCTTGGCCCGCCAGTTGTGGAACCGGCCCAGCTCGTTGAGCGTGTGGAGCCGCATGAGGTCCTGGCGGATCGTCTTGTCCTCGATCTTGCCGTTCTGCTTGGCCAGCTCGAGGATCAGCTTGTAGGCGCCGCCGAGCCCCGCTGCCGCGCCACCGCCGCCGGAGCGGCGCCGGGGGCGGTCCGAGACGAAGTCGCCGGCCCGCTTGTCGAGGTCGCCGGCGATCGTGCCGGGGGTGGCCGCGCTGGCCGCCGCCCCGCCGCCGCCGGCCCCCAGGCCGGCCCGCTCGTTCATGAGCGTGGTGTTGGCGACGGCCCAGCCGTTGTTCAGCCCGCCGATGATGTTGGCGTCGGGGACGACGGCCTCCTCGAGGAACACCTCGTTGAACATGGCGTGGCCGGTCATCTCGACGAGTGGACGCACCTCGATCTTGCCCGGCTGGTGCATGTCGATCCCGAAGTAGGTGATGCCCTGGTGCTTCGGGACGTCCGGGTCGGTGCGGGCGATGAGCATGCCCATGTCCGCGACGTGGCCGCCGGAGGTCCACACCTTCTGGCCGGTGACGATCCACTCGTCGCCGTCCTTGATGGCGCGGCACTGCAGGCCGGCGAGGTCCGAACCCGCACCCGGCTCGCTGAAGAGCTGGCACCAGGCCCTCTTGCCGGTGACGATGTCGCGCACCATCGTGTCGATCTGCTCCTGCGTGCCGTGCGTGGCGATCGTCGGCGCGGCGAGGAGGAGCCCGAGGCCACCGGGGGCGCCGAGGGCGCCGAAGTCGGCGATGGCCTTCTGCACGGCCACCGAGTCGTTGCGGTTCAGGCCCTTGCCGTAGGCGTGCTCGGGCAGGTTCGGGGCGGCCCAGCCCGACAGGCCCAGCCGCTCCCACCACTCACCGACGGTGAGGTCGGGATCCCAGTTCTCCTCGAGCCAAGCCCTGACCTCGTCGACGACGTCAGCGGTCTTCTGCGCAGCAGCGGTGTCGGTCAACTCAGCTCCCCCTGAGACGGCACTTCGGCCTCGGACGGCATTAGGCAAGCGCGTCTTGACCCACGGGTCAAGTTCAGCGGCCGCGGGGTCAGGGGGCCTTGGCCCGGCTCGGCGCCACCCGCGGCGGCTCGTTGGGCATCTTCGGGTAGACGGGCGGCCAGGGGGCGTCCGGGAGCCCGGCGGCCGCGTCCCGACGGGCCAGCTCGAGCAGCGGCGTGAGGTCCTGCGGGCGGGCGTACCTGCCGGCCCACGGGTCGCCGTGGCGGTCTACCCGGTCGGGGACGGTGGCGATCGTGAGCTCGTCGGGCACGACGTCGTCGAGCTCGTCCCAGGCCAGCGGGGTCGACACCTGGCCCCCGACGCGGGGGCGGGCACACCACGCCCCGAACACCGTCTTGTGCGGGGCGTTCTGGTTGAAGTCCACGAACACGCGCGCCCCGCGCTCCTCCTTCCACCACGCCGCGGTGATCTCCTCGGGGTGCCGGCGCTCGAGCTCGCGGGCGAGGGCCACCGCCGCGGCCCGCACCTCGTAGGCGTCCCAGCGGGCCTGGAGCCCCACGTAGAGGTGCAGGCCCCGCGACCCCGACGTCTTGACCCAGCACTCGATGCCCAGCGCGGCGAGGAGCTCGCGCACCCGCCACGCCGCGTCGCGCAGCTGCGGGTACGCCACCCCCGGCGAGGGGTCGAGGTCGACGCGCAGCTCGTCCGCGATGCCGGGGTGCGCCACCCGGTCGGGCCACGCGTGGAAGCCGAGGCACCCCTGGTTCACGGCCCAGGCCACGTGGGCGAGGTCCTCGAGGACGAGCGCGTCGCTCGTCGTGCCGTTCGGGGTGGCCACCTCGACGGTGCGCAGCCACGACGGCGCGGAGGCCGGCACCCGCTTCTGGAAGAACGACTTCCCGCCCGCCCCGTCGGGGTAGCGCTCGAGCAGCACGGGGCGGCCGCCCAGCGCGGCGAGGAGCGGCTCGGCGACGGCCTCGTAGTACCGGACGAGGTCGAGCTTCGTGGCGCCGAGCCGGGGGAAGAACACCTTGTCCGGGTGGGTGATGCGCACCGTCCGGCCGGCCAGCTCGAGCTCCACGGCGTCGGCCATGGCGGACAGTCTGCCGGGTGGCGGGCGCCGACGATGGCCGGGACGGCACCGATCCGGGCAGACTGGTCCGTCGCCGTCCGGCCCGCCCCACCATGGTTCGCCCCTTGAACGACCTCAACACGCCCCCCGCCCGCCGGCGGGGCAGGCGCCGCCGCGACGACGTGTTCGCGCCCCTGCGGTCCCCCACGCTCGACTTCACGCCGCGGGGGCTGCGCCTCGACCGGCCGTCCCGCCACCAGCGGTTCCGCCCCCGGCGCCAGCTCGACCTCACGATCCTGTTCGTGGCGTGCGGGGCGCTCGTGCTCGTGGCCTGGCTGGGGTGGTCGTTCTGGAACGCCACCCGGGTGCGGGTGGAGATGTCGGGCCTGGAGTCGGGCGCCCAGCTGCAGCCCGACGCCGCCGCCGATCTGGCGATCGCGATCACGATCCCGAACGGCGACGACCGGTACCGGGCCTCGCTCACCCTCGACGGTGTGGAGCTCACCCGGGCCCTCGACTGGGACGACGAGACGATGGTCGTGGCGCCGGCCGACCTGGTGGCGGCCGACGTGGTCGAGGGCGCCCTCGACGAGGGCGAGCACCGCCTCCGCCTGTCGGTGGGGCGGCTGTTCCTGCCCGACTCCACCTTCGAGTGGTCCTACGTCGTGGACTCGATCGCGCCGCGCCTCGACGTGCCGAGCGCCCTCGACCCGGTGCCGGTGGAGGAGTCGGTCACCGTCTCCGGGGAGACCGAGCCCGACGTCGAGCTGTTCCTGAACGGCGAGCCGATCGAGCACGACGACGGCCGGTTCGCCGTCACCTTCGAGCACCCGCCGGCCGGCGCGCTCGTGTTCGAGGCGGTCGACCCGGCCGGGAACCGCACCACCGCCACCTCGGGCGTGCCGGTCTGGTACCCGGACCGGGTGCACGGCGTGCACGTGTCCGCCGCGGCGTGGGCCAACGACGGGCTGCGGGCCGGGGTCATCTCGCTCATCGAGCGGGGCCTCGTCGACACGATCCAGCTCGACCTGAAGGACGAGGCGGGCGTGGTGGGCTACGACTCGAAGGTCGAGACGGCCCGGGAGATCGGCGCCGTGCGACCCGAGCTCGACCTCGCGGAGACGGTCGCCGAGCTCGAGGGGATGGGCGTCCGGGTGATCGGGCGCATCGTCGCCTTCCGCGACCCGATCTACGCCCAGGCGGCGTGGGCGGCGGGCCGCAAGGACGAGGTCATCCAGGACCCCGAGGGCGGCATGCTCAGCTCCTACGGGGGCTTCACCAACTACGTGCACCCAGCGGTGCGGGCCTACAACCTCGAGCTGGCGCTCGAGGCGGTCGACGCCGGGGTGCACGACATCCTCTGGGACTACGTGCGCCGCCCCGAGGGCCACCCGAGCACGATGGTCGTCCCCGGCCTGGGCGACGGCACGAGCTCCGACGCGATCGTCGAGTTCCTCGCCGAGACCCACGAGGCCCTGCGGGTGCGGGGCGCCTACCAGGGCGCATCGGTGTTCGGGATCGCGGCGGCGGCCGGCGACAGCATCGCCCAGGACATCCCGGCGATGGCCCGGGTGGTCGACTACCTGGCCCCGATGATCTACCCGTCGCACTGGGGTCCGGGCATGTACGACGTGGACAGCCCGATCCGGGAGCCGTACGAGATCACCAAGCGCTCGCTGGCCCACTTCCAGCAGCTCACCGACGGCCTGGGCGTGCGCTACGTCCCGTGGATCCAGGACTTCACCATCCACGGCGTGCACTACGGGCCCGCCGAGGTCCGGGCCCAGATCGACGCCGCCGCCGAGCTCGGCATGACCGGGTTCCTCCTCTGGGACCCCAACGTCACCTACACGGCCGACGCCCTCACCCCGCTCCCCCGCCCGTAGCGCCGCGCCCGGGGCACCGGCCGGTCGGACCGGTCAGCCCGGGCCGAAGATCGCGCTCAGCTCGGCCGGCGCCACCTCCTCGAGCTGCGCGTAGGTGCAGGACTCGGGGGTGCGGTCGGGACGGAAGCGCACGAGGCGCCCACCGTGGCGGAAGCGCCCGGCGAGGACGTGCTCGTAGCGGACCTCGGCGACGAGCTCGATGCGCAGCGGCTCCCACGAGAGGTCCTTCTGCGCGTTCCAGCGGCTGACGCCGCCGGGCATCTTGCCGGCCGCCTGGGCCTGCGCCTGGGCGTCGGCCCACGACCGCCACGGGTGCCCGTCGAGCGCGCCCTCCCGCAGCGGCGCCAGCTCGTCGACCAGCTCGCGGCGGCGGGCGGCGGTGAAGCTGCTGGCCACACCGACGTGGTGGAGGTTGCCGTCGTCGTCGTAGAGCCCGAGGAGCAGCGAACCCACGCCCTGGCCGTCCTTGTGCCAGCGGAACCCGGCGACCACGCAGTCGGCCGTGCGCTGGTGCTTCACCTTCCACATCACCCGCTTGTCCTGCTGGTACGGGGCGTCGAGGGGCTTGGCCATCACGCCGTCGAAGCCGGCCCCCTCGAAGCGGGTGAACCAGTCCTCGGCGAGGTCGGGGTCCTCCGTGAAGGGGGTGAGGTGGACGTGGGGGTGGGGACCGCCGTCGAGGACGGCCTCGAGCTCGCTCCGCCGGGTGCGGAAGGGCTCGCCGGTGAGGTCGCGGTCGCCGAGGGCGAGGAGGTCGAAGGCGACGAAGCTGGCCGGCGTCTCGGCGGCCAGCTTCGCCACCCGGGACGCGGCCGGGTGCAGGCGCTGCTGGAGGGCGTCGAAGTCGAGCCCGTCGTCGGTGACCACCACGATCTCGCCGTCCACGACGCAGCGCTCAGGCAGGGCCGCCACCAGGTGCTCGACCAGCTCGGGGAAGTACCGGGTGAGCGGGCGGTCGTTGCGGGAGCCGAGCTCGAGCTCGTCGCCGTCGCGGAAGACGATGCAGCGGAAGCCGTCCCACTTCGGCTCGTAGCCGAGGCCGACGTCCCGGGGCACCGAGTGGACCGCCTTGGCGAGCATCGGCTTGACGGGCGGGCTGAGGGGCAGGCGCACGTGTCGACCCTACGGGACCTCGCCCGCTGCCGGCTCGGCGGTTCCAGCCCCCGCTGCGCAGAGGACCCGACCGAGGAACTAGAACGTGTTCTACTCCAGGAGAGGGGCAGCGTGGACGTCGACGACACCGAGGCAGAGGCGGCGATCCGGGCCGAGGCCCGGGCCTGGCTGCGCACCGTGGCCCGACCCCGGGGCGAGGGCGACGGGCGCTGGCGCCGCTTCCGGGCCAAGAGCGACGAGGACGACCTCGCCCAGCTCGAGGCCGCCCGGGCCTGGCAGCGCACGAAGTACGAGGCCGGCTGGGCGGCCGTCCACTGGCCGGTGGAGCACGGCGGTCGCGGCCTGTCGGCCATCGAGGCGGGCGTGTTCGCCGAGGAGGAGGCCCGCTTCGACGTGTCGGCCCGGTTCTTCATGATCGGCATCGACATGGCCGGCCCGACGCTCATGGCCCACGGCACGCCGGAGCAGCAGGCCCGCTTCCTCGGGCCGATGCTGCGGGGCGACGAGGTGTGGTGCCAGCTCTTCAGCGAGCCCGGCGCCGGGAGCGACCTGGCGTCGCTGTCGACCCGAGCGGTGCGCGACGGAGACGACTGGGTGCTGACCGGCCAGAAGGTGTGGACGTCGTCGGCCCACCTCGCCGACTGGGGGATGTGCCTGGCCCGGACCGACCCCGACGCACCGAAGCACCGGGGCATCGGCTACTTCCTCGTCGACATGCGGGCGCCGGGCGTGACGGTGCGGCCGCTGCGCCAGATCGACGGGGCGATCCACTTCAACGAGGTGTTCCTCGACGGGGTGCGGGTCCCCGCCGACCGGGTGGTGGGCGGGGACACCGACGGCTGGCGGGTGGCGATGACGACGCTCACCGCGGAGCGCACGGCCATCGGCGAGGGCGGGCAGACCGGCTGGCGCGACGTCGCGGAGCTGGCCGAGCGGCTCGGCTGCTCGGAGGACCCGGTCGTCCGTCAGGAGCTGGCCCGCCTCCACACCCGCGAGTCGATCCAGCGGTGGCTGCTCTTCCGGGTGCGGACCGCGGTGGCGCAGGGCCGCCCGCCCGGACCGGAGGGCGCGGTGCTCAAGCTCGTGAACAGCCACCAGGTGGCCCACGTGGGCGAGGTGCTCATGGCCGTGCTCGGCGCGGCCGGCACGCTGTGGCACGACGACGCGCCCGACGGGGGCTTCTGGCAGGACGTGTTCCTCTTCCAGTGGTCGAGCCGCATCGGCGGCGGCACTGAGGACATCCAGCGCAACATCCTCGCCGAGCGGGTCCTCGGCCTCCCCCGCGACCCCGACCCCTACCGCGGCATCCCCTGGCGGGACCTCCCCCGGACCTGACGGGACGACGTCGGTGCGCGACCTCCGGCCGCCGCGGCGGCGGATCGCTCAGGGACGTCGTGTCAGAAGCGGACGAGGCGGCCGGGGCGCTCGCCGGTGGGCTCGCCGTGCTCGTGGGTGACCCGGCCGGCGACGAGGGTGGCGACGTAGCCGTCGGCCCGCTGGATCAGGCGCCGGCCGCCGGCGGGCAGGTCGAAGACCATCTCCGGGGCGTGGAGGGCCATGGCGTCGAGGTCGATCAGGTTGAGGTCGGCTCGCATACCGGGCGCGATCACGCCGCGGTCGGTGAAGCCGTAGGTGGCGGCGGTGCGCGACGTCTGGAGGCTGATCGCCTGCTCCAGCCCGATGCGCTCGCCCCGGGTGCGGCCCTTCACCCAGTGGGTGAGCAGGTAGGTGGGCATGCTCACGTCGCAGATGAGCCCGCAGTGGGCGCCGCCGTCGGAGAGGCCGAGCGTGGTGGCGGGGTGGACCATCATCTCCCGGATCGCCTCGTGGTCGTGGTCCACGTAGGAGGCGAGCGGGGCGAAGAGGAACGCCTTGCCGTCCTGCTCGAGGAGCCAGTCGAGGACGACCTCCTGCGGCGAGCGGCCCTCGCGGGCGGCGACCGCCTCGACGCTGGCCGAGGCCGGCGGCTCGTAGTCGGGCGGGTCGCCGAGCGGGAAGATCTGCCCCCAGCGCTGCATGAGGCCCCGCGCGATCGGGTTGCGGGTGTGGGGCTCCTCGGCGACGAGCGCGGCCCGCACCTCGGGCTGGCGCAGGCGGGCGACGCGCTCGGCGAGCGGCAGGTCGGCCAGCTGCCGGTAGGTGGGGTGCGTGAAGAACGGGTGCAGGGACGACTGCAGGCCGAAGAGCATGCCGGTGGGCCTGCACGCCACCTGCGGGACGATCCGCCGGCCGGCCTCCCGGTCCTCGAGGGCGGCGGCCAGGGCCTCCCGGTACGCCTGGGGCGCGTAGGGGGCCTGAGCGAGCGCGTAGGTGGCGGTGGCGCCGGTGCGCTCGACGAGCTCGACGAGCCACGCCCGGTCGGCGGCGCCGCCCTGGTGGTCGGACACGAGCTGGAAGACGCCGTGGCCGGCCCGGCCGATGGCGTCGCCGAGCGCCAGCAGCTCCTCGGGCGGGGCGTCGGTGCCGGGCACGAGCCCGTGCTTGGACGAGTGCAGGATCGTGCGGCTGGTGCTGATGCCGCAGGCGCCGGCGTCGAGGGCCTCCTCGGCCAGCTTCGACATCAGCGCGATCTCCTCGGGGTCGGCGTCGCGCTCGTGGGCCCGCTCCCCCATCACGTACGCCCGCAGCGCGGCGTGGGGCACCTGGGCGGCCACGTCGATCGTGCGGGGCGTGGCCTCGAGGGCGTCGAGGTACTCGGGGAAGGACTCCCAGGCCCAGTCGATGCCCTCGTGCAGCGCGGTGCCGGGGATGTCCTCCACGCCCTCCATCACCTCGATGAGGAACGCCTCGGACCCGGGGCGCACCGGGGCGAAGCCCACCCCGCAGTTGCCCATGACGACCGTGGTGACGCCGTGCCAGGACGACGGGGTGAGCTCGGGGTCCCAGGTGACCTGGCCGTCGTAGTGGGTGTGGATGTCGACCCAGCCGGGGGCGACGACGAGGCCGTCGGCGTCGAGCTCGCGCTCGGCGGGCCCGTCGACGCGACCCACCTCGGTGATGCGGCCGTCGCGCACGGCGACGTCGGCGGTGACCGCCGGCGCCCCGGTGCCGTCGACGACGGTCCCCCCGCGGCTCACGAGCTCGTGCATCTGTGTCCCCCTCGACGAGATCTGTGCGGGATCCCGTGCGGATGGCGCACGCAGACCCGCACAGATCTTGTCACGTGCGTTGGGAGCGCTCGGGCGGGCGCAGGTACCGTGGCCGGTGTGAGCGAGCACCCGATGAGCGAGCGTCTGGCCGAGCTGGCCAAGCGCAAGGAACAGGCCCTCCACGCTGGTTCGGAGCGGGCGGTCGAGCGCCAGCACGCCAAGGGCAAGATGCTGGCTCGGGAGCGGATCGAGTACCTCCTCGACCCGGGCTCGTTCCACGAGCTCGACATGCTGGCCCGGCACCGGGCGCACGACAGCGGGCTGGCCGAGCGGCCCTACACCGACGGCGTGATCACCGGCTGGGGCACGATCGACGGCCGCAAGGTGTTCGTCTTCAGCCAGGACTTCACCGTGTTCGGCGGCGCCCTCGGCGAGGTGTTCGCCGAGAAGATCCACAAGGTGATGGACCTGGCCACCAAGGTCGGCGCCCCGCTCATCGGCCTCAACGACGGGGCCGGCGCCCGCATCCAGGAGGGCCCGGTCAGCCTCGCCAGCTACGGCGGCATCTTCTACCGGAACGTCTCGGCGTCCGGCGTCATCCCGCAGATCAGCGTGATCCTCGGGCCCTGCGCCGGCGGGGCCGTCTACTCCCCGGCGATGACCGACTTCATCTTCATGGTGAAGGAGAAGTCGCACATGTTCATCACCGGGCCCGACGTGGTGAAGACGGTGACCGGCGAGGAGGTCACCCTCGAAGAGCTCGGCGGCGCGATGGCCCACGCCTCGAAGTCCGGCGTCGCCACCTTCGTCGGCGAGGACGAGAAGGCCGTGCTCGACGAGGTGCGCTACCTGCTCAGCTTCCTGCCCTCCAACAACCTGGAGGAGCCGCCGGCGGTCGCCGCCGTCGACGACCCGATGCGCGAGACGCCCGAGCTGCGGGACCTCATGCCGGCCAGCCCGAACATCCCCTACGACATGAAGGCCGTCATCGAGGCCGTCGTCGACGACGGCGACTACGTCGAGTACTTCCCGCACTGGGCCGGCTCGATCACCTGCGGCTTCGCCCGCCTCGACGGCAAGCCGGTGGGCGTGGTCGGCAACCAGCCGATGGTCCTCGCCGGGGTGCTCGACGTGAACTCCTCGGAGAAGGCGGCCCGCTTCGTCCGCACCTGCGACGCCTTCAACATCCCGCTCATCACGTTCGTGGACGTCCCCGGGTTCCTGCCCGGCGTCGACCAGGAGCACGGCGGCATCATCCGCCACGGCGCCAAGCTGCTCTACGCCTACTGCGAGGCC
>Ga0079224_100011400_pt1 | contig 12243 bp, 12 predicted proteins | sample Stecom2015_FD_80414 | JGI IMG/M metagenome (GOLD analysis project Ga0079224, IMG submission 80414) | Agricultural soil microbial communities from Utah to study Nitrogen management - Steer compost 2015 | ecosystem: Environmental > Terrestrial > Soil > Agricultural land | place: USA: Utah... | reverse complement strand
GGCACCAAGTCCCACCTTTCTCCCCCGAGGGCCAAGAATTGGTCCCGGTATTCTTCCCCCACTTCAATGGTAGTTTCCAAGCAGTCGGCCACAAAAGCCGGAGAAAATGCCAGCACCCTCTTTCGCCCCTGTGCCGCCAGCTCGTTCACCACATCATCGGTATAAGGCTTGATCCATGGGTCTTTCAATAGCCTGGATTGAAAGGAGGTCTTCACTTTATCCTCTGGCAAATTTAGCCTCTTTGCCAGCAAGCGGGTTGTGTAGAAGCTCTGCGCCCGGTAGCAGAACTGGTTCTTCTTTGTCTTGACACTACAACATTTATCACTCAACTGGCAATAGCCATCTGAAGATGCCTTCAATATCTGCCGCTCGGGCAATCCATGATAGGAAAACAGGTAGGTGTCATAGTCGGCCTTTTCCATCATCTCTTTGCCAATCTCCGCCCAAGCTTCTAAAAACAAGGGGTGATCCACAAAGTCATTAATAAAAGAGATGGGGGGAATTACCTGCCATTCTTTAACGATCTCCATTACCTTATCCGCCACCGTACCGGTAGATGCGGAAGCATACTGTGGGAAAAGGGGAAGAACAATGATTTTCTTGACATTCGCCTTCTTCAGATTTTCCAAAGCCGTCTGGATGCTGGGCGACTGATAGCGCATCGCGATTTCAATCTGATACGTGTCCTCGCCGAGCTGGTTGAGTAGTTTGTCACGCAAATCTTCGGCATGAAATAACAAGGGCGAACCTCTTTCAGTCCACAGCTTGCGGTATTCTTTGGCAGACTTGGGCGCCCTGAAAGGAGCTACTATAAAGTTGATCAGAAACCATCGGGAAAGGAACGGGATGTCAATTACTCTCTTGTCCATTAGAAACTCCCTCAGGTATTTTCTAACATCCGCAGTAGAGGTGCTGTCAGGAGTACCCACATTCACCAAAATGACGCCTGTCTTGGCTTTGTTCTTATGCATGATTATTCAATTAAAGATCAAAATTACGATCTTAAAGTCAATAACCTTAATTTTCCCCATTGAAAAACCAAATGGCTCATAGCTAGGCACCATCAATGCTCCCCGCCACTTTAGTTCCGGGTGTCTTCAAGCACAATTTCATCAACGGACCGCTGGTCATGCTGGTCACGATAGCCATGATGACTAAAGCAACAAACAATCTTTCATCAATCAAACCATTATCCAAGGCAATCAGCCCGAGGATGATCTCCATTGCGCCCCTGGCATTCATTCCAAAGCCCACCGCCAGAGATTCCCGAAAGTTAAATCCACCTTGGGCGGCGCCAAGACCGCTTCCGATAATCTTACCGGCAAAAGATATAGCAAGGATGGCCAAGGTAAGTCCCAGGTCAAAATTGGCTACGAAGTTGATCTTAAGCCCAATGGACACAAAGAACAAAGGCGCAAATATGTTATTGATGAACTGGTGAACAATTTCTTTGGCCCTTTCAGACATATGTTCTGAATCTCCCAGCGCAATACCCAATAAAAAGGCACCAAAAATAGCATGGATCCCCAACCACTCCGTAAAAGCAGCGGCCAAAAAGCAAAAAGCCATAGACAAGGACAACACCCCACCTGGCCAGGCCAATTTTTTATTGACCCATGGCAATACCCGGTTGATGATGGCTTTCCCTATGGTCAACATGAAAAAGGTGAAAACCAACGTGATCCCAACGGTCTGAATCAATGATAGATTACTCCCCTTTCCCATAAAGGACAGAATCACAGAAAATATCAACCATCCGACAATATCATTGACCATGGCAGAAGCCACGATCAACATGCCAATCTTGGATTTAAACATATCCGTATCCATCAGTATCCGCACCACCACCGGAAGGGCGGTGATAGACATGGCTGTACCCATAAATAAGGAAAACAACAGTCTCTCGCCGTCCGCGAGACCAAAGAAGTCGGGAAAGAAGTACGGAAACACAAAGCCTAACGCAAAGGGAATGACCAATCCTAGCATGCTGATGCTCAAGGCCGCCTTCCCCTGCGACCAGATTAGATGAAGTTCCACCTCTAAGCCAGCTATAAACAACAGAAGGATAACAGCAATCTGAACGATTCCATCCAGTGCCAAGTTGGTGCCCTGACTTCCCATAAAGAGGTAATCAAAAAGTTCGGGATGGAAAGTCCCCAAAATAGTAGGTCCTAAAATTACGCCTGCGAACAGCTCCCCCACTACCGCAGGTTGGTTAAATTTCCTAGCAACTTCAGCAAAAACCCTAGCCAGAATCAACATGGCAGCCAATTGCAGGAGGAGATTGATTACTTCCGAATGACTTAAACTACTCATGAGCCGGGGTTATTGATAATCAAAACATTGCAAGGAAGGTTGCTTAAAATATCCTCCAGATCGTGCGGAAACAGCCGGTCCAGAAAATTGAGGTTCTCCTGTCCCCCTACGATAAGGAGGTCGGCATGGATCTTCTCTGAAAACTTAGCCAGTTCTACCGCCCAGCGTCCGCCGGTCACTTTAATTTGTACCTTCAAGTCTCCCTGATCAATGCCTTTAAGTATGTTTTCTACATAACTAATCTCATCCTGCACCAATTGCCGCTTTATCATGGCTGCTTTGGCCTCACTTTCTTCCGAGGCCGTGGCCATTCTAAGTAGGTACATCTTGATTTCATTCACAATAAATACCTGACTGGAATTCTCTGACCTGCATAAGCCTATTCCCTTTCGGATCACCTCAGGTGTCTGGCTTTGCTGCGTTCCATTAATTACTACTCTGTCAAATCGTTGTGGCTGAATGCTGGGCTCGATAAGCACCAGTACCGAACATTTGGCCTTTCGGATGATCTTCCGGGCTATAGAACCCAAATAATAGGTAAATACATTCTCCTTCTTTAAAGCCCCTGCGATCAACAAATCCACATTTTCTTGGTTACAGATCTGGATGATCTTCTTGGCAGGCTTTCCTTCTTTCCAAATGACGGTAGTAGACTGTTGCTCAATTTGATGCTTCTTCAGTAACGCGTCAAGCGATTGTCTTTTATCTTGGCTGTCCTGCCCAATATGAATTAAAATCAAAGAGGCGTTATATAAATCCTTCATGCGTTTTGCTTCGCAGATCAAGGCCTCCATACGTGGGGAGAATGCTATGGCTAAAGCTATTTTTCTATACATGGACGGTGTCGACACAATCTTTAACTTTCAAAGTAAGAAAAAAAAACCATTTTGCTAAGCAGTGGCTTCCTCTAGAAACAAAAAAAGCCCGAGTCGAACACTCGGGCTTTCTTATTCTTCAGCATTTTTACTGTGCAGGCTGTGCAGGAGGGGGTGTCAATCCTAATTTCTTGATCACCAAATCCGTGAAATTGTCATCATCCCTGGTGTAAAGCAGAACAGGAGCTTGCCCAGCCATATCAGAAAATATATGACTATAGTTGTTTTCAGCAGCTACCGCATTGATGGCATTAAATACTTTGGTTTGTACTGGCTCCAACAGTTCCTGAAGTTTTCTTTGGTAAGATGTCTGCGCATCGCCTTCAAATTTTTGGATTTCTTGCTGAAGTGCCTGTAGCTCTTTTTCTTTTTGTCCACGGGCGTCTTCAGTCATGGTTTCGGCAGCCTGCTGGTAACTCTGTACCTGACGCTGGAAGTCCTGGGATTTGGTTTGAAGTTGCTGGCCTAACTGATTACTATAATCCCTGATATCAGCATCAATTTGCTCCATTTCTGGCATCAAACTCATGATGTACTCTACATTAGTGTAGCCGATTTTGATATCCTGGGCTTGAGCTACAAATCCTAAGCAAAACATAGCGATTGCTGAAAGGATAATTCTTGATTTCATAATTCTCGTTTTAATTAAATTTTAGTTGTTTTCTAATCCTAGTTCTTCAATTACAAAGTCCGAATAATCATGTCGCGGATCGGTATAGATCATGGACAGTCCTGAAGCCTTATCAAATAGGATAGCTATCCCGTTTCTTTTTGAAACTTTGTCGATAGCGTCAAATATTTTGGACTGCAGGGGTTGTAATAACTCAGATTGCTTTTGAAAATATTGTCCGTTTATTCCGAATACCCGATTATTGAAAGCCGTGGCGTTTTTCTCTTTTTCCTTAATTGCTTGCAGACGTTCCTCGTACATCTCTTCCGTCAACAGCACCTCTTCTGCTTTTAATGCATTATACATCTCTTTTATCTCGTTCTCCAAATTTTGTGCCTCCTTTTTCCACTCAACGGCTAGCGCATCCATCTCCTCCTGTACCTGCTTATAGTCTGGATGGCGATTTAGAATATACTCAGAATCCACATACCCGATCTTCTGCGCAAAACTGACAGAATACATAGCCAACAGCAAAAACAGAAGGGTGATGCGCTTTTCCATAGTTTATCTGAATTGTTGTCCAATGGTAAAGTGGAACATGCCGCCGCTTGGTCCGGAATTTGGCGAACCCGGTGCGGAGTCAAACCCATACCCCCAATCTATCCCTAATAGACCAAAGGCCGGCATAAATATACGTGCACCAAAGCCTGCAGATTTCTTCAGATCGTAAGGATTGAATTCGCTATAGGATCCCCAGTTATTGCCTGCCTCAGCAAATCCCACGAGGAAGATCGTCGCCGACGGATTAGGAGACACCAAATACCTCATTTCCATTACATGCTTGTTATAAACCACCCCACCGTAAGCGCCTCCTTCTGCTGAATAACGGGTTTCTCTCCCGGGAGTAATAGACTGGTTTTCATAGCCCCTCAAACCGATAATTTCCTGTCCTAAGGCGAAATTATTCATATTCATCCCATCTCCGCCTAGAACGAATCTTTCTAGGGGAATAATTCCCATTCGGTTGCCATACGAACCTAAGAAGCCCATATGTGTCCGTGCGCTAAGCACAAGCTTAGACGATCCAAATACCGGCGTGTACAGGGATGCATCAAACATCCACTTATGGTACTCCAGCCATTCATACTTATCCTCATCAGGTGACTCCCTGCTGATATTTTTATTCATGGCCACATAAGGTGGCGTGAAGCTGGTGCTCAGGATAATATTGGATCCGGCGCGTGGATAAATGGGGTTGTCAATGTTGTTCCTGGCTATGGTGGTGTTCAATGCAATACTTTTTGACTTACCCGTAGCATAGCTCAAGCCAAAAGACCGCCCATATTGATCAAATTCATAGATCTGGAACTGGAGGGAATTGCTGATCTGGAAGTAATCATCTGGCCAGGTAACCCGCTTTGCCAAGCCGACTGTTGCTCCAGTAATTTTGAATGACCCCACTTCATTTCCAAAATTAGCCCGATTCCAGTAGTCAATCTGACGCTGGATAGAATGGTTGAAACTAAAACTTAGCGCATTGGGTTTCCTACCACCAAACCAAGGCTCTGTAAGAGAAAGGCTATAGTTCTGGAAATTTTTCCCATTCGCCTGCACCCTTAAGGACAATTTCTGACCATCCCCTACCGGCAAAGGTCTCCACTTGGAGAAATCACCGATATTCCGGATCGAGAAGTTATTAAAGGTCAAACCGACTGTACCTACAAAACCGAAGTAACCACCCCAACCGCCTGACAACTCGATCTGGTCATTGGGCCGCTCTTCCAGCTTAAAGATAATGTCCACCGTTGCCTCCTCAAAGTTGGGACGCATATCCGGTTCAATGGTTTCTGGATCGAAGTACCCGATCTGGGAGAGTTCACGGATCGTCCTTACCAAGGCGGAACGGTTAAATTTCTGACCGGGCAAAATCCTGATTTCCCGCATCACTACGTGGTCACTGGTCCTTTCGTTACCTTCAATGGAGACACTATTTACAGTCACTTGCGGGCCTTCCATAATCCTCAACTCAATGTCGATAGAATCACCCTGTACATTGACCTCTACAGGATCAATATTGAAGAAAAGGTAGCCATCATCCTGGTAAAGGGAGCTGATATCATCTCCTCTCTGGGGATCATAGTTCAGCCTTTTATCCATCTTTTCCTTATTGTAAACGTCTCCTTTGTTGATTCCTAGTTTGGCATGAAGGATCTCATCGTCGTGGATGTAATTGCCCGTAAAGGTGATATTTCTATAATAATACTGTTGGCCCTCTTCAATATCAAGCTCAATATTGATGGTGTTAGTATCAAAGGTAAATACAGAGTCACGCACAATTTCAGCATCGCGATAACCTCTGGAATTATAAAAATCGATCACGCTCTTCTTATCGTCCCGGAAGTCACTACGGACAAACTTTGATCCGTTAAAGAAATTCAGTTTGAAATTTCTGTGGATATAGGCAATTACCTCTTCGTCAGAAATCGGGTTCCGGTTGACGATGGCATTGGCGGCACTTTGGGGAGTGGCATTAAAGAGCCTGGCAAAAATATCCTTGAAAATATGGACCCGAGGATGTTCCTTGGTGCCCTTCATTTTCTTTTTAATCCGCCGGTCAGGAATATTTTCGTTTCCATCAATGGCTATCTGGTTGATACGGACCTTGCTGCCTTTGTCCACGTCAAACCGGAGCTTAACACTGTTGGGCAGCGTGGTATCTCTTTCCTGAACCACTTTGACAGTGGTGTTTAGATAACCTTTGTCTACGAAGTAATCACTGATTTTTCTCTGGGCGTTGTTGAGCACATCTTCACGGACGATCCTCCCCCTGATTTCTACCTTTTTCTCCAGCTCACTCTTCTGGGTTTGGTTAACACCGGTAAATTCCACGCGGCTAAACCTCGGTCTTTCTGTCAGCTCTAAGAGGAGCGAAATATCGTCACCTTCAATTTTGGTGACTAGAATTTTAACATCCCCGATGATCCCTTGTGCCCATAGCTTTTTCAAAGCATTGGAAATGGCATCGCCGGGAACATTGATCTGGTCATCCACCTTCAGGCCGGACAGGGAAATAATCGCTGTCTCATCCAAAGTGCTCAAGCCGACAGCTTTGATTTCCGCTATTCTAAACTTTTGAGGCTTTGAATAATCCAGTGTTAAAATATCTACAGGTTTTTGCGTAGAGTACCTGCTCTGTCCCAAACGGATTTGGGCTTCAGCCACCCCTGCAAAAAGAAGTAAGAATATTATAATTAAATTTTTTCCCATTTAAACTTTTATTTAATCTGTGCACCTGTCTTGCCAAAACGCCTTTCGCGCTTTTGATAATCCAATATGGCTTCATGCAAGTGCTCTTTTCTAAAGTCCGGCCATAATACATCTGTAAAATACAGCTCGGTATAGGCCAGCTGCCAAAGAAGGAAATTGCTGATCCGTAATTCCCCACTCGTTCTTATCAATAACTCCGGATCCGGTATCCCATTGGTGTTCAAATGGGAGGAAATCAGGTCCTGGCTAATATCTTCTTTTGCTATTTCCTTCGAGACTACTTTTTCGACAATAGACTTAACTGCTTGGGTAATTTCCCATTTGCCACTGTAACTCAGCGCAAGGATCACCTGCAGCCCGGTGTTGTTGCGGGTCGATGCCATGGCTTGCTGCAGGTTGGCCTGGCAGGCTGCAGGAAGGCTATCCATATCTCCGATCATGGACAACCTGATATTGCTTTCCATCATATTCCCCACTTCATCCGCGATGGCATTCACCAGGAGCTGCATCAGAGCATTGATTTCATCCTGCGGCCGTGACCAATTCTCAGTGGAAAACGCATACAGAGTAATATGTTTAACGCCCAACTCTGCTGACCCCTCGATCATCTCCCTAACAGCCGTCATGGCATTCCTATGTCCGAATATCCGCATGGCACCTTTCTTTTGCGCCCAACGGCCATTTCCGTCCATAATTACCGCGATATGATTGGGGATTTTCTCTTTATCAATCTCTACATTCATCCTATATCAATCAGAATTAGATTTTTTGGAGGTACAAAAATGACATTTCTTTTTTAATAATTTAATCTAAATTCTGATTAATTAATAAGTAAAGCATTTTATCTGATGGAAAGAATAACTGAGGCTAATTCCCAAAAAATAATACCAGTCTTTGTCGTATTTATTTCCAAAATTAAAATAATCGGGGTTCACATATACCTCACCGTCTCCGTATACGGGATGACTTTCTACAAATTTGGGCTCTACCATCCCCCTGTCCTCTACTTTATCAATATAGTCCACAAAGGTCGCTCTAAAACCCATTTCCATAGACAAAAACAGCCTGTCCTTCAACTTGTATTTTAACCCGATCCCGAAAGGAATGACCGGTGTGGAAACCGAATAATCCCCCGCACTTGGATCCAACCAATAGGATTGCCCTTCCCTAGAGAAAATGGTATATCCTAGACCGAAGAAACCATAAGGAGAATACCGCGTGCGCGATTGGTAGGAGAGATAGTCAAGAAAATGAAACTCCATCACTGCCGCCGCTTCAAACACCGTCCCTGAGAAGTACGCATCCCTCGACACCGCTAACGGATCTATTCTGCTTATGCTGTCGGCGCCATTTAGTCTGGCGATGGACAGCCCCGCGCGCAAGCTCCATGCATTGTCAAAATTCCGTCTGCCAAATAACGTACCTTGAATGCCTATTTGAGACGGATCTACGTGCCGAATAATATCACCCGTATACGTAGCCCCGCCCAAGCCAAAGCCGACCTCATATTGTTGCGCCTTAGCCTGATGAAGCAGTCCTGCCATCAAGAATACCAAGGCTAGCCTACACAGCATATAAAATCTGGCTTTCTTCAAGTCGTTGCAATTTATAAAGTAGTAAACGAATTAAAAACCCTCTCAGGTATTTGCAGGGTTAATTTATGTTAAAACTAATTTCGCATGTCATAACCCCAATTCAACTTTTGCCGCAAGGTATCAAAAAAACTGTAATCATAAAATTTAACCAATTTGGCTACAAATTTTTCCCTCCTTACGGTCAGTTGTACGCTGGCATCAACCGCGGTTGATCTGGAATCCAATGAGATCAGGAACTTCTCACTTCTGCCCTCTATCTTGAAGCTAATGACACTGTCATCAGGCACAACGATCGGCCGGACGTTAAGATTGTGCGGGCTTACCGGTGTGACGACAAAATTCTTCGAAGCAGGAGAAATTAACGGACCTCCGCAGCTTAGAGAATACCCCGTAGAACCGGTAGGCGTGGACACAATCAACCCATCCGCCCAATAGCTGTTGAGATACTCCCCATCGATATACGTATGAACCGTAATCATCGAGGAGGTATCCCGCTTGTGGATCGTAAATTCGTTCAACCCAAACGCCGTGCCACCAAATAAGCGCATACTTTTGTCCAACTGCAGATCAGTATCCAGGCTGATCAGGGTGCGGTCTTCTATGGTGAATTGCTTGGAAAACAAGACCTCAATGGCCTTTTCGATATCCTCCTGCGCAATGGTTGCCAAAAAGCCCATTCTTCCGGTGTTGATCCCAATCATCGGAATCTCCAACGCGCCGACATAGGAGACGGTGTCCAGTAAGGTGCCATCGCCGCCCACAGAAATGACAAAATCCATTACCGAAAGTTCTTGGGAGGTCGTTATGACTTCACATCCTGAGACTGTAACCCCTAGGTTCTGGAGGGCTTTCTGAAACATGGGAGATAAAAAAATATTGGCGCGGCGGCTTTGTAGGACGGTTATCAGTTGTTCTAAAAATGGGGCAAATTCCTTTTCAAAATTTAACCCGTGTACGGTGATGTTCATTCAAAATAGGCTTATATATCCAGGAATCGTAGCAAATTGCCTAAACGGTCCTGCTCCTGACTGATCGCTACTTCCTCCTGATAATGATCTATTACTTTGTATCCAAACCGTTCTAATGTTGCTTTTACATGCCTTAGTTCAGGTTGATCTACTTTTAAGGTGACTTTGATTTTGTTATCATCCAGGGGGTCGCTGGTGATAAAACTACTCAAGATTTTCGCGTTTTCGGATTCGATCACCCGGGCGATTTCAAACAAGCTATACTCTGTCATCAACATGGATAAGATCAATACGCCCCCACTGGTCTGTATGGAAAGGGTGTCGGCAAAAGCGGCAATGGCATCTTCGATCGTAACCACTCCCTCATAGGCATTTCCCCGATCCAACACCGCCACCATGGTAAGGTGAAATTCAGAAGAGACTTTCAATACATCATAAATATGCTTATCCCTAAACACATAGCACCCTATATTGTCCATTTCCACGTCACCCACCAATAGTTCCGGTTCGTTTAAGTTGTAGATCATTTCGTCCGTGATCAGTCCCTTAAACAACCCGTCTTCCACCACAGGCAAAACATTGGTCCTAATTTCCTCCATCCACGTCAACCCCATCTTGACCCTATCTGTAGGTTTAAGGGGTGGAATCATATTGTTAATAAACTGATATGCCTGCATAGTCTAAAGTTATCAAATTAGATCCACAAATTAAAACGGGACATTGGGATATTGGTTAGGGGTTAATGGTTATTGGTTGGTCCAACTTATAACCAACTAACTTAATAACCGAATAATTTAGAAGCCCAAGAACTTAGCAACCCATTAACCAACCAAACAATTCTTCACCCAATTGCTCAACAGATCTAATCCGAATTCTGTCAAATGAGCTTCCGGATGATACTGCACCCCGACAATGGGTAACAATTTATGTGCTAAAGCCATGATTTCGCCCCGGGGGGTAGCGAGCAAGGTTTCCAAGGTAGATGGAAGATTCGTTAATTCCAAAGAATGATAGCGGGTGACTTTAAATACATGCGGTAGCCCGTCCAAAATCGCATGGGGTCGAAGCTGAATAACCTCCGATACCTTTCCGTGTACGGGTGTGGCGCCCTTGACCAGCGTCGCCCCAAAGTATTCCCCGATGGCCTGATGCCCAAGACAGATCCCCAAAATCGGTAACTTATCGTGGTAATAATCCAACACCTTCATCAGATTGCCAGCATCGCCAGGAACCCCAGGTCCGGGTGAAAGAATCAGCCCTTCGTATTCCTGTGCGACGAGCTCAGCCAACGGCGCATCATTTCGAACGATTCTGATTTCCTTACCCGCCTGCCGGATAGTATCTGCCAGGATATAGGAGAAAGAATCAAAGTTGTCAATTAAAAGAAGCACCTTAAGCGGTTTGGACCAACTCCTTAATGGCCTGTATAGATTGGTCAATGATAGGGGTATAATTGTCAAGCAGGGCGATCATAGCCGGAGCAATAGGAGCAATAGTGGGATAGATTACAGAATTCTCCACCCACTTCTCAGGGACGTTATATTCAAAGCTTGTTGCGACCCAAAATAAAAGGCTGATCATAATGGCGGATTTGAACAAACCCAACACGGCGCCCGCAAAATTATCGAAAGTGCCAAGTATCGTCAAATCCAGCGCCTTTTTCACCATAAAAGCCAGAATCCGGATGACTACCGTCACGATCAAAAAAATAATGATAAAGGAAATAAAAGGAAGCATAAAGGTGAGGCTCTCCACCCGCTCTGCCAACATATCGGCTCCCCAATGCATAAACTTAAATGCCAGCACAATGCCGATAAAAAAAGCAACGATAGACAGCAGTCCTATAAACAAGCCTTGTCGATACCCACTATAGGCCCCTAGCGCCAAGAGGATCAGGATAATGATGTCTATCGTGCTCACTTTATGCCAATAAATTTTTGACCTTTTGCGAAATCAGCTTACCATCGGCCCGGCCCGCCAGCTTTTTGGTGGCCACACCCATTACCTTGCCCATATCTTTGGGCCCTTCTGCTCCCACCTCGACGATGATCGCCTTGAGTTCCGCTTCTACTTCTTCTTCAGAAAGCTGTTTAGGCAGAAATTCATTGATAATTTCCAGTTCAGCAAGCTCTACAGCTGCCAAATCTTCCCTATTCTGTTGCTGATAGATATCGGCAGAGTCCTTTCTTTGTTTGGCAGCTTTAATGAGCAATTTCATTTCATCTTCCTCCGTGACACCAACACTTCCACCCTTCGTCTCTTCCAGCATGATCAGGGATTTGATTGCCCGCAAGGCACGAAGCCTGTCTTTATCTTTGGCCAACATGGCCTTTTTAATTTCGGTTTCGACGTTTTGTTTTAAGCTCATGCTGTATTTGTTTTCGGTTATTCGTTATAAAGTTAAACGTTACTGCATCAGTTCGTATCTTTGGAACCGATGCCCATTCTTTGTACTTTGTATCATGTAGCGGCACTACTAATCGCGACAAAATTAAAGCTTAATTTACTAAAATGACCAAGCTAAGTGTAAATATAAATAAAATCGCCACCCTCAGAAACGCCCGCGGCGGCAACAATCCTGACGTGATCAAGATGGCCATAGATGCGGAGAG
>Ga0079224_100011398_pt1 | contig 12244 bp, 13 predicted proteins | sample Stecom2015_FD_80414 | JGI IMG/M metagenome (GOLD analysis project Ga0079224, IMG submission 80414) | Agricultural soil microbial communities from Utah to study Nitrogen management - Steer compost 2015 | ecosystem: Environmental > Terrestrial > Soil > Agricultural land | place: USA: Utah... | reverse complement strand
CTCACCGAATTCGCCCGCTCGCGCCTGTTCCGGGCGAACCGGCGCAACACCATCCAGGACATCACGCCGGAGGCATTCGAGCGGCTCCTCAACGACGAGGCGCCGCTGGCGGTGCTGGACGGCTATGCGCCGTTCTGCAAGCTGCACGTACACCGCAACCGCACCTCGACCCGTTGCCTGGCGGTGCCGATCACCGACGACAACCGCCACATGCTGCGCTCCGACTACGAGGCACGCACCCCGGACGAATTGCCGGTGCTGGTGCGCTGGTTCGAAGGGCTGGAGCCGCCGGTGGCCAACTACCTGGTGGTGATCCTTTACGACCGCGCGCAGCTGGAGAAGGAAGGCACCCGCATCGACGCGGACTGGGGCGTGGTCGGCTGCATGTACACCGCCGAACCGGTCGAGACACCGATGGCGCCGATCACCATGTTGCGCAACGCGCTCGGTGTGGAAGAGGGCGGTTCCGGCGTGCCGATCGATCGCGCCGCGTATGCGCGCAGCGTTGCGTTCTGGCGCAGCCACGCCAACTGGCGATAGCCGGCGCACGCAGCGACCTTGCCAATCCGCATGCGCCGCGTTTGTTATCGTGGCTCCGTGGCATGTGTCCCAGCATCGTGTGCCTGCCGATGCCATTGCTGCCACGCCCCCCATTCATGCATATCCGGAGAAACATCCATGGAAATCGCCGACGCGCGCATTGCCAGCATCCACTACACGCTTACTGACGATTCCGGCAGGGTCATCGACAAGTCACCGGCGGAGCAGCCGCTCAGCTATTTCCATGGTGCCGGCAACATCGTCCCGGGCCTGGAGAAGGCGCTGGCGGGCAAGCAGACCGGTGATTCGCTGAAGGTCGATGTCACGCCCGAGGAAGGCTACGGACAACGCAACGAAAGCCTGGTCCAGATGGTGCCGCGCAGCGCGTTCCAGGGCGTGGAGAACGTCGAGCCCGGCATGCAGTTCCACGCCCAGAGCGGCGCCGGTCCGTTGCTGGTGACGGTGGTCGAGGCGACCCCTGACCAGGTCAAGGTCGACGGCAACCATCCGCTTGCCGGACGCACGTTGCATTTCGACGTCACCGTCGACGGCGTCCGCGAGGCCTCCGAGGAGGAGAAGCAGGAAGGCCGGGCAGCGGCCTGACGGTTCTCCACCCAGCGCCGCCGTGCTTGACCCTGGTCAAGGACACCCGGCGCCACGCTCCGGATCATGGCCCGGCCAAAACGGCCCATGATTCCGGAGTGATGCCATGCAGTTCGAACTTTCGACCCCCGCCAACCCAGATGCCGCACGGCTTGCCGCTGCGCTGCGCCCGCTTGATCCGGAAGCCCGCATCGCGCTTGACGCGAAGCGCGGCCGGCTCGAGGTGCTGACCGTTGCCAGCACCGACCAGGTGTTGAATGCGCTGGAGGCCATCGGCTGGGCCGCCAGCCCGCTGCAGCAGGAAGTGCATATCAGCGGCGGCAGCACCTGCTGCGGCCATTGCGGCTAGGACACTGCGCTCAGGGCACCGGCTGTCCGTCCTCGTCCACGACGAGGCGGACCCGCTTGTCCCCGTAGTAATAGCTGGCGCGGTACAGGCCCGCATGTTCGCCCGTGCCGCGCTCGCACAGCACCGTGATCTTCCGGTGCTCCATCAATTCGCGAAACCTGGCGATCTCCAGGCCAAGCCCATCGGCGACCAGCCGTGCATCGATCTCGATTTCCAGGGCAGCAGCGAGGTTCAGTGGAATGGGCGCGCCCATCGCGGACTCCTTCGGACGATGGATCCAGCTTCGCGCGGCGGCGCCGCCGGCGCCTTGACCTGGATCAGTCGTGCCGGGCTACTTGAAGTCGTAGACCAAGTTCACCGTGGTCAGGTTGTCGGTCTTCCGGATCCCGGGCTCCACCTGGCTGTTGTAGCGGGTCTCCAGGCCTGCCTTCATCGCCAGTGAATCACTGACTTTCACCTTCACCCCGAACACGTTGCGCGCGAACGTGTTGTCGCTGCCCGATTCGACCAGCAGGGTGTCGTCCAGCGAGGCGGTTTCGGTCAGCTGCAATGTCCAGTCGGCCAGGCCCCTGGCAATGGCCTCCCGGCGGCGGTCGCGGGTGCCCTGGTCCTTGGCAAAACGATAGCCCGGCCCGACCTCGAACGACAGCGCCTGGGTCTCGTTGCGGATTGCCTCGAAGCCGTAGCCCGCCGCGGCGGTCCACTGGTATTCGTAGCTGCCGAAGTTGTCGCGTTCGTTGCGAATCGTGCCGTAGACATAGCTGCGCTCGTCCAGGCGGAACCCGCTGGTGCCATGCAACTCGTAGCGGCGCGCACTATTGATGTCGTCGGTGCTGGCGTATTGGGCAGACGCACCGAACGCGTGCCTGCGCAGCTTGGTGACGTGGGCCAGGTCGAACTTGCCGAGGAACGACTCGCTTTCGGTGTTGCCCTTCGACAGCGCCAGCCCCAGTTCGCCACGTCCGCTCCAGCCCTCTTCCTCGTTGCTGTTCGGCGGCGCGAGGCCGTCATGGAACTGGGCAGCGGCGCTCAACGGGGTGGCAAGCAGCGCGAGCAGTGACAAGGCGGCGGCAGGAGATGTCTTCATCCGCCGGATTTTAAGCCCTACGGTGAGCCGCCTCGCTGGCCGTGGCATGATCGGGCCGGGGAAAACCGGGGAGCAAGCCATGCTGACTGCAACAGTCCTGGCCTATTTTGCCGTGCTGCTGGCGATTGGTGCGTGGGCGCAGCGGCGCACCACCGACGCCGCGGATTTCCATCTTGGTGGGCGACGACTGGGGCCGGTGGTCGCGGCACTGAGCGCCTCGGCCAGTTCATCGTCGGCCTGGACCCTGCTCGGGGTAAGCGGCGCTGCGTGGGCCTGGGGCCTGCAGGCGATCTGGCTCGTGCCTGCGGTGATGCTGGGCTTCTTCATCAACTGGGCGTTCATCGCGCCCCGGTTGCACGCAGCGAGCCATGGCAATGGTGCGTTGACGCTGGTCCAGTTCCTGGCCGAAGGCCTCGGCGCGCGCGACCAGGCGCGCCTGCGCGCACTCGGCGCGGTGATCATCCTGTTCTGCTTCGCGTTCTACATCGCGTCCCAGTTCCAGGCCGCCGGCGACGCGATCAGCGCGACGATGCCGGTCAGTTCGACGACCGCGATCACGATCGGAGCGGCGATCGTCATCGGCTACGTGTTCCTCGGCGGCTTCTGGGCGGCCAGCGTGACCGATGCGTTGCAAGCCCTGATGATGCTGTTCATCGCCGCGGTGCTGCCGGTGCTGGCGCTGGTCGCGGCAGGCGGTCCTGTGGCGGTGTGGGCGGGATTGCACGCGCTGGGCGATCCGGGACTGGTGCGGCTGGTGGACCAGCCCGACCTCCTGCTCGCGATGGTGTTCGTGGCCGGCCTGTTCGGGATCGGCTTGGGCTATCCGGGCCAGCCGCACGTGGTCAACCGGTTCATGGCGATCGAGCGCGCGGGCTCGATTCCGCTGGCGCGCGCCGTGTCCCTGGGCTGGGCGACCGTCATCTACATCGGCATGGTGGTGCTCGGCTGGTCGGGGCGCGTGTTGATGCCCGAGCTGGCCAATGCCGAATCGGTGCTGCTGTCGCTGGCCTCCGGCCTGTTGCCGGCCATGGTCGGCGGGCTGGTGATTGCCGGCGTGCTGGCCGCGATCATGTCCACTGCCGACAGCCAGCTGCTGGTCGCCGGTTCGGCCGTCAGCCATGACCTGGGCGTCGGCCGCGGCTCGCTGAAGATCGATCGCATCGTCGTGGTCGTGCTGGGCATCGCCGCCGTCCTGCTGGCGATCTTCTTCCCGGCCTCGATCTTCGACCGGGTGCTGTTCGCGTGGCAGGCGCTGGGCAATGCATTCGGCCCGTTGCTGATCGTGCTGCTGTGGCGCGGGCCGGTGGCGCCGGGATACAGGCTCGCCGCGGTGGCGGTCGGGTTCGGCCTGACCGTCGGGATCAGCTTCCTGCCATCGGCGCCAGGCGATGCGCTCGAGCGGCTGCTGCCGTTCTTCGTGTCGCTGGCGATCGCGTGGTCCGGACGCAGCCGCGCGAACGCTTGATCAGCTGACCAAGGCGGCTTCCAGCGCGGCCGGGGCCGAAGCCTGGCCTGCGGCCCACCGCGGCAGCGTGGCATCTGCACCGGGCAATGCCAGGCCCAGCAATGGCCCGAACTTGAATCCGTGGCCGGAAAAGCCCGTCATGACCCAGGTGTCAGGACCCAGCGGTTCCACGATGAAGCGTTCGCCTGGCGCGACGTCGTAGTAGCAGGCGTGACCGCCGAGTACCCGGTAGGCATCGAAGTCGCGCAGCCGGGGGCGGACCAGGGCCAGCAGGCTCTCGATTTCTTCGGCACTGACGTCGCGCAGGTCCTCGGCATCGCCGGCAAGCGAGAAGCGGTGGTCGCCCACCTTCAATGGCGTGCCCGCCACGGGCGGGACCGCGTAGAAGCCACCCTGTTCCGCCTCCTTCGAAGAGGGCAGGTCGAGGAGCATCGGCACGCCTTCCCACACGCCTGGTGGCGGTTGCAAGTACACCAGCACCTGGCGCGATGGCGTGACCCGGCGCGCGAGCGCCGGCACCAGGCGCGGCGCCCAGGGACCCGCGGCCACCACCAGGCGATCGCCACCGCGCGCACTGCCGCCGGCCAGGCGCACGCTTGCGCGCTCGGGATCGATGTCGGCCACCTGCGCGTGTTCGAACACCACGCCGCGTGCCGCGAGATGCGCCGCAAGCGCCGCGACGATCCGGTCGGCCAGCAACACGCCACCGGCTTCCAGCGCATAGGCGGCCGCCAGGCAGCCCGGCGCGAGGGCGGGGCACAGCGCCAGCGCTTCGGATCGGGAAAGGTCGCGCAATGCCCTGCCGTCATCGAGCAGTGCCTGCCGGCCTGCGGAGAACCGCGGGCCGCCATCGGACGAGATCACCAGCACGCCGGTTGGCACATGCAGTTCCTGTCCCAGCTCCGCCCACAGCAGGTCCCAGGCGCGATACGCGTCGTCGACCATCCGCATGTAGCCCACGTCGGTGCCGTAGGCGTGCCGGATCAACCGGTGCCGATCGACCGATGCGCCGCGCGGGTTGGGCACCGGGTCCTGGTCCAGCACCCGTACCGCCCAGCCCGCGCGCAGGAAGCCCCATGCCGCCGAAAGGCCCATGATCCCGCCGCCGACGATGAGTGCGCTGCGCATGGGCGCATGATGGTCCACATGGCACGGTGCCTTCCAGCACGCGATGGCGGCCCGGGAATGGAAAGAATGGCCAGATGAACAGAATCTTCCTCGGTGTCATCCTGTCGCTGGTATCCGTCGTTGCCGCAGCCGCGGAGCCGGCCCGGGTCCTGGTGGTGGGCACCTACCATTTCTCCAATCCCGGCAACGACCTGCACAACGTCGAAGCGGTCGACATCACGACGCCCGAGCGCCAGGCCCAGCTGCAGGTGGTGAGCGATGGACTGGCCCGCTTCGAACCGACGCTGGTGGCGGTCGAATGGCCCGCCGGCGTGGTCGATGACCGCTATGCGAAATACCTGGACGGGTCGTTGCCGCCGAGCACCAATGAAGTCGTGCAGCTCGGGTTCCGGCTGGCGAGCCAGCGGGGCCTGGATAAGGTGCATGGCATCGACGTGCCAGGCGACTTTCCGTACGAGGCGGTAATGGCGTGGGCGCAGGCCAACGGCAGGCAGGACGACTTGCAGGCAGTGATGACGCAGGTGCAGTCGATCGTCGAGGGCATGACCGCCGCGCAGGCCACCCAAGGCATTGGTGGCGTATTACGGGGGATGAACACCCCGGAGGCGATCAACGAAAGCCACGGCTTCTACGCGGAGATGTTGCGCTTCGGCGCGGGCGACGAGCAGCCTGGCGTCGCCCTGAACGCCGCCTGGGCCGAGCGCAACCTGGCGATCTGCGCACGGCTGCTGCAGGCCTTGCAGCCTGGCGACCGTGCGGTGGTGTTCTATGGACACGGCCATGCCTACCTGCTGAACCGCTGCCTGGCCGAGACGCCGGGCGTGGAGCTGGTCCAGGCCAACGACTACCTGGTGGAGTGACCGGGCCCCGGGTGCTGGAGGCTGTCTGCGCTGTCGGCTAACGTGTCGGGACTCCGATCCCGAGGACGAAACGATGCGGACACCCGGTTGGTCCCGGCGCGAGGTGCTGGGTGCGATGGTGGCTTCGACGGCCTGCGCGATGGCCTCGCCCCTGTGGGCAGCCGGCATGCAGCCACGACTGGAAGGCGTGCTGCTGCGGGATGTGCTGCTGGTTGACGGCACTGGCACGCCGGGACGCCGCACGGACGTGCTCGTGCGCGGCGACCGGATCGAACGGATCGGCGCGATCTCCGCGCGCGGGCTGCCCGGCATCCGGGTGATAGACGGCGGCGGACGCGTGCTGGCGCCCGGGTTCATCGACCTGCACACGCATGGCAATCCGCTGACGACGTCGTATGCACCGTTCCTGGCGATGGGGGTGACGACGGTGTTGCTGGGCCAGGACGGCGGCAGCCCTTCGCTGCCGGACGCCGGGACTGCAGCCGACAGCCTGCCGGCATGGATGGACGCGATGGACCGGACCACCCCGGACATCAATGTCGCCACCCTGTCGGGCCATGGCGCGCTGCGGCGGCGTGCAGGGATCGACGATGGCACGCGGAAGCCCAGCGACGCGCAACTGGCCCATCTGCAGGCCGTGCTGGAACAGGACCTGAGTGCGGGCGCGTTTGGCATGTCCACTGGCCTGGAGTACGTCCCGGGCCGTTATGCGGAAACCCGCGAGCTCGCCAGCCTGGGGCCGGTGATCGCCGCCCGCGACGGCATCGCGATGAGCCACATGCGCTCGGAGGATGTCGGCGACGTGCGCGACTCGATCCGCGAGCTGGTCGCGGCGGCCGGGCCGGCGCGCGCGCACGTGTCGCACCTGAAGGTCGTGTACGGCAAGGGCGAGGCGATGGCGGAGGACCTGCTGGCGTTCATTCGCAGCCTGCGTGGCCCGGGCCAGCCATTGACCGCCGATGCCTATCCCTACGAAGCCAGCTACACCGGCGTGGCGATCCTGTTCCCGGAATGGGCCCTGCCGCCGAGCGACTACGCCGCCGTGCTGGAGTCGCGGCGCGACGAGTTGCGCGACTACCTGCAGCAGCGAATGGAGAAACGCGGCGGACCGGCCGCGCTGCTGTTCGGCACCGGACGATATGCGGGCAGCACGTTGGCGCAGGTGGCGGAACAGGCGGGACGGCCGTTCGCGGAGGTGCTGCTGGAACTGGGCCCTGGCGGCGGCCAGGCCGCGCACTTCGTGATGGATCGCGAACTGCAGGACCGGTTGCTGCTGGACCCGACCGTGGCGGTGGCCACCGACCACTCGCCTGGCGGCAGCCATCCGCGCGGGGCGGGGACGTTCGCGAAATGGATCGAGGACTTCGCCGTGCGCACCCAGCGCGTTCCGCTGGCAGAGGCGGTGCGCAAGGCTTCCGCGCTCCCCGCCTCGATCCTGGGACTGGGGGACCGCGGGACGATCCGGGTAGGCGCCAGGGCCGACCTGCTGCTGTTCGATCCGGCCAGAGTCCACGCGCGCGCCGACTACATGGACCCGAAGGCCTTGGCGGAGGGCTTCGACGTGGTGCTGGTCAACGGGCGACCCGCCTACGAGGCCGGCGCCCTGGTCGGGCAGTCGGGGCGCCTGCTGCGCAAGGGCAGGCTATAGTCAACGCACTCAAGGGGAACTGGGGAGTTCGTCATGCAGATGCGGCTTGCAAAGGTGCTGGCCAGCGCCTCCATTGGCCTGATGGTGGGCATCATCGCCTTCAACAACATCACCGATTACGGCGTGAACCTGCAGTTCGTGCGCCACGTGCTGTCGATGGACACGATCTTTCCTGATGCCTCCATCGGCTATCGCGCGATCCATGCGCCCTGGCTGCAGCACGCGGCCTACGTGCTGGTCATCGCCGCGGAAGCGGCGACCGCGTTGCTGTGCTTCGTCGGCAGCTGGCGGATGTGGTCCGCGCGAAAGGCCTCGCCTGCGGACTTCCGTGCCGCCGGCAGTACGGCGATCAACGGCCTGGTGGTGGGCATGGTGCTGTACGTCGCCGGGTTCCTGGCGATCGCCTCGGAGTGGTTCGGGATGTGGATGTCCACCGAGTGGAACGCGCAGCAGGCCTCGTTCCAGTTCGCGATGGTCATCCTCGCGGGATTGCTGCTGCTCGGGCAGCGCGAAGCGGATCCCGACTGACCCACCTGGACTCGGGTCCGGTCCTGCCCGTCATGCCGATTGCACGTCCCGCCGGGCCGGCAACCGACCGGCTGGACGTGCTCGATGCGTTGCGCGGGTTCGCGCTGTTCGGGATCCTGCTGGCCAACATCGCGTTCTTCGCCGGGTTCGGGCTGATGTCCGGGGCCCAGTTCGTCGCTGCCGTGGGCGCGGAAACGGCCTCATGGGTGAACCGGTTCCAGCACCTGCTGGTCGACGGCAAGTTCTACACCCTGTTCTCGCTGTTGTTCGGCGCAGGGTTCGCGCTGCAGTTGTCGCGGCTGTCGCAGGCGGGACATGACGGCTTGCGGATCTACCGGCGGCGGGTGCTGGTGCTGCTCGGCATCGGCCTGGTGCACACGTTCGTGATCTGGGACGGCGACATCCTGGTCCTCTACGCATTGCTCGGATTCGTGCTGCCGCTGTTCAACCGGCTGCGCGACGGATGGCTGCTCGCCTGGGCCGCGCTGCTGGTGTTCGTCGTGCCGATCGCCGGAGCGGCGCTGTTTGCCGCCGTCGGGTGGGCGCCGCACGAGACGGTGTTCGGCTGGAGCTTCGCGGTCTCAGATGCATTCGGGATCGATGCGTCGCCCGAAGCGATCGTCGACTGGGTGCGACGGGAGGACTGGCAGGCGCGCGTTGCCTGGATGTTGAGCGGCACCGCCTATTCCTGGGCATTGCGGATCGAGTCCTGGCGCATCGCCAAGGTGCTGGGGATCATGGTGCTGGGCTTGTGGGCCGGGCGTCGGCTTGCGGCCGGCTCCCTGCTCCCTGATCGCCGCCTGCAATGGGGCGTCCTGGTTGGCGGCCTCGCGGTCGGGCTGCCCGCAAGCTTCGTGTTCGCCTGGACCCCGGGGCTGGGGCAGGGCAGCCTGGCTTCGGTGCTGGGCACCGTGCCGCTGGCGCTGGCCTACGCCGCCGCGTTCGTGCTCGCATGGCCTCGTGCATGTGGCTGGCTGGGCGTGTTCGTGGCGCCGGGACGCATGGCGCTGACCAACTACCTGGTGCAATCGGTGGCATGCACGCTGGTGTTCTACGGCGTCGGGCTGGGCCTGGCCGGCGAAGTCACCATCTTCCAGATGTATGCATTCGCCGTCGCGCTGTTCGCGGTCCAGTGCATGGTGTCGCGCTGGTGGCTGGCGCGCCATGCGCAAGGCCCCATGGAAGCACTCTGGCGACGGTGGACCTACGGTCGGCGCTAGTCCGGCTCGTACCGTGCACGACCGAGCGACGGGCGCAGCTGGCCCGGCCAGTCCCGGTCGTTGGCGACCTGCGCAACGGCGCGGCTGGCATCAAGCGCCGCGAAATCAAGGTCCGCGATGGCCCAGGTGGCGTCGCCGCGGGTCATGGCCACGATGCCGTCCGCGGGGAGGCCGTGATCCATGGGCGCATGGATGATGGCTTCTCCGGTGTTGGCATCCAGCGCGGGACTCCAGGGAGCGTTGCCGGCAGTGACTGATTGGGCGACGAAAATCCGGTTCTCGAGCGCGCGCGCCTGGCGGCCCACGCGTACCCGTGTCGCCCCGGCGGCGGTATCGGTGCAGCTGGGTACCAGCAGCAATCGCGCGCCGGCCTCGCATTGCGCGTGCACCGGCAACGGGAACTCCGCGTCGTAGCAGACGGCGACGCCGGTGCGAAGACCTGGCGCTGCGTCGAACACACGCAACATGTCACCGCCTTCGATGACCCCGAGCTGTTTCTCGAAGCCCGTCAATTGCAGCTTGTCCTGGTAATGGCGGGCGCCGTTCGCTGCGTACAGCCAGGCGCGGTTGCGGAACCGGCCACTGGCCACGGCGGTGAGGAAGGTGCCAGCCAGGATCGCAAGGTCCAGTTCGCGCGCAAGGCCTGCAAACAAGGCATGCCACGCCGCCTCGTGCTGTTGCAGCGCGGCCATGGATGCCGGAAGGTTCGCGCGCAGTCCGGCAGGTTGCATGGCCGCCAGTTCCAGCGACAGGAATTCCGGCAGCACGGCAATGCCCGCGCCTGCACGGGCGGCTTCGGCGAGCAATGCGCGCAGCCGGCTTGCGAACGTATCGATGCTGTCGGGGGCCTGGATGCGGTACTTCGCGACGGCGACCTTCATGGTCGTTCCAGCTGGCGGAGCCAGAAGGTCAGTCGCTTCGGCGACTCCTCCGTTTCACCCAGTTCCTTCCATGCCAGTTCCATCGTCATGCCAGGCTGCCGGACATAGCCCCGCCGGGTCCAGAACGCGTCGTTGTCGCGTGCATCGGCCGGCCGGCGCGGGTCGCCTGGTGAGCGATCGACCGCGGCGAACGCGGTCCAGTCGAATCGCCCCAGCGCTCGCGCATGCGCCTGGCGCGCATCGAAGAAGCGGTGTCCAAGCCCGCGACCGCGGTATTCGGGCAGCACCACCGATTCGGCGCAATAGAACACGGAGTCCACGGGGATGCCGCGGGCGGCGAAGGGCAGGCCGAACGCCTCCTCCTCGTCATCGAGCGGGATGCCCGTGGATGCGCCGATCACGCGGTCCCCGTCCAGGGCGAGGACGCATACGCTGTCGGGCGTGTCGACGTAGGCCTGCAGGTAGCGCGCCTCGTAGTCCGCGTCGCCGTCGTAGAGGTAAGGGAATTCGCGGAACACCGTGATGCGCAGGCGCGCCAGGTCCTCGAGTCTCGTGGCGATCGCCGCGCCACGCAGCACGACCGTCGCCAGTCCGTTGCCGTCGAGTGCCGTATTGCCGTCCATCCCGCCATTTTACGGGGCGGCCTGGACGATGCTCACGCTTCGGGCGATAGCCTCAGCAGCGAGCCGCTGCCTCGGCGCCCGCCATCCTCCAGCAGCCAGATGGCGCCATCCGGACCCTGTTCGACCTCACGGATGCGCCGGCCCATGTCGTAGCGCCCGGCTTCGCGCGCACTGTCGCCGTCGAACTCGATCCGGACCAGCGACCTGGACGAGAGGCCGCCGATGAAGCCATCGCCCTGCCAGCCGGGGAACAGCTCGCCGTCGTAAATCACGAATCCGGAGGGGGAGATGACCGGGTTCCAGGAAAGCACCGGTGGCTGGAAGTCCGGGCGGGTGTCGTGGTCGGGGATCCTGGCGCCGCTGTAGTGGTTGCCTTCGGACACGATCGGGTAGCCGTAGTTGGCGCCGCGCTCGATGCGGTTGAGTTCGTCGCCGCCCCGTGGACCCATCTCGTGCGCCCACAGCTGGCCGGCGTCGTCGAAGGCCAGCCCGAGGATGTTGCGGTGGCCGAGCGTCCATGTCTGCGCAGCCACGCCGCCGGTGCCAGCAAACGGATTGCCGTCGGCGGGCGCGCCGTCATCCTCGAGGCGCACGATCTTGCCCAGGTTGCCCGCCATGTCCTGCGCCGGTTCCATTTCCTTGCGATCGCTGGAACTGACGAACAGCTTGCCGTCCGGCCCAAAGGCCATGCGGTGGCCGAAGTGTCCGTCGCCGCGAGTCTTGGGATCCTGGCGCCAGATCACTTCCAGGTCCCGCAATGCGCCACCACCGGCGTCATCCAGATCAAGCCTGGCGCGCGCGATCGCGGCGCCCATCACGCGGCCATCGGCCTCGTTGAAGCTGATGTAGACCAGCTGGTTTGACGGGAAGTCCGGATGCAGCACCACGTCGCCCAGCCCGCCCTGGCCGACGTGTTCGACGCGGGGCACGCCCGTGATCTCGCCGACATTGCCGCTGGCAGGGTCGTAGAGACGCAAGGTGCCTGCCATCTCGGTCACCAGCAGGCGGCCGTCTGGCAGGAAGGTCATCGCCCAGGGCGAGTCAAACCTGGTGACTTCGGTCGTGGTGAAGTTTTTCGCGGGGGCCTCGGCCTGCACCTGGGCCGCGCTCGCCGGGGTTGGCGCCGCGGAGGACCCGTTGACGTTGCATGCCGACAGCACCCCGGCGGCGACGAGGACAGGGACGCGTTTCATCATTCCAGGGGACCTCTGCTGCTACAGGTTTCCCGCAACCATACCCAGTGCCCGTGATCCCGAGGTGTCGGCACGTGAACGCGCGGTTGCCCTGCGCATGCCTCGCCCCCACCTGATGG
>Ga0079224_100011397_pt1 | contig 12245 bp, 10 predicted proteins | sample Stecom2015_FD_80414 | JGI IMG/M metagenome (GOLD analysis project Ga0079224, IMG submission 80414) | Agricultural soil microbial communities from Utah to study Nitrogen management - Steer compost 2015 | ecosystem: Environmental > Terrestrial > Soil > Agricultural land | place: USA: Utah... | reverse complement strand
CGAAGAATTCACCGATGCAATTTCAATTTCGGATATTTTGGTTGCTGAATCTGCTTATCCTACAAAAGAAATTACAGAGTTTTCTAAATCAGGCTATGATATTTTACCACGAATTGCTACATTCTATCCATCTGAGTTAATTTCTCTTCCAATCTATTTTGAGGTGTACAATACACATCAGTTGGGTGATTCTACGTTTACAGTTCGTCAGCAAGTAATTAACAGTACAACTTCTGAGGTTTTATCAGATTTAACACGTTACACAAAACACAAAACGAGTGAAGTCGTTCCAGTTTTCAAAACGATCGATTTAACTGTAATTCCAACAGGTAAATACCTCGTAAATATGTCTGTATTTGATACAAAATCAAACGAATTAGTGAATCAACAGTACGAATTTGAAAGAAGCAATGACATCGATGTTGTGATCAATACATTTGATATGATTATCGATCCGCATTTTCAGCAATCAATTACAGATGATAGTGTGTTTTTCTATTTGGCAAGTTTAATTCCAATCTCACCAGCAGGTCAAGCTCGTACTATTATTTCAGAATTAAAAAACAAAGATAAAGAAAGAGCTCGTAAGTTGATTCAAGCAATTTGGAAACAGACTGACCCAATCAATCCTTATGAAGCTTGGATGAAATACAAAGCTCAGGTACAATACGTTGAAAAAACGTTTAAAACACACTTCCAGCCAGGATTTGAAACTGATAGAGGTCGTGTTTACTTACAATATGGTGCTCCAAGTAGAGTAATCGACCGAGAAATCTCTGCTTCAGAATATCCTTACGAAATGTGGGAATACAACAAGATTGGTATTTATAGCAACAAAAAATTTATCTTCTATAACCCTGACTTAGTTAAAAACACCTATAAATTACTTCATTCAGACATGATTGGTGAATTGAAGAATAACCGTTGGCAATATGAGTTAAATAAACGCAATACGCACAATGGAAACGTAGATGACCAAAACGAATACAACTCAAATTCATGGGGTAATAATGCACGCCAATTATTAGGTAATTAGTATACTTGCAAAAACGATCTACGTGAAGGATATCAGCATAGTTATACTCAATTGGAATGGAATATCATATCTGGAAAAATTTCTACCAGGTGTTGTACAACACGCAAATGGAGCTCGAGTAATACTAGCTGACAATGCTTCGACTGACGATTCAGTAGTGTTTACACAAACAAACTTCCCTTCTGTAGAAATTATTCGCAATGAAATAAACGGAGGATTCGCTAAAGGATACAATGATGCTCTAAAACATGTGCAATCCAAATATTATTTGCTGTTGAATTCAGACATTGAAGTTACCGAAAATTGGTTAGAACCCTTGTACGAATTGATTGAATCTAACCCGAATATCGCTGGTGTTCAACCGAAAATTTTAAGCTTTAAAAAACCAAATTACTTTGAACACGCAGGAGCATCCGGAGGTTATTTAGATCGTAATTACTTTCCTTTTTGTAGAGGAAGAATCTTTGCTACAGAAGAAGCAGATAAAGGACAGTACGAAAGTGTATCAGAAGTTTTTTGGGCGACTGGTGCCGCGATGCTAATTCGCTCTGACGTGTTTCATTCACTTGGTGGATTTGACGAATCATTTTTCGCGCACATGGAAGAAATAGATTTGTGTTGGAGAGCAAAAAATCAAGGTTATTCATTCATGGTTGAACCAAAATCAAAGGTATATCATGTTGGAGGTGGTACGCTGTCATACATGTCACCTAGAAAGACCTATCTAAATTTCAGAAATAGTCTATATATGATTGTCAAAAATCATCAAGGCATCTTATATCCGAGACTATTTGTTCGAATGTGCTATGATGGAATTGCAGGAGTTCGTTTTTTATTCAAAGGTGAAATTAGCAACCTAATTGCTGTTCTTAATTCACATTTTGCTATGTATGGCAATTTAAGAACGCTCCTAGCTAAACGAAAAACATTGAAACAACACATTAGTAACCCAAACAAGAATGGATTTTACACCGGAAACATTGTATGGGCTTATTATTTTAAAGGTGTAAAAGAATTTGCTAAGCTTAATCAACGATTATTCATTACTGATAGAAATCCCGACTAAGCAAATTCGGAAAGTTCCAACCAACGATTTGTTTTATCATCTAACTCTGCAACAACTTTACCCAACTCTTCTCCAGCTTTCATGATATCTTCATTACTACTATCTGTAGAAGACAAAATTGCTGTTAACTCTTCTTTTCGTGCTTCCAATTGTTCTATTTCTCCTTCTAACGATTCGTATTCTTTTTGCTCCTTATAAGTCAGTTTTCGCTTTTCCTTCACCTCAACTTCAGTCTTTAAGGCAATATCAGCTTCAGCTAACTCTTGTTGCTTCTTTTCTTGCCTCGCTGCTGCAAGCGTACTTTTTTGAAGTTTACGGTATTCCGAATAGTTTCCTATCACATCTTTAATTTCTCCTGACCCATCAAAAACGAATAGATGATCGACCATTTTATCCATGAAATAACGATCGTGAGATACAACAATCAAACAACCTTCAAAAGAGCGCAAATATTCTTCCAGAACCCCCATCACGAAGATATCCAAGTCATTTGTTGGTTCATCGAGAATTAAAAAATTGGGATTTTTCATCAACACCGTCATCAACTTCAGACGTCTCTTTTCACCCCCACTAAGCTTACTTACAAAATTGTAATGCATATCTCTTGGGAAAAGAAACTTTTCTAAAAATTGAGCAGCCGACATCTGACGACCCTTTTCAAGTGGGATGAATTCAGCAACATCACGAATAACGTCAATTACCTTTTTATCTTCCGGAACGACTAATTGCTCTTGATTGTAATATCCGAAAACTACTGTTTCTCCAACAACGATCTTACCTTTATCAATAGGTTCTTTTTCAAGAATCATATTCAGGAATGTCGATTTTCCTGTTCCGTTGTTACCTACAATTCCAACTCGTTCTTGACGCTTAAAAACATACGAGAAATCGTTCAAAATAGGCTTATCACCAAATGCTTTTCCGATACGATGCAATTCCAATATTTTAGAACCTAAACGTTCCATTTTAACCGGAATTTCTAATTCATCTTTATCAAGTCGTTGATGCGCTACTTTCTTCGTATCAAAAAATGCTTCTTGTCGTGCTTTTTGTTTCGTTCCTCTCGCTTTCGGCTGACGTCGCATCCACTCCAACTCTTTTCGGAATTGGTTTTTCGCCTTTTCAACTGTTGCTTCAAACTGCTCTTCACGTTCAGCTTTCTTTTCAAGGAAATAGGAAAAATTACCTTTATAGCGGTATAAGGTCTTATTATCTAACTCTAAAATTGTATCACAAACAACCTCTAGGAAATAACGATCATGTGTTACCATTAAAATCGTTGATTTAGATTTTGAAAGGTATTCTTCCAACCATTCAATCATATCCAAATCCAAATGGTTTGTTGGTTCGTCTAAGATCAAGAAATCAGGTTCGGCAATTAATACTTTTGCCAATGCCACTCGTTTTTTTTGTCCCCCCGACAAATTTGAAATAAGCATGTCTGTCTTATCAAGTTTCAGAACCGATAAAATCTGAGTAACACGCACTTCAACATCCCAAGCATTGAGTTCAGAAATCTTCTCAAAGGCTTGCTGAACAGCTTCTTCATCGCCATTACTAGATGCCAAATTATATTCCTTAATTGCTCTTAATTCAGGTAAGTCGTGACTAAAAACTTCTTCTAAAATCGTATGTTCAGGATTCAAATCTTCACTTTGTTCCATGAAAACCATGCGTATGTTATTTCTGAATACCACACGACCAGCATCTAATGTATCTAACCCTGTCAAACAACGTAACAAAGTTGTTTTTCCAGCTCCATTTTTTGCTACTATCGCAACTTTTTGTCCTTGATCAATTCCAAAAGTTATATCCTGAAAAATGATTCGATCACCAAACGATTTGGTGATATTTTCAACTGAAAGAAAGTTCATTTAATTATATTATTATTCCATGAAATAGAATATCCAACACAACAGATGCTATCAACGCAATCTATCTAAAGACTCAATTTTCTTTTTGTCTTTTTTGATTCCTAGGAATGCCAATTGAGCACATCCTAACCCGATAATCAACAAGAAAAATGATATTCCATAATTGGATTGAATCACCTTTCCACCAAGTGATGATTCATCAACTAGGTAATACCAACATACAAATCCAATAATTATCATTAAATACAAGCCCCAAAACAATTGGGCTAATCTCAATTGCTTTTTCAAATTTTTAAACGAGAACAATACCACAATCCCCAAAACTGCCAATGCTATTGTTACAATACAAATTGGTACGAATTGATTCTCTATAACATGAAGATGATCATGTGTCGTTTTTGTAATCCCTAATCCAGCATAATTAACGATTGCAACATCTGTAATATAATAGAAAAATGAACTTGTGAAACTTGCTACAAACAAGACAACGATAGACACAAACAAGTAAACTGATTGAATTCTCTGAATCATACCAAATTGATTATTTTACGCGAAGTTAATGATAATTATTAGCAAAAAAAACTGCCACTCTTTTGGAGTGGCAGCTACAAAAATTCTACTGCGTTTTATTTATTGAACAACAACTTTTTTAACTGCTGTTTTTCCGTCTGCTGATTTCATATTTACTAAGTAAATTCCAGCATTGTAATTAGACGAATTAAATTCCACTCTACTCTCTGTCGAACTCATTGTTTTAACATCCATAACTTGTCCTAGCAAGGAAATAATTGAAACCTCCCATTCTTTAGAATTCGCAGGAAGATCTACAAAAAATGATTCAGATGCAGGATTTGGATATACTGAGAAAATAATTTCTTTCTCCGTCATAGCAGTTGCCAACAATCCTGTTTCACAAAGTTGCTCATGCATGAAATCAATAATCAATGATTCACTTCCATTTGGAAAATCACAGTGTCCATTTCCAGGATAGCTTTTATATCGTCCTGGCACACCAATATTTAATGTTCTCTTATACATCAAAGAATCTCCATACAAATCAACTGGAATTGTCATCCCTACATTTGGCTGACCATACATATTTGGCACAACTCCATCCCCAAGATTATGCATTCCAACATACGGCTGATCTCCTGGCTCTAACCAAGTTGTATCCATGATTGCACCACACCAGCTAATAGCCATTTGCGGAACACTGCTATACCCTGGGTTTCCAGAGTTTCCTTCCAATCCACCTTGATCCGCAATATATGAAACTAGATCTGAAGGTATTTTATTTTCACTATCCAAATATGTTACATGGTTTGCCAAAATAGCACCTGCAGAAACTCCTCCAACTAAAATCAAATCGGGGTGAATCCCGTAAGGGTTTCCATTTTCAGAAACAGATCTTCTAAAGAAACGAATGGCTGCACGCATATCGTGAATCGCGCGAACTACTTCTTGTTTAAATTCAGGACCTGGATTCATAATTACTTGGGCATTCAATGACAAAAGTCTATACTGCATTGAAGCTGCAACATACCCCATAGATGCAAATGCTCTACACTGAGTCTCTAAGTCAGCTTTTGATCCCCCCATGAAAGACCCTCCATGAGCTAAAAGAACTAAAGGTCTTTGAGTATCTGTATCTCCATCTGGATAATAGATGTCAACTTTTAACTCCATTGGAGTAGTACCAGTTTGCGGCAGATTCGAACCATAAACCACATCCGACACTTTTACCACATCCTGAAAAATCGGCTGATAATAGCGATTACCACTACAATCTTGTCCAAATGAGACACCAACTGCCCCACCAATAAAAAGTGCTAAAGAGAGTAATACTTTTTTCATAAGTTATGTTTTTGTGACACTAAATATATGAAATTACTTTTTGATTGCAATTTCTTTTCTAGTATTGTTCACTTTCAATTTAAATAAACTGTTCCAATATTTACCCGTTACATAGATACAATCATCTGTTTTATTGTAGGCAATTCCATTGAACACATCACCAGCTTGTCCCCTACCAATTGATGCTAATCTAGAACCATCAATAACTCCGATAACGCGACCAGTTTCTGGCTCAATAACTGCAATTGAATTCGTCATCCAAATATTAGCATAAATCAACCCATCAATATATTCTAATTCATTCAATCGGCTAACCGGTTGCTCATGCGTATAAACCTCAATCGTTTTAACAATTTCAAATGTTTTAGGATCTCTGAAAGTCAAACGTTCAGAACCATCTGACATGATTAGGTATTTTCCATCATTACAAATTCCCCATCCTTCACCATTGAATGTGAAATCTTTTGTCATAATTTGCAATGTATGCTTATCGTACAAGAAGCACTTATTTGTTGTCCAAGTCAACTGATAAATTGTATCTCCAAGAATTGTAATTCCTTCACCAAAATGAGTAGCATCCAATCCTATTTTCATCAAATCTTCACCAGTTTTCAAATTTATTTTAGCAATCTTACTTTGACCTAGTTGTCCTGTGCTCTCATACAAAACATCACCATCGAATTCTAATCCTTGCGTGAAATTTGTAATGTTGTGCTTATAAGTATCAACGATTTCATACGACCAAATTTCAGGTTTCAAATCGGATAAGATTCTAAATAACCTTTCATCTTTAAACAACTCACCAGCTTTGTTCTTTGCAATTAACTTTATTTCTCTTGAGCCAATTCCAAAATCATTCGTCAACAATTTATAGGTTAACTTCTTCACCCCAGGATTATCCCATTTTGCAACAATCGAGTCTCCTATAACAAGTTCTAATGTAGCAATATCAGACTCCAACGTCTCCAACTCTATTTCTAGTTCCGAATTGTAAGAAGCAGCCAAATTTTCTTTGAAATTAAATTTAGCATACACTTTATCCTCATCAGAACATCCTACCAACAATAGAATCGCTACAACTACAGAGAAATGAAATTTTAACTTGTTCATATTTTACGTACTAATTTTGATTATTTGACTGATTTTAGTGCTGCATCTGCTGATATTCCTCCGTGACTTTCATGGTAAACAACCTCACCATTTTGAATAACTATCAACTGGGGCGATTGATGGATAATTCCTGTTACTTCTTCTATTTTATTCGATACAGGTCGATAGGTAAGTAAATCCAAATATAACAACTCGTATGCATAAGTTGGCTCAACCCATCCTCTTTCAAAGCGCGACTTTGCCATTGAAGAAATACTACAACGCGTACTATGCTTAAAAATGAAAACTATCTTTTCATGCTGATTAATTGCATTAAGTAATTGTTCCTCAGAAACCAAATCCGTCCAATTGATTTCAGTATTTTTTGAATACGAAAAAAATCCCATATTTTACATTTCAGGAGTAAACTGCTTCAAAAAGCGAACGTCATTTTCTGAATACAAACGTAAATCGTTCACTTTATATTTTAATTGGGAAATACGTTCGATCCCCATTCCGAAAGCAAATCCAGAGTAAACCTTAGAATCGATTCCAGATGCTTCCAATACATTTGGATCCACCATTCCACATCCTAAAATTTCTAACCAACCTGTGTACTTACATACATTACATCCTTTCGAATTACAGATTGTACATGACACATCAACCTCAGCACTAGGTTCCGTAAACGGGAAGTAAGACGGTCTCATACGAATAACTGCCTTCTCTCCAAACAACTCTTTGGCGAAATAAAGTAACGTTTGTTTCAAATCTGCGAAAGAAACATGCTTGTCGATATACAAACCTTCAACCTGGTGGAAGAAACAATGTGCTCTTGCAGAAATTGCTTCATTACGATAAACGCGTCCTGGGGAAATTGTACGAATTGGCGGTTGTGAGTTTTCCATCACGCGAACTTGCACCGAACTTGTATGTGTTCTCAAAGCCATTTCTTTTTCTCCTTTTTCAACAAAGAATGTATCCTGCATATCTCGCGCTGGATGTTCTGGCGGAAAGTTCAATGCAGAGAAATTGTGCCAATCATCTTCAATTTCTGGACCTTCAGAAACGGTGTAACCAATGCGAGAGAAAATTTCAATGATTTCGCTTCGAACCATAGAAAGTGGATGTCTCGAACCAACTTGTTCACTATTTCCAGGTCGATAAAAATCTTGAGTCGATTGCTTACTTACTGAACTTGAAGCTAATTTTTCTTTCCACTGCTCATAAAATTGCTCTGTATCATTTCTCAATGTATTTAGCAATTGTCCTACCTCTCTCTTCGCTTCATTTGGAACATTTTTCAATTCACCAAACAACTCTTTTACAACCCCTTTACTTCCCAAATATTTAATTCTGAAAGCTTCTAGATCTTGTTGGTTTTGCAAGGTTGCGGAAGAAATCTCATTCCAAAGTAATTCAATCTTCTCTTTCATTATATTCGTTTAATATTACTAAATGTTCAATCAGATAAGCGCTTTGTAAACTTATAGCGATTAATCTTGTAACTTTTTTTAGTATTGTATGTTTTATAATATATAATTGTATTTTTAGGACACTAAGTTAAGAAATATATAAACATTTATATTTATTTCAATTAATTTACATTAACTTTATACGCTCGAGAATAAAAAAGATGAAAACATTAAAAACCGGAATAACTCTTTTAGCTGTAACTGCTACATTGTTAATATTGGGATCTTGCAAAGAAAAGGATCCTAGTATTGCAAAGATATTTGTTAGGTCAAATAGTAACGAACTTCAAGCTGATGTTCGAGTTGTAATCATTGCAGATGTTAGCAAAAATGAATCTCCTGTAGAATATGTTGACACCTTGTTGACGAACAATTCAGGATTCGTTGAATTCAACTTAGATGATTATTACTCTGCCGCTGGAAAAAAAGTTGCTGTAGCAAACTTTGATATTCTTTGCCGCAAAAACAATTTAACAGGAACAGGAAAAATAAGAGCGAGAGTCAATACAACTGCTGTAGAGACAATTAAAATAACTCAATAACAATAAGATATGGGACGTAAATTTGGTTTTTTATTCGTATTGCTAACCTTAGTAGCTGTTAGCAGTATGGGGTGCAGAAAGAAAAAAGATACAATTGCAGAAATCACAATTAGAAACGCATCTGGAGCTGTAGTACCTGGAGCACAGGTTAAAGTATTCCCTGTTCCAACTGAGAACAAACCGCTTTCTTGGACAGAAATGAGTACAACTTCTAACGCTTCTGGTGTTGCAAGTTTCAACTTCAATGAAATTTACCAATTAGGACAAGCAGGAGTTGCTGTTGTAAGTATCAAAGCATATTACGCTGGTAACTCTGGAACAGGTGTAATTAAAGAAGAAGAACAAAAACCTTCTACCGCACCTGTTTTCATCTAAACAACATACTTAATTTCATACTAAGATGCCATACTTTAATTAGTATGGCATTTTTTTTGCTTGGCGTTTTGAAAAAAAAACAAAACATATGAAAAAATTATTTGCTACCTTATTATTCGGATTTATTGGATTGTCTGGATTAAACGCACAAACATTGGAACAAGGTGATCAAACGATTAATTTGGGATTTGGTATTGATCCTTATTACAGATATTTCAATTGGAATGGAGCTAAAAGATCAGCAGTTGGTCCAATCGTATTGGGATATGAGTACATTGTTACTGATAAGTTAGGTATTGGACGCATTGGTGTAGGTGGAATTCTTGGGCAATCATTTTACACAGAAAAATTCAACAACAACGCACTTATTTACAATCACAACAAAAGCTCAAGAACTGCGATTATCGGACGAGCAGCTTATCACTTTGATATTCCAAAAGCAAAAGGTTTAGACCTATATGCTGGTGTTGGTGCTGGATTGTACATCAACCACCATGTTCACAGAACAGAACATCCAAATGGTAACATAGACAGATCTGTAAGAACTGGAGTAAGCGCAGCTCATTATGTTTTTGGAGGTGTGAGATACTTCTTCACAGATGCATTTGGTATCTATGCTGAATTCGGTCATGGTCTTAGTGCATTAAACGGAGGTATTTCCTTCAAATTTTAAATTGTAACTTCAACCACTATTTATTCAAAACGAAAAAGTCCGATTCATTTTGAATCGGACTTTCTTTTTTATCGTCTTACAGTTTATTTTGTAAACAACATTTCTCTGAACTTTGGTAACGGCCACAATTCATCTTCAACTAGCCATTCTAATTTATCAGCATGGTATCTAATTTGATCGAAATAAACCTTCACCTGCTCACAATAAGCAAAAGCACGTTTGTGGTAATCTTCAATCTTATTAGCTACTTTTCTTGCTTCAAGCATCTCATAGTTTAATTCAATCATTTTATTCAAGTGCTCTGAAATCTTATTAACGATTTTCAACTGTGCAGCAGAAGCAGCAGTACCAGCTTTCTCCCCTAGCAATTCTTTTAGCTCCTTGATATTTTTCAATAATTTATTTTGATACTCAACAGTTGCAGGTAAAATTTGATTTTGTGACAACTCGTTCATGATTCTTGATTCAATTTGAACTTTCATCACATATTTCTCAAACTCAATTTCTTGGCGAGCTAAGATTTCACGTTCAGTCAAAACCTCCATTTCTTCAAATAACTCAGTTACCCATTTTTCACCCCAAACAGTTAGTGCACTAGGAGTATCTTTGAAGTTATTCAGACCTCTCTTTTCAGCCTCTTTAACCCACTCTTCACCATATCCGTTTCCTTCGAATCTAATCTTCTTAGATTCTTTAATTAATTTTTGAAGTTCTTTCAAGATAGCTTCATCTTTACCGTCACCTTTCTCAATACGCGCATCAACAGCCTTTTTGAAATCTTTCAATTGCTTCGCAACGATTGTATTCAAAACAAACATTGCTTGAGCACAGTTTGCAGAAGATCCTACCGCTCTAAACTCAAACTTGTTACCTGTAAACGCAAAAGGAGACGTTCTGTTTCTATCTGTGTTATCCAACAAGATTTGAGGTATTTTTCCGATGTTTAACTTCAATTCAGTCTTATCTTCTGGAGTCATTTTTCCAGCTTTAACGTTTTGTTCTAACTGATCTAACAAATCACTTAAGTAAGAACCGATGAAAACAGAGATAATAGCTGGAGGAGCTTCATTTGCACCAAGTCTATAGTCATTCGATGCTGTAGCGATACTTGCTCTCAACAAATCTGCTCTATCGTGAATTGCTTTAATTGTGTTAACAAAAAACGTTAAGAACTGTAAGTTAGACTTCGGATTTTTCCCTGGAGCCAATAAGTTTACACCTGTATTTGTTCCCAAAGACCAATTGTTGTGTTTACCAGAACCGTTTACACCAGCAAATGGCTTCTCATGTAAAAGAACTCTGAAATTATGCTTACGAGCAATTTTTTCCATTAAGTCCATCAACAATTGGTTGTGGTCGTTTGCTAAGTTACACTCTTCAAAGATTGGAGCACATTCGAATTGGTTTGGTGCAACCTCATTATGGCGTGTAGTTACAGGTATACCCAATTTTATCGCTTCTGTTTCAAATTCTCTCATGAATGCAGTAGCACGATCTGGAATTGAACCAAAGTAGTGGTCATCCAATTGCTGTCCTTTTGCTGAAGTTTGTCCGAATAATGTTCTACCAGTCATCACCAAATCAGGACGAGCATTGTAGTGAGCAGAATCAACTAAGAAGTACTCTTGCTCCCACCCTAATGTTGCGTTTACCTTTGTAACATTTTTATCAAAATATTGACAAACATCTACAGCAGCTTTATCAATTGCGCTCAATGCTTTCAACAAAGGCATTTTATAGTCTAATGATTCACCTGTATATGATAAAAATACACATGGAATACATAATGTTTTTCCGATTACAAATGCTGGAGATGATGGATCCCAAGCTGTATATCCACGAGCTTCAAACGTATTTCTGATTCCTCCATTTGGAAACGATGAAGCATCTGGCTCTTGTTGTACTAATAAATCACCATCAAAACGCTCAATTGCTTTACCTGTACCAATTGGCTTAAAAAACGAATCATGTTTTTCAGCAGTTGTTCCTGTCAAGGGTTGAAACCAGTGTGTGTAGTGAGTCGCTCCTTTTGTCAAAGCCCAATCTTTCATTGCTGTCGCAACTTGATCAGCTACTTTTCTATCCAAACGCGCTCCAGTTTCAATCGTCTCTAAAACCATTTTGAATGCCTCACCAGGTAAATACTCACGCATTACTTCCAAGTGAAATACATTCTCACCAAACAATGAAGAAATTTTTCCATCAAAAGTTACTGTTTTTGGCTCTCTATGAGATACCTCTAAGTTAGCTTGTGCTCGTTT
>Ga0079224_100011396_pt1 | contig 12245 bp, 9 predicted proteins | sample Stecom2015_FD_80414 | JGI IMG/M metagenome (GOLD analysis project Ga0079224, IMG submission 80414) | Agricultural soil microbial communities from Utah to study Nitrogen management - Steer compost 2015 | ecosystem: Environmental > Terrestrial > Soil > Agricultural land | place: USA: Utah... | reverse complement strand
GCGCCCGCAGCGAGTCAGCAGCCAGCGGCCGCCAGTCGCCCCGCAGCCGCGGTGGATGTGAGCGTGTCGTTCAGCGGCGCTCACGCGAGTCCGTCAGTGCGCAAGTTCGCGCGCGAGCTTGGTGCGGACCTGAACCGGATCAAAGGCAGCGGCCTCAAGGGACGCATCACGGCGGATGACGTCAAAGCATGGGTCAAGCAAATGCTCACGTCCGGCGGCGCGGCCGCGGGCGGGGCGGCGCTACCGAAGATTCCGGAAGTCGATTTCGCGAAGTTCGGCGAGATCGAAGTCAAGCCGCTCGGACGCATCCAGAAAATATCGGGGCCGCGCCTGCAGGCGAGCTGGCTCAACATTCCGCACGTGTGGCAGATGGACGAGGCCGACATCACGGAGCTGGAGGAGTCGCGCAACCAGTTGAAGGGTCCGGCGGCCGAGAAGGGCATCAAGCTCACACCGCTCGCGTTCGTCATGAGAGCGTGCGTCAAAGCGCTGCAGGCGTTCCCTGTCGTGAACAGCTCGCTCGACCCGTCCGGCCAGAATCTCGTGATGAAGAAGTACATGCATCTGGGATTTGCCGCCGACACGCCGAACGGTCTCGTCGTACCGGTCATCCGCGATGCGGATCGGAAGGACGTGTACGAGCTTGCGCGCGAGCTCGCGACGCTCTCGGAGAAGGCGCGCGCCGGCAAGTTGTCTGCGGCGGAAATGCAAGGCGCGAGCTTTACGATTTCGAGCCTCGGCGGCATCGGCGGCACGTCGTTCACGCCGATCATCAATGCGCCGGAAGTGGCGATTTTGGGCGTCGCGCGCTCGAGCATGCGCCCGGTGTGGAAGGACGGTCAGTTCGTTCCGCGCCTCATTCTGCCGCTCACGTTTGCCTACGATCACCGCGTGATCGATGGCGCCGCCGGCGTGCGCTTTACGACCTACCTCGCTGAGCAGCTCGCCGACGTGAAGGGGTTGCTGGAAGCCGTGCCGTGAGGAGTGAAGCGGTTAGCGGATGGCGGTTAGCGGTTAGTTCGGAGCGACGCAACGCCATCTGCGCTACCTGGGGTGCGCATTGAAACATCAAGACTCACTGTCGAGCGGTTTTTGCCGCTAATCGCTAACGGCAAACCGCTCCCGAGCAAAGTATGACTACAGACATCCTCGTTCCCGACATTGGCGACTTCAAAGACGTCGAAGTGATCGACGTGCTCGTAAAGCCGGGCGATCGCATCGAGCTCGAGACGCCGCTCATCACGCTCGAGACGGAGAAGGCGACGATGGATGTTCCGGCCTCTGCGGCGGGCGTCGTCAAGATGGTCGCGGTGAAGAAGGGCGATCGCGTGTCCAAGGGCTCCCTCGTGCTGACGCTCGATGCGAGCGCCGGTGAGAGCGCCAGCGGACAGCGGACAGCGGACAGCGGACGGGAGGAACAAGCGGCGGTCGAACGCGCGCCCGCGGCTTCGACGGAATCTTCTGTGCCGCCTGCGGTTCCGGACTCGTCACCGTCCGCCGTCCGCCGTCCGTCAGTCACATCGTCGTACGACTTCGATGTCGTCGTGCTCGGCTCCGGACCGGGCGGTTACACGGCCGCATTCCGCGCCGCCGACCTCGGAATGAAGACGGCGCTGATCGAACGCTGGCCGCAACTCGGCGGCGTCTGTCTCAACGTCGGCTGCATCCCTTCGAAAGCTTTGCTGCACGCGGCGAAGGTCATCGAGGACGCGCAGGAGATGGAGTCCGCCGGCATCAAGTTCGGTCAGCTCAAGATCGATGCCGCGAAGCTGCTCGATTGGAAGAACAAGATTGTGGCGCGGCTCACGGGCGGGCTCGCGACGATGGCGAAGCAGCGCAAGGTGGAAGTCATTCGCGGCTACGGTCGCTTCGTTTCCGATCACGAGATCGAAGTCGAAGGAGCCGAGGGCGCGAGCGAGAAGCGAAGAGTTTCTTTCGCGCACTGCATCATCGCTGCCGGCTCCGAGTCCGTGCGCTTACCGGGCTTGCCCGACGATCCGCGCATCATCGATTCGACAGGCGCGCTCGAGCTCGATTTGCCGAAGCGCTTGCTCGTCGTCGGCGGCGGCATCATCGGCCTCGAAATGGCGACCGTCTATCAGGCGCTCGGTGTGAAGGTGAGCGTCGTCGAGCTCACGGACGGGCTCATTCCCGGCTGCGATCGCGATCTCGTGCGTCCGCTCGAGCGGCGCATCTCGAAGCGCTACGAGCGCATCATGGTGAAGACGAAAGTCACGAAGATCGAGGCGCAGAAGCAAGGCCTTCGCGTTCATTTCGAGTCGGCCGAAGGCTCGTCCGGCGAGAGCATCGAACCGCAGCTCTACGACAAGGTGTTGATCGCAGTCGGTCGCGCGCCGAACGGTAAGCGCATCGGCGCAGAGGCGGCCGGCGTGGTCGTGAACGAGCGCGGCTTCATCCCCGTCGATCGTCAGATGCGCACGAATGTGCCGCACATCTTCGCGATCGGGGACATCGCGGGACCTCCGATGCTCGCGCACAAGGCGACTCACGAAGGCAAGCTCGCGGCGGAGGTGGCGCATGGGGAGAAGCGCGCGTTCGACGCTCGCGTCATTCCTTCCGTTGCCTACACGGATCCGGAAGTGGCGTGGGTCGGTGTCACCGAGACCGACGCGAAAGCCAAAGGCATCGCCTACGAAAAGGCGAGCTTCCCGTGGTCGGCAAGCGGTCGGGCGCTCTCGCTCGGCCGCGATGAAGGGTTCACGAAGCTGCTGTTCGATCCGGCCACGCATCGCGTGATCGGCGGCGGTATCGTTGGTCCGAACGCGGGGGATTTGATTTCCGAAGTGGCGTTGGCGATCGAGATGGGCTGCGACGCCGCCGACATCGGCCTTACGATTCACCCGCACCCGACGCTGTCGGAGACGATCGCGTTTGCGGCGGAAGCGTACGAAGGGACGCTGACGGATTTGTACCTGCCCAAGAAAAAGAAATAGCGCCAGCGGCCACGCGCCGCTTTCTGACTCCCAACTCATCCACGACGAGCATGGCGCGCGGCACTTGCCGCGCCCCGTCTGTGCGCGTGCAGCGAGTTGCGGCGATAGCCGTTGAGCGTTTCCCCTAGGCCCGTTCGTGCCAGCGCCACTCAGGCCCGCGTACGGCTAAGATGCACGCTCGAACACGACAACACGGGGAGGGCACGATCTTGGACTTCAACAAGCTCATCGCGCGTGCGAAAGCGATTCTGACGCAGCCGAAAGCGGAGTGGCCGGTCATTGCCGGCGAACCTGCCACGGTCGGCGATCTCTACAAGAACTACATCATCGTGCTCGCGGCGGCACCCGCGCTCGCGAGCTTCATCAAGACGAGCCTCATCGGCACGACGGTTCCGTTTGCCGGAACCTTCCGCGTGCCGCTCGGCGCCGGCTTGACGACCATGATCGTGAGTTACGTGCTGGCGTTCGTCGGCGTGTTCGTCATGGCGCTCATCGTTGATGCGCTCGCACCGACGTTCGGGGGACAAAAGGATCGTACGCAGGCGCTCAAGAGCGTCGCCTACTCGTACACCGCCGCATGGGTTGCCGGCATCGCCCTGATCGTTCCGGCGATCGGCTGGTTGGTCGCTCTGGCGGGCGCGATCTACGGCATCTACCTCCTGTATCTTGGATTGCCGCATACCATGAAGTGTCCGCCGGAGAAGGCGGCGGGCTACACCGCGGTATATCGATCATCGCCGCCATCATTCTGTACTTCGTAGTCGCCGCCATCGCGGCCTCCGTCGCGGGTGTGGGCTTCGGTGTGGGCGCCGGTGCGTACTCGAGCAGCAACGCGAAGTTCGATAAGGACAGTCCGCTCGGCAAGCTCGAAGAGTGGGGTAAGAGCGTCGAGGAGGCGAGCAAGAAGCTCGAAGCGGCCCAGGCGTCCGGCGATCAGCGGGCACAAGAAGAGGCGCTCAAGGAGATGATGGGTGCGGCGCTGGGCGGCGGCGGTGCAGTTGCGGCGTTGCCGACGGAGCGGCTCAAACCGTTCTTGCCCGAATCCTTGGGCGGCTATTCACGCACCGATCTCTCGGTGGAACGCAATAGCGCCATGGGCCTGGAGATTACAACGGCGACCGCGACGTACGCCGACGAGCGCAGCGGACGCACACTCGATCTCGAGATCGTGGATACCGGCTCGGCGAAAGGTTTGCTGGCGCTCGCCGGCTTCACGGGGGTGGACACCGAGCGCGAATCCGGCGGCACGATCGAAAGGGTGTATCGCGATCGCGGCCGGCTCGTACGCGAGTATTGGGAGCGCGACGCATCCAACGGCGAGTATGCTGTGGTCGTGGGCGATCGATTCACGGTCAAGGTGGCGGGGCAGGCGGACGATTTGCGCGATCTCAAGAAGGCGCTCAATGACGTCAACTTGGCCAAGCTTGAAGCGCTGAAGGACGAGTAAAAGGGGCTGGAGGCTGGGGCCAGATGGAGATCCCGACCTCTTAGCTCGTGCCACAGCTTCTACGCCGATGAATAGGAACTTCCGCGAAGACAGGGAACGTTCTTCTTGCTCCAGCCACCAGCCTCCAGCCGAACAAAATGCTTCCACACCAAATGAACGTCGTCGAAGTCGCGCATCCGGGCGGAGCGGATGCGTTGAGGCTCGCGCAGCGGCCTCTGCCCTCGGTCGGGGCAGGCGAGGTGTTGATTCGGATCGCAGCTGCCGGTCTCAATCGTGCCGACCTTCTTCAGCGGCGAGGTCGCTATCCGCCGCCGCCCGGCGCACCGACGCATCTCGGCCTCGAAGTGGCCGGTACGATCGCGGCGGTCGGCGCCGGCGTCGAGCGTTTGCACGTCGATGAACGAGTGTGTGCGCTGCTCGAAGGCGGCGGTTACGCGGAGTACGTCGCTGTCGATGCGCGTCAGGTGCTGCGCGTTCCGGACGGCTTGAGCTTGGTCGAGGCCGCTTCGCTCCCGGAGGCGTGCTTCACGGTGTGGAGCAACGTGTTTCAGCTCGGTGCACTGCGGGGTGAAGAAACGCTGCTCGTTCACGGCGGCTCGAGCGGCATCGGCGTGATGGCGATTCAAATCGCAACGGCGCTCGGCGCCACCGTCTATGTCACCGCGGGTTCGGAAGAGAAATGTCGTTTCTGCGAAAGCCTGGGCGCTCGCATGGCGATCGACTACAAGCGACAGGACTTCGTCGCGGAGGTCGCTGCGCGCACGAACGACCGCGGCGTCGATGTCGTGCTCGATATCGTCGGCGGTCGTTATCTCCCGCGTAACGTCCGCGCTCTCGCAATCGAAGGCAGGCTCGTCGTGATTGCGGTGCAAAGCGGCGTCGTCGGCGAGCTCGATCTCTTGGAAGTCGCCCGTAAGCGGCTCGTCGTGACGGGATCGCTCTTGCGCCCGCGCTCCGCCGAGTTCAAAGGCGCGTTGCGTCGCGAAATCGAGGTCAACGTGTGGCCGCTCATCGAGGCGGGCCGCGTGAAGCCCGTCGTCGACCGCGTGTTCCCCTTGCGAGAGGCGGCAGCCGCGCATGCCTACATGGAATCCGGCGTGCACAAAGGGAAGATCGTGCTGGAGGTCGCCGGTGCGACTGCTCAATGAACGACGCTCGAGATGATTGCAGCGGGAAGCACCGAGAATTCGCTTCTTTGACGGAATCTTCGGGAAATGAGCTCTGGAGCGTCTATGCGAGTCCCATGCGCCAAGTAGGGATAGCAGCTCTCCTCCTTGCGGTTCTCTTGGGTGCGGTCGTGTTCTCTCCGCGAATCGCCGCGGAGAACACGCTCTTGAACGGAACGCTCCACAACTTCGCGCACGGACCGGTGTTCGGCCTCATCGCGCTCGTCATCCTTTTTGGTCTGCGCGGCCAGGTACGGTTCGTGGCACAACCGCTCGTGCGGCAATACGTGCTGGTGTTCGCGCTTACAGCGTTCTTGGGGCTCGCGACCGAAGTGGCGCAGCGATTTACCGGGCGAGATGCCTCGCTCGATGACTTGGTGACCGATCTGCTTGGCGCCGCCGGATTTCTGCTCCTATTCGCGGCATTCGATTCGAGCCGGCGAGCGATAGCACGGAAAGCGCGAGCGGCTCTCGTAGCCGTCGGATTCCTTGCGCTCTGCGCGCTCTGCTGGCCGGTCGTTCTCACGATCCACGCCTATGCGGATCGCGCTCGTGCGTTTCCGGTCATCGCGGATTTCACGCGGGGTGTGGGGCTGCCGTTCATCATCGCACGCAATGCTCGGGTCGATATCGTGCCGCTTCCGCGACAGTGGGCTGTCGCGGAAGCCGAGCGAGCGTTGCGGATCCAGTTGCATGGGACGAGGTGGCCGGGCATCCGGATCGCAGAGCCTGCGCCGGATTGGACGGGCTACGATCATCTTGCGATCGAGCTCGTCAATCCGAATTCGTTCGAACTCGCGATTTCGATGCGTATCGACGATCGACACCACAATGACAGCTACGAAGATCGCTATAACGCGACCTTCCGGCTCGCGCCGCTCGCGCGTACGACGATTCGCATTGCGCTGGAAGATATCGAAGCTGCGCCGCGCGATCGCAAGCTCGACCTGCGGAACGTAGCGAGAGTACTGATGTTCAGGCGCGAGGCGCTTCGCGAAGAAACGTTTTATCTCGTCCGCGTCGAGCTCGAATGTTGCGACGGTCAGCCGCTAAAGCAAGCAGTCTTTCCGCCCGTCAACCGTCAACCATGAACTGTCAACCTGCTACAAAGCAATTACGGTACGGATCGATTCGCCTCGCTTCATGAGCTCGAAGCCTTCATTGATCTGATCGAGAGCGAGCCGATGCGTGATGAGCGAATCGAGCTCGATCTTTCGCTCCATATACCAATCGACGATCTCGGGGAGCCGGTCGAGGCGTGCGCCACCCATGTAACAGCCGGTCCAATGCCGGCCGAGCATGAGGTGGGCGGGGGTCGCACACACGTCGCTGCCGTGCGGCGCGACGCCGATGACGTAGCTCTGTCCCCACGCCGGATTCGTGCACTCGAACGCCTGCCGCATCGTCGCGGGCTGTCCGATGCATTCGAAACTGTAGTCCGCGCCGCCGCGGGTGAGCTTCATGAGGTAGCTCGTGAGCTTCGGCACCGTCGTCGGATCCAAGAACTCCGTGGCCCCCAATCGGCGCGCGATGGCTTCTTTCGCAGGGTTCGTATCGATGCCGACGATCATACGAGCGCCGGCGAGCTTCGCGCCCTGCACGACGTTGAGCCCGATACCGCCGAGGCCGAATACGACGACGGCGCTGCCTCGTTCGATCTTCGCCGCGAACAGTGCGGCGCCGAGGCCGGTCGTCGCGCCGCAGCCCACGTAGCAAATCGGATCGAACGGCGCGTCGCTGCGAACCTTCGCGACCGTATCGGCCGGCACGACCGTGTACTCGGCGAACGTGCCGAGCGCCCAGAGTTGGCTGAGCGGCTTTCCCGCGAGCGAGAAGCGGCTCTCGCGCGGGCGCAGGCGGGCGAGCGCTTCCACACACAGATTCGTCTTGGCGGACGCGCAATAGGCGCACTTGCCGCAGTGGGGAATGAGAAAGGGGATGACGTGATCGCCCGGCGCGAATTGCGTCACGCCCGCTCCGCATTCGACGACGATGCCTGCCGCTTCATGGCCGAGGAGCGCCGGAAATTGCCACGGCACGCTGCCGCTCAAGACGTGCAAGTCGGAGTGGCACAACCCGGTCGCTTTGACCTGAATCAACACCTCTCCTTCGCGGGGGCCGTCGAGGTCGACGAGATCGATCGTGAGCGGTTCGTTCGGGGCGTGGGCGATGGCGGCGCGAACTTTCATGTAATGGGTGACGAGTGACCGGCGAGATGGCGCGCAAGTATCGTCGAGTTCCGCCGAAATTGCGACGCGCGCAGCGGCGGAGATCTAGTAGCCCGTCGCGGCAGTCGGCGTTGAGCCGCGGGCTTCGTTCTCGTCACGTGTTGCCTATCACTGTCACCGTCCGCACGAGCCGCCGCGGACGACGCTCGTGACGGCAAGGCACAGGTCCATCGTCGGCGGCGCTTCGATTTCGTGCTGCATCGTCGGTGCGAGAAGGGCTTTGATGCGTTCGACGGAGAGCCGCGGCTCGCGAGCAAGCAAGAGCGCGATGCCGCCGCTCACGCTCGCTGCAGCCAACGAGCTGCCGGAGAGGAAGTCGTAAGTGCCGTTCGGTGCGAGCGTGAGCACGTCCTCGCTCGGAGCGAACAGCATCGCGTCCGCGGCCCGCTGTTCTTTCAACCCCGCCACGACGATGACATCGGAAATGGACGTGGGAAAGCGATCGCTTGCGTTCGCAGGAGCAGCGCCGACGAAGACGATCCCTCGGTCGATGCCTCGCTGCACGATCCGCGTGAGCAGAGGATCGGCCGGTCCGCCCAAGCTCAAGTTCACGATGTCGGTTTTCGCCTCGATCGCGGCCACCAATGCTTTGGCAAGCGTCAGCGTATTGCATCTGGCGTCGTCGCGGTCCGGTTCCGACCAACAGGCGCGCAGCGCATATAGACGTGCCGCAGGCGCGATGCCGACGATGCCGAGCGCATTGCGGTCGCTAGCGCCGATGAGTCCCGCCACGGCCGTGCCGTGCTTCTCCGCGACCATGCCTCGCTCCGAGGCACTCACGAAATCGCGATGGTCCGCGATACGCCCGTCCAGGTCCGGATGGCTGATATCGACGCCGGTATCGACGATGCCGATCCGCACGCCCTCGCCGCGCGACCAGCGGTGCGCTTCGCTGACGTTCAGCAGATCGAGATTGCGCTGTAGCGGGCGGTAGGGCTCGCTCGAGGGCTTCATCAGCGTTCGGAACGAGTGCAGCGGTTGGGCGGACTCGACCCGCTGGTCGCGCTGCAGGCGTTGCAGCGTTGCCTCGCGATCGGCACCGTCTGCCAGCTCATACACGAGGCAATGAACGCCCAACATTCCGATGGGCCAGCCCGTGATTTCGCGCAGCTTGTACGTGGTCGCTATCGAGCGCGACTGCGTCAGTGCGGTCGGCGATACCGAGTAGCGCACGGGGCCGCGATAGCTGCGAGCGGTCGAGCCCGCGCGCGGCACGAGCATCGGCGCCTCATTACGGATCGTGACGACGATGAGCCGTTCGTCATCGATTCCATCGGACCACCGCAAGGGTTCGTGTTTCGTGGATGCCGTCGTACACGCGGCAAGCACGGCGCAAATAAGCAGAACGAACTGAAGGCGTATCATCGAGGTGCTGACTCTGCAATGGCCGGCTCGGAGAATAGAACACGGTTGTCGAGGCGCAGCTTCGCGGCAAGTTGCTCGACGTCCTCGCTCGAGCGGTGCTCGCCTGCGAGCTGCAGCGTGTACACGCCTGCGCTGTTCGGACCCGCAACGACGTATGCGTCGAGCGAGCGAACGATTGCATTGAGCTCGCCGACCGTGACCTCGTCGCGGAACACGACGCGAATGACCGGGCCTTGCGGTGCCGCTGTCGCTGTCGAAAGCGTCGTGAAGCGCGGTGCGGTGAGCAGCGCCTGCGACTGGAACCATCCGCCCACGAGCAGCAATCCGATGATGAGCGCTTGCACGCTTGCGGCAACCGCGAGCCAACGCGGCGCTCGTCGCGCACGTGGCGGCGACGGGGAGGGGCGTGCGTTGGCGGGAGGCGCGTCGAGAGGCTCATCGTCCTCCTGCGCGTCGATCCGTCGGAGAAGCTTCTGGAACGACGCTTGAGGCGCGAGCACGATGGGTGCTTCGCCGCGCATCATCTCGCGGAGACGACGCTGCGTCGCGAGCTCTTCTTGGCATGCCGCGCATTCGCGCAGGTGCGGCTCGATGCGCGCGAGATCAGTCGCGGCGATGCGCTCGTTCGCTACCCACGGCAGCAGATCCCAGCAGCGGCGGTGTGCGTCGTGCTCTTCGTGCGTGATGCCGATCATTCTTTGGCTCCGGCGAGACGGGGGAGCGAGCGGCGCAGTTTCTCGCGCGCATGGAACATTCGCGTCTTTACGGTGTTCACCGGGCATTTCATGATTTCGGCGACCTCCTCGCACGAATGACCCAATAAATAGGAAAGCTCGAGGACGCTGCGCTGCTCGAACGGGAGCTCCGCGAGCGCCCGTTCGATCCACTCGCGTTCCTCGTCGACCGAGTGCGCGTCGATCGCGGTGAGTTGCGCTTCGGCGCGCGCGTGACCGTGCTGGCTGGACTGGCGCAGAGCCTTGAGCGCACGGCGATACGCGATGCCGACGATCCAGGTCGACAGACGCGATGCGCCCCGAAAATCGCTCGCCTTCTGCCACACGGTCCACATCGTGTCGTTGATGACCTCTTCGATGAGCTCGTGATGTGAGGTCATGCGCATGAGAAAACGCGCCAAGCGGCGGTGATAGATGAGATAGAGCTCCTTGAAAGCCGCGCGATCGCGCGCGACGACGAGGCGCAATAGCTCGAGCTCGCGCTCGTTCGCCGCACTCGATCCGCTGGTCATGCCGGAAGGAGGGTTGCTTGCCATGGCTTCAAAACGTCCACATGAGGGCAGCGCTCCATCGATTGCCCGCGCGCTCGCTGCCAAAGAGACGCGTCGCGGTCGAGCCCGTATCGATGTGCACGAGATCGACCCGCAACGCGTTCCAAGCGAACGCGATTCCGGCGCTCCAGAACCAGTATCCCGTGTCGAATGGGCGGGGCAGCTCGTAGTAGCCGACGCCGGCGAGCCACGACCACCGTTCGTTGAGGGGCTGCAGCGTCGCAACCTCGAACGACATCGCATTCTCGCGCCAGGCCGTCCTGCCTCGGCTATAAATGGAAGTGTCCGGGAAGAACGCGAACGTCGCGGTAAATGAGTTGCGATAACTGATCGAAGCGTTCCACTCGCCGTAATCGTAGTCTCCTCGCTCGCCTGGATAGATATAGCGGGTGTACGACGCATACGCGGACCAGCGCTCGCCCAGCGGCCATGAGCGCGTCAGCGTCGCGCTCAGCTCATGCGTTGCGTCGATCCAGTCGCCAAGATCGACGGTCGATGCGGCACCCCCGATCGACCAGCCCGTACCGAACTGTCGGTAGGCGCTCACTTGCACCGCAGGGTCGCCGCGTGTCAGCGAGAGCCCTCGGGTGACATAGTCGCTGAGCGCAGCGACGGAGCCGCCCCAGCGCTCGGCGGCGGGCAGAGGGCGCCAGATCAGGAGCGCGACGAGTAGCAGCGCGCTCGAAGCGCGCACCCAAGGCTCAGGCCCCTGTGTACTGCGATCGCTCATGAGGTGTCGTCGCTCCTCGTCGGGGAACGATGCGTCGATGCACTGACTCGCTCGGCGCATCGGCGGTTCCGCTCATCGCGCATGAAGCCCTCCCGGCGGGCACTATTAGCTCAATGCGCTGAGTACCCTGCGAGGCCCGTTTGGTTCTACGGTCGCGCTGCGGAATGTACTGAGACGGCGGGCGGGTTAGCCCACGATCGTGTCGGTCGGCAGAACGGCACCGGGCGGGATGCCCGGTTGATCCCGATATTTCTCGTAGATCGGCGCGAAGTCGGTGTTGTAGGCGGCTTCGAACAAGTCCTCGAAGCGGTCGATCACGAAATAGGTCTTCTGGAAATCGTCGATGAGGTAGTCGGTGCGCATCACGCGCACGAGATCGAACGCGATCCGATTCGGCGTGGTGCTCTCCACGCTGTAAACCGTCTCGCCCTTTGAAGACAGAATGCCCGATCCGTAAACCCGCAGACCCTCCCGAGTGCGTAGCAGACCGAACTCGACCATGTACCAGTACAGGCGCGCAAGCATCTTGAGACCGCCTGCCGCGATCGCTTTCGCCCCTGCAGCGCCGTATGCCTGCATGAAGCGCGCGAACACCGGGTTGGTGAGCAACGGCACATGCCCGAAGAAGTCGTGAAAGATGTCGGGCTCGACGAGATAGTCGAGCTCTTCCCAGCGGCGGATCCATACGGTGACCGGAAAGCGGCGGTTCGCGAGGTGCGCGAAGAAGTGCTCTTCGGGAATCAGCCCGGGCACCGCGACGACTTGCCAGCCGGTCGCTGCGCTCAGGATCCGGTTCGTATCCTCCATGCGCGGAATGCGATCCGAGGGTGCGGCCAAGGCGCGCGCGCCGACAATGAACTCCGGCGCGGCGTATCGCTCGAGCAGCTTGATCTGTCGCGCGTACAACGCCTTCCAGATCTCGTGATCCTCGAGGCTGTAGCGTTCCCACTCCTGCGGGACGGTGTAGTCGGCTGCAGCATGCGTATAGTCGCCGCGCAATTGCACGGGCTTGTGCGTGGGCGCGTCCGGGGTCTTGCTCATGCGAGCGAAGATACACCGCGCGAAATGCT
>Ga0079224_100011395_pt1 | contig 12246 bp, 8 predicted proteins | sample Stecom2015_FD_80414 | JGI IMG/M metagenome (GOLD analysis project Ga0079224, IMG submission 80414) | Agricultural soil microbial communities from Utah to study Nitrogen management - Steer compost 2015 | ecosystem: Environmental > Terrestrial > Soil > Agricultural land | place: USA: Utah... | reverse complement strand
GACGTGGGCATCGCGATCGTCATGGTGCTCGTCGCCGCGAAGCTCGCGTTCGCGTTCTGAGAGTCGCGGGTTCTGAAGGTGGCGGCTGCTGAGATCTGCGGATCACTGCACGTCGCACCGAGCGGCGGGCGCGCGATCGCGTACCCTCGGCACCAGCACCAGCACCAGAACGGACGCGCCAGGACAGGCGCGGGACACCACGGGAGGAGAGTGCGGTCGCGTGATGCGCTTCCCGCAGCACAGGGTCGAGGAGTTCCTCGAGGATTTCCGCACGCTCGTCGAATGCGAGTCGCCGTCCAGTGACCCGCAGGCACTGACCGCCAGCGCGCGGCTCGTCGCCGAGGCGGGCCAGCGGATCACCGGCATCCGCCCCAGCATCAGCACAATCGAGGGCTTCCCGCACGTGCTCTTCCACATCGGCACCGGCCCGCGCCGCGTCCTGCTGGTGGGCCACCACGACACGGTGTGGCCGCGCGGGACCCTCGCGACGATGCCGTGGTCCGTCGAGGGCGACCGGATCTCCGGCCCCGGCACCGACGACATGAAGGGCGGCCTCCTCATCGCACTGCACGCGGTGGGCCTCCTCGTGCAGGAGCACAGTGAGAAGGACCTGGACGGGATCAGCGTCCTCATCACCGCGGACGAGGAACTGGGCTCGCCCACCTCGCAGCCCCTCATCAAGCGCCTGTCGCGCGAGGCCGAGGCCGTCCTCGTCTTCGAGTCCGGCGGTGCCGCGGGCGAGGTGAAGATCGCCCGGAAGGGTGTTGCGATCTACAGCCTCGAGGTCATCGGCCGCGCCGCCCACGCGGGCGTGGAGCCGGAGCGCGGGGTCAACGCCTCCGTCGAGACCGCCCACCAGATCCTCGCGATCGACGCGCTGTCCGGCACCGGCGGCGGGGACAGCGGCGAGACGACCGTCGTGCCCGCCGTGACCCGGTCCGGGACGACGACGAACACCGTGCCGGCCCGCGCGACTGTGGGCATCGACTCCCGCGCGGTCACCGCCGCCGAGCAGCAGCGGGTCGACGACCGGCTGCGCGCCCTGGAGCCGCACCACCCCGAGGCGCAGCTGGTGCTGCACGGCGGCATCAACCGGCCACCCCTGGAGGAGGTTACGGCCCGCGACCTCTTCACCCGTGCGCAGGAGACGGCCGCGCTCCTGGGCCACCCTCCGCTGGGCGCGGTCGCGGTGGGCGGAGGCTCGGACGCGAACTTCGCCGCCGGCATGGGCACGCCCACGCTGGACGGGCTGGGCACCGTGGGCGGCGGGTCCCACGCGGACGACGAGCACGCACTGCTGTCGTGGATCCCCCGCCGAGTCGAGCTCACGGCCGCGCTGGTCGCCTCACTCCTGCAGGATCCGGTCCCGCGTCCGGCGGCACCGCAGACCTTCAGTCCGTGATCCGGGGATTCAGCCCGTGATCCAGGGGTTCGACAGGCCGATGAATGCTGCCTCGATGATGAGTGCCGGCGCCATCGTCGTGGTCAGCCGTTCGCGCGCCTGACGCAGCACATCGATGCGGCGCAGGGTCGCGATCGCGTCTCCCTCCGCGGCGAGGGTCGCGATGCGCTCGTCCTCCTCGACGTTGATCCAGCCGGTCTCCGCACCCAGCTGGGCGGCCAGCACGTCCCGGTAGAGCGACTGCAGCTCGATGAGGATCGAGTCCAGCTCGTCGTTGCGGGCACGGACGTCGCGGCGCTTCTGCTCCTCCTCCAGACGGCGGATCTGCGCCCGCGCACTGGGCGGCACGCGCGCACCCGCCTCCACACCCAGGGTGCGCAGGAGCTGCTCCTTCTCCTGCGCATTGCGCTCCTGGGTGCGCTCCTTGGCTCGGTCCTTCGCCACGTCGACGATCCGTGCGGCCAGGCGGACGGTCGCACCGATCGAACGCAGCTGCCGCGGGATGTCGAGCACGGCCGCGCGCTCGCTGCGCGCGGCGGGATTCGCGGCGAGCCGACGGGCCCGGCCGATGTGGCTCTGCGAGGCGTGAGCGGCCCAGCGCGCGGTATCCGGGTCGACCCCGGCAGAGGACTCGAGGAGAGCGGCAACGGCCTGCGGGCTGGGCACGCGCAGGGTGACGCTGCGGCAGCGGGACCGGATGGTCGTGAGCACGTCCTGCGGGCTGGGCGCGCAGAGGATCCACACGGTGCTGGGGGGTGGTTCCTCGATCGCCTTGAGCAGCACGTTGGAGGTGCGCTCGGCCATGCGGTCGGCGTCCTCGATGATGACGACGCGCCACGGCGCATTCACGGGCGCCTGGTGCGCCGTCGCCACGAGGCCGCGCACCTCATCGATTGAGATGACCGACTTCTGGGTCGAGAGCACCGTCATGGACTCGTGGGTTCCCGCCAGTGCGCGGCGCACGTCCGGCGAGTCCGTGTCCTCGCCCGGTGCCAGGAGCGCCGCCGCGAAGGCCCGTGCCGCGTTCGACCGTCCCGAGCCGGGAGGCCCCGTCAGCAGCCACGCGTGCGTCATTGCAGCCGAACCCGGCTCTGTCGCCCGTGCCAGTTCCGCGATCGCGCGCTCCTGGCCGACGAGCTCGTCCCAGACGCTCATCGTGAGCCCGCTCCGCCCGGTCCGCGGTCGCCGTAATCGCCACGGCCACCGCCGTCGCGCTGCGCCCGCAGCCGCTCACGGGCCCGGCGCTCGATCTCTGCCTGTGCCCGCAGCCGCTCGCGGCTGGACTGGCGGGCCTCAGCCGTGGAGGGAGCAGGGGGCACGACCGGCGGGGGCGGCGGTGTCACGGGGTGCACCGTGGTGGGGGCTTCGGAGGGGTCGACCTCAGCATCGGCAGACCGCGCCGGCTCCTGCGCACGCACGTGCACCTGGGTGGGCATCTCGCTCGGCTCGGGTGTCTCGTCCGACGCAGGCATCTCGTCCGGCTCGGGCACCTCGTCCGATGCAGGCTCCTGTGCCGCAGACACGCGCCGCACCACGCGGGTCTCATCCTCGCTGCCGTCGTCCGGGAGCGCGCGGTTCCGCATGCGCTCATCAACGACCTCGAGCACCCGGGAGGCGACCGTGTCGATGTCTCGGCCGGCGTCGACGACGGCGTACTTCTGAGGTGCCGCGTGGGCGAAGTCGAGGAACGCCTGACGGACAGCGGTGTGGAACTGCAGGTCCAGCAGGTCGAGGTGGTTCTGGTCGCCACGGCCGCCTGTCCGCTGACGCGTCACCGCCGGGTTGGCGTCGAGGACGATCGTGAGGTCCGGCTGCAGGCCCTCGGTCGCCCAGCGCGACAGCGCGGTAATCTCCTCGTCGCCCAGGTCGCGCCCTGCGGCCTGGTAGGCGCGGGACGAGTCGATGTACCGGTCCGTGATGACGATGCCGCCGCGCTCCAGGACGGGCCGGATGAGCGACGCGACGTGGTGCGCGCGGTCGGCGGCGAAGACGAGGGCCTCAGCACGGGTCGTGACCCCGTCGCCGTCCAGCACGACCGAGCGGAGCTTCGAGCCGGCCTCGGTGCCGCCGGGCTCACGGGTCGTGACGACCTCCCGCGCACCGCGATCGCGCAGCGCCTCCGCCAGCAGGTGGACCTGCGTGGACTTGCCTGTGCCGTCTCCGCCCTCGAGCGCGATGAAGAAGCCGCGACCGGCATCCAGTCCCACGGGCGCCGCCGCGGGATGCGGGGACTGCCCGTCGCTCAGCACAGCCAGGCTCTCCTGGTCTGCGTAGTCCTGATCTGTGTAGTCCTGGCCTGCGGACTCCCGGACTGCGGACTCCGGAGCAGCAGGCTCGCCCGCCTCCGCGGCTTGGGCAGCCTCGGTGTCACCAGCAGCATCGGTGGAGGGGGCCTCGGCGGCCTCCGACTCCTGGAGCTGAACTGCGGCCGGCGGCTGCCCACCCGCGGGCCGCGACGTCTGCGGCAGGCGGAACGCGTGGACGACATCCACGCCCAGGCCGCGGATGCCCGTGGGTCCGAACGTGAAGAGCGCAACGACGCCTCCCACCACGGCGACGAGTCCGACGAGGACATAGGAGACGTCCGCCGGGCGGATCGCCCACGCGACGTGCTCGCTGAGCGGAACCTCCCCACTCACGCCCAGCGCGGTCACGACGACAGCGCCCGCCATGCCCGCGAGCGCACCGATCCGGCGCGAGAACGCGTAGCGCTGCGCGCGCACGCCCAGCCCCACGAGGAACGCGACACCGCCGGAGAGCACCGCCCGGCCGGACAGCTCCCCCAGCAGGCCCGTCCCGATCGTGAGGACGCCCGCCGTGATGAGCGCGAAGGTCGTCAGGCGCGTGCGCGTCATCCCGGGCGCGAAGTGGGGGCCGGTCTCGAAGCCGACGGCCCAGCCCAGCAGGACCGCGCAGATGATGAGCGACATCCCGCCCTGGCCGAAGCCCAGCTCTGCGACCGAGGGCTGCGCCAGAATGCCCACCGCGCCCAGCACCGCGAAGAGGAGGTGGCATGGCCAGGCCGAGGACACCGGGCTGGCCGGTCGCGCGATCGCGGCCCGCTCCAGGGGATGCGCGCCCGTGTCCGGCAGCCGGATATCGCCCTGCGGCTGCGAGCGCAGCATGAGGAGCAGGCCCAGCAGGAGGATGGCACCGCCCAGCAGCGCCAGCCACGGCATAACGGCGTGCCCGCCGTCGGCACCGCCCAGCAGCTGCGCCGCGTACGTGACCACCAGGGTGATCCCGGCCGCCACGCCGGCGCTGCGCCACGGCTTCGCTCGGCTGGTGCGCACCATACTGAGGATCGCCGCGAACACGGCCCCCACGCACAGGCCCATCCCCACCGGCACCAGTGCCCAGACGACGAACAGCGACAGGACCGCGAGCGCGACCATGAGGCAGGCCGCCACGAGCGCGACCCGCAGGGCTGTCGCACCGCCCAGCCTGCCGTGCGGCACGAACACGCCGGCGACCGCGGCGGCGAGGACTGCCGCGTAGAGGAGGATGGCGGGCCGGGCAGCGAACGTGTCCGCGACCGTCGCCGCATGGATGTCCTGCAGGTCTGCGGGATCGACGAACGCGGCGACGCCGAACGTGCCGGCCGCTCCGAACGCCAGCGCAGCGGCGGCCAGGATGCTCAGCCAGGCGCCCACTTCGACGGTGAAGAGCCGCAGCGCGGAGCTGTCCGGGACCGCCGCGGCGGTGCCGGAGGCAGCCCCGTGAGCGTCCGCGGATGACGGGCTGGGGTGCGGATGCGCGTTGTCTGTCACGTCTGCAAGGGTACCCGCGACCTCGGACACGGCCCCGGCCGCGGGACGCTCGGGGCGTGCTCGCTGGTCCGCTCGCTACGCTGGGATCGTGCAGAGTTCCACTCCCCCGCAGGCCCCCGCGACCGCCGACCGCCCCTCGCTCACCGTCGTGCGACACGGGCCCGGCGACGCGATCGCAGACATCGCGCTGGCACGCGGTCTGCTGGACCGGGTGAAGACCGGCGACCGAGGCCCCCTCCTGCGGATCTATCGGCCCGCCCCCACCGTCGCCTTCGGTGGGCGCGACCGGTTCCTGCCCGGCTTCCCCGCCGCGATCGAGGCCGCCCGGGCCCGCGGGTTCACACCCGCACTGCGCACGCTGGGCGGGAGGGTCGCCGCGTATCACCCCGGCAGCCTCGTGGTCGACCACATCGAGCCCGCGCCGCAGCAGCTGTCCCGCACGCAGGATCGGTTCGTGCGCTTCGGTGAGATGTACGCCGCCGCGCTGCGCGACATCGGCGTCGACGCGCACATGGGCGAGATCCCTGGCGAGTACTGCCCCGGCGAGCACAGCGTCAACGTGGCGGGCCGGATCAAGGCGATCGGGACGGCCCAGCGCGTCGTGGGCGGGGCGTGGCTGTTCTCGTCCTCGATCATCGTCGAGGATCCCGATCCCATCCGTGCCGTCCTCACGGACGTGCAGGCCGCGCTGGGCCTCGAGTGGGACCCCGCGACCGGCGGGTCGATCTCCGAGGTCCACCCCGGCACCAGCGTCACCGCTGTCGAGCAGGCCTTCCTGGACCGATACGCCCGCGAGTACGACCTGGTCCCCGGCGAGCTCACCCCGGAGGACGCGCAGGCCACGACCGCGCACCTCGAGGCGCACCGGCTCTGAGACTCAGAAGCTTGCGGGCCCCGGGGCCTCAGAACCCCGGAGGCGCAACTCCTCAGACCCTCACGGAGTCTTGGGCGTCGAGGGCTTCTTCGCCGCGGTCGTCTTCGACGCCGTGGTCTTCCGCGTCGTCGTGCGCTTCTTCGCCGGGCCCTTCGCCCGCTTCTCCGCCAGGAGCTCGAACGCGCGCGTCGCGGTGATCCCCTCGACCGAGTCGTCCTTGCGCAGCGTCGCGTTCGTCGTCCCGTCCGTCACGTAGGGACCGAAGCGCCCGTCCTTGACGACGACCGGCTTCTTCGACTCCGGATCCTCGCCCAGCTCCTTGAGCGGGGCCGCCGCCGTCTGGCCGCGGCGCTGCTTGGGCTTCGAGTAGATCTCCAGCGCCTCGTCGAGCGTGATGTCGAAGATCTGCTCCTCCCGCTCCAGCGAGCGCGAGTCCGTCCCCTTCTTGAGGTACGGGCCGTACCGACCGTTCTGCGCGGTGATGGGCGTCCCCTCGGCGTCCTCGCCCACGGTGCGGGGCAGGGACAGCAGGCGCAGCGCCTGCTCGAGCGTCACGGTCGTGGGCTCCATCGACTTGAAGAGCGACGCGGTGCGCGGCTTGGGCTTCTTCGCGCCCCGCTTGGGCTTCTCCTCCGGCTCCGGCAGCACCTCGGTCACGTAGGGGCCGAAGCGGCCGGACTTCGCGACGATCGTGTGCCCGGACTCCGGGTCCACGCCCAGCTCGCGGTCGCCGGTGCCCTGCGTGCGGATGAGCTCGCGGGCGGATTCCGCCGTCAGCTCGTCCGGCGCGAGGTCGTCCGGCACGGACACGCGGCCCGGGTCGTCGCCCTCCTTCTCCGGAGCGACCTCGAGGTACGGGCCGTAGCGACCCACGCGCAGGACGATGCCATCCGCGATCGTCACGGAGTTGATCTCGCGCGCATCGATGTCGCCAAGGTCCTCGACGACGGTCTTGAGGCCGGGCTTCGCGCCCTCGCCGTCCGCGCCGAAGTAGAAGTCGTGCAGCCACTGCGTGCGGTCCTTGCGGCCGCCGGCGATCTGGTCCAGATCCGCTTCGAGGTCCGCCGTGAACTGGTAGTCGACCAGCCCGGCGAAGTGCTCCTCGAGCAGCCGGGTGACGGAGAACGCGACCCAGCTGGGCACCAGTGCGTTCCCGCGGTTCGTCACGTAGCCGCGGTCCTGGATCGTCGAGATCGTCGCCGCGTATGTCGACGGACGGCCGATCCCCAGCTCCTCGAGCCGCTTGACCAGGCTGGCCTCCGTGAACCGGGGCGGCGGCGCGGTCGTGTGGCCGTCCGGCGCCACCTGGTCGACGGAGATCGCGTCGCCCTCCTTGACGTCCGGCAGCCGCGACTCCCCGGAGTCCTTCCCGGAGTCGTACCGCTCGACGTCGCGGCCCTCCTCGTAGGCGGCGAGGAATCCCTTGAACGTGATGACCGTGCCCGAGGTCGTGAAGCCGGCCGCTGCCGGCGCCGCCTGCCAGCCGCCGGCGGTGAGACCCGCCGAGGCCGTCGTCAGGTCCGCAGTGAACCGCATCGTCGCGGTCGAGCCCTTGGCATCGGCCATCTGCGAGGCGACGGTCCGCTTCCAGATGAGCTCGTAGAGCCGGAACTCGTCGCCGCTGATCGCAGAGGAGACCTGGGCGGGCGTGCGGAAGTGGTCACCGGCGGGTCGGATCGCCTCGTGCGCCTCCTGCGCGGCCTTGGCCTTCTTGCCGTAGACACGGGGCTGGGAGGGCACGTACTCCGGCCCGTACAGCTCTGCGACCTGGTTGCGCGCGGCGGCGATCGCCTGGCCGGACAGCTGGGTGGAGTCCGTACGCATGTACGTGATGTAGCCGTTCTCGTACAGCGACTGGGCGACGCGCATCGCCTGGCGGGAGGACATGCGCAGCTTGCGGCCCGCCTCCTGCTGCAGGGTCGAGGTGGTGAACGGCGCGGCCGGGCGCCGGGTGTACGGCTTCGTCTCCAGCGACGTCACCGTCAGCGCGTCCTTCGCGGTGCCGCTCAGGGCATCCGACAGCGAGGTCGCCTGCGCCTCGTCCAGGACGACGGCCTTCGACGAGGACTTGAGCTGACCGCGGTCGTCGAAGTCGCGACCGGTCGCGACCTTCGTCTCGTCCACCGTGTCCAGGCGGGCCTTGAACGGAGTGCCGCCCCCGGCCTCGGCGAGGGTGATGTCGAGATCCCAGTAACCCGCGGAGATGAACGCCATGCGCTCCCGCTCGCGCTCGACGACCAGGCGGGTCGCGACCGACTGGACGCGGCCGGCGGACAGGCCCGCGCGGACCTTGCGCCACAGCACCGGGGAGACCTCGTAGCCGTACAGGCGGTCGAGGATGCGGCGGGTCTCCTGCGCGTCGACCAGGTCGACGTCCAGCTCGCGGGTGTTCTCCAGCGCGCGCTCGATCGCCTCCGGGGTGATCTCGTGGAACACCATCCGCTTGACGGGGATCGTGGGCTTGAGGACCTCCAGGAGGTGCCACGCGATGGCCTCGCCCTCGCGGTCCTCATCGGTTGCGAGGTAGAGCTCGTCCGCGTCCTTGAGGAGCTTCTTGAGCTCCGTGACCTTCTTCTTCTTGTCCGGATCCACCCGGTAGTAGGGGGTGAAGCCGGAGTCGACGTCGACGGCGAACCGGCCGTAGGGCCCCTTCTTCATGTCCGCGGGCAGCTCCGAGGGCTGCGGCAGGTCGCGGATGTGACCGACGGACGCGGTCACGTCATAGCCGTCCCCCAGGTATCCCACGATGGTGCGGGCCTTGGTGGGCGACTCGACGATCACGAGTCTGCGGGGGGTGGTGGTGGCGGCCATGTATTCCTTTCGCCTGATCTCACGAGCACGCTTTCAGGCACAGCGGATCCTGCTGCGGGCGGATGTGTGCACAATGTAGCACCAGCGACGGACGCGACATTCCCGCCGGCCCACACGCGGCCGGCACGTCCGCCGCCCGCGCTCAGTCGGTGGCGGGGACGATGATCGCGTCCGGGACGAGCGTGCGCACCTGGTCGATGAGCTGACGGGTGAGTGCCTCCTCCTCGACCCCCAGCAGGTGCGCCAGCGCGGCCGCGATCTGCGCGAGGGTGAGCGTCCCGTCGCACACGCCCAGGAAGCCCGCGAGCGCCGGATCTGCCTGGAAGGTCTGCGCGAGGCCGCCTCCCTGCTCGATCGTGATCATGGTCGGATCATCCGCTCCGGGGCGCAGGTGCCGGTGCTCCGTGACATCGGCCGCCAGCTGGTAGGACGTGGCCGCCAGCTCGTCATCATCCGCGGAGGCCAGCCAGTCGAGCAGGCCCATGCGTGTCTCGAGGAACGCCGCGAGGCCCGCCGGGTTGGAGCCGGGACCCGACTCGATGGCCGCGAGGTCTCGCAGCGGCGTGCGCCTGGGCTCCTCGTCCCGGCGGAGCATGATCCACCCGAAGGCCACCTCATCGACCCCGCGGGCCTCGAAGTCGCTCAGCCACCGGTCGACGTCCGCGTGCCAGCGGGCCGTAGCCCGCGCCACTCCCCCGTCGCGGATCCACGTGCGCGCATACGCGGCCGGCCGCAGGCGCTGCCGTTCGATGACCATCGCCGAGGTCGTGGTCGCCTGTGCAGTCCCGTCCAGCCACGCGGTGGGCGGTGTTCGGTCGCCGCCGATCTCCCAGTTCCCCAGCATGACCGAGAGGCCGCCCGGCCGCAGGTGCGCGGGGGCTCCCGCGACCATCTCCCGCATGATCGCGTCGCCGGCCCGCCCGCCGTCGCGGTAGCGGAAGGCTGTGTCCGTGCCGCGCGGTGTGATGACGAAAGGAGGGGTGGAGACGAGGAGGACGACGGCGTCGGGAAGGGGGGCGTAGCGGGATCCGGCACGGCACTCGACGCGGTCGGCGACGCCGGCCAGTCCCACGGTGAGCCGCGCGATGTCGAGCGCTCGCGGGGACAGGTCCGTCGCGATGACCCGCTCAGCATGGCGGGCCAGCAGCACGGCCTGGATGCCGCACCCGGTGCCGATGTCCGCGGCAAGATCCACGCGGCCGCGCGGGGTGATGTCCAGTAGCGTGCGTCCGGCGCCGCCGTGGCCCAGGACGTACTCGCCCTCGAGCGCGTCGGGGCGGGTGAGTGTGCCGTGGTCCGCGACCAGGAGCAGCGTGTCATCGCCCGGCACGATCCCCCGCGGAACGCCCACGGGCAGCGGGTGGCACGTGAGAGCGAGGACAGAGCGGAGGAGCTGCGGGACCTGAGCATCATCGTGACCAGCCCCAGCCGCGACCAGCAGTCCCCCACTCTGCAGGGAGGCGACGACGTCCTCGCCCAGGGCCTCGACGACGTGCTCCCCCGCCACTGCAGTGTCGAGGTGGAAGAGCAGGGCGACGGCAGCCAGACGACGGTCACCAGCCGACCCGGCAGAGGCCAGCACGCGCCGGCAGTGGCGAGCCGCCGGTGCCGGATCGTTCTCGCGGAGAGCGGCGTCTGCATCCGTGCCCCAGAGCGCCTGCAGCGCCGCCGGGGTGTACCGAGCCCGGTGCAGTGCGGAGGCGAGCGCGGCCAGCACCGCATCGTCCAGCTCGGGAACGGGCGGCAGCACGGCTGACGTCGGGGACGGCGACAACGAAGGTGACGGAGAAGAACCAGGGCCTGTGGTGGGATGCACCCGGCCATCGTACGGGGGTGTGGATCTGCCATCATGGGCGTGATGTCGAGGACTGAAGTCCCCGCTTCCCGAGACGCGCGGGCGGGGGCATCGCACGCGCGTCTGATCCGCGGTGTCGCCGCTGGCACACTCGCGACCTTCGTCGCGCTCTTCTCCCACGTCGCCGCGGGCGGGCACGCCCCGGTGCTGCTGGGAGTCGTGCTGCCGCTGGTGCTCGCGGTGTTCGTGAGCGTCGTGCTGGCGGGACGTCGGCTGTCGCTGCTGCGCCTGAGCGCCTCCGTGGGCATCAGCCAGAGCGCGTTCCACTGGATCTTCGACGCCGCCGGCTCCTCGACCCCCGGGGCCGGGCGCGCAGCCGCCGCCGGTGCCCCCCACGCGTTCCACCACGGTGCCGGGGTGCCCGCGGACTTCGCGACCTCGGTGAGCGGGACCGCGGCGAGCGGGATGCTGGACGGCCACGCCGCGCACGCCGCAGGACACGACAGCCCGCTTATGATGGCCGCGCACGTCATCGCCGCGGTCGTCACGATCGCGGTGCTGCACCGCTCCGAGCTCATCCTCCACTCGCTGGTCCGCCTGCTGCGCCTCGTCGGATCGCTGCTGGGCCCCCTCCTGCGGGTGCCCGCCCCCGTCGTCACCGCCAGCCGGCGCGGCCTCCTGGGCCCCGGCTGCGCAGTCGACTCCCCCGCACCGCTGGGAGTCGTCCGGTCCGCGCGCGTGGACCGAGGTCCCCCCGCGCGCATCCTCGCCGCCGCCTGAGCCCGCGACCTCCCGGTCGAGCGGGCCGGTCTGCGATCCGCGGCAACGCATCGACCACCTCATGACCGGGCGGCCCTCACCCGGCAGGCACGCACCTGCCGGCGGGCGCCCGCATTCCCAGAAAGGCGCTCCCATGCGCACACGCACACGCTTCGTCCTGCCCGCACTCGCCGCCGCCGTCCTGCTGACGACCTCCGCCTGCGGGACCGGCTCTGGTGCCGGCACCTCTTCCTCGAGCGACTCCACCGCCGAGGCCGCAGAGACCACCGCTGCCGTCACCGTCGAGGACCCCTGGGTCAAGGCCGCCGAGGACGGCATGACCTCTTCCTTCGGCCTCCTCACGAACGAGGGCGAGGAGGACGTCACCCTCACCGCAGTCGAGTCCTCCATCTCCGACGCGATCGAGCTCCACGAGACCGCGGACGACGGCTCCGGCACGATGTCGATGAACGAGGTCGAGGGCGGCTTCTCGATCGCCGCGGGCGAGACGCTCGAGCTGGCACCCGGTGGCAACCACATCATGTTCATGGACTTCGATGGCCCGCTGGCCGCGGGAGACCCGGTCGACATCACCCTCGTATTCTCCGACGGCTCGCGCATCGAGTATGACGCCGCCGTCCGCGACTTCGCGGGCGCGAATGAGGAGTACTCGCACGACGAGCACGACCACAGCGAGGAGCACGACGACCACGGCGGTGACGCATGACCCAGCTGTCCCGGCGGAGGATGCTGCTGGGCGGTGCCGCCGCGGGGGTGGGCGCCGCCGCCCTCACGGCCTGCACCGTGGGTCAGCGGCAGGATCCCGAGGCTGCCG
>Ga0079224_100011394_pt1 | contig 12246 bp, 10 predicted proteins | sample Stecom2015_FD_80414 | JGI IMG/M metagenome (GOLD analysis project Ga0079224, IMG submission 80414) | Agricultural soil microbial communities from Utah to study Nitrogen management - Steer compost 2015 | ecosystem: Environmental > Terrestrial > Soil > Agricultural land | place: USA: Utah... | reverse complement strand
GCGACGAGGCTCTCGAGGTCGATGCCGTCGACGACGTCGAGCGGGTCGAGGATGTTGCCCTTCGACTTCGACATCTTCTGGCCTTCCTGATCGCGCACGAGGCCGTGGATGTAGACCTCGCGGAACGGCACGTCGCCCATGAACTTGAGGCCCATCATGATCATCCGGGCGACCCAGAAGAAGATGATGTCGAAGCCCGTGACGAGCACGTTCGTCGGGTACCACGTTTCGAGCGCGGCCGTCCTCTCCGGCCAGCCGAGCGTCGAGAACGGCCAGAGCGCGGACGAGAACCACGTGTCGAGCACGTCCTCGTCCTGCCGGAGCGGCACGTCGGCGGCGAGATTGTGCTTCGCACGCACGTCCGCCTCGTCACGGCCGACGTAGATGCGCCCGTCGGCGTCGTACCACGCGGGGATTCTGTGACCCCACCAGAGCTGACGCGAGATGCACCAGTCCTGAATGTTGCGCATCCAGTCGAAGTAAGTCTTCGACCAGTTCTCCGGCACGAAGCGCACGCGCCCCTGCTCGACGACCTCGATCGCGGCCTCGGCGAGCGGCTTCACGCGCACGTACCACTGGTCCGTCAGGAACGGCTCCACGATCGCGCCGCTGCGATCGCCGCGCGGGATCATCGATACGTGATCGTCGATGCCGTCGAGGAGGTTCTGCGCGCGCATGTCCTCGACGATGCGCTCGCGCGCGACGAAGCGGTCGAGCCCGCGATAGGCCTCCGGCGCCGCGTCGTTCAGCACGGCGTTCTCGTCGAAGACGTTGATCAGCGGCAGGTTGTGGCGCTGGCCGACCTCGTAGTCGTTGAAGTCGTGCGCGGGCGTGATCTTCACGCACCCGGTGCCGAACTCGGGGTCGACGTACTCGTCCGCGATGACCGGGATCAGCCGCTCGGCGAGCGGCAGCCGCACCTTCTTGCCGATCAGCGCCTTGTAGCGCTCGTCATCCGGGTGCACCGCGACGGCCGTGTCGCCGAGCATCGTCTCGGGCCGGGTCGTCGCCACGACGAGATGACCGCCGCCGTCCGCGAGCGGATAGCGGAAGCGCCACAAGTGCCCCTTCTCCTCGGACGAAAGCACCTCGAGATCGGACAGCGCGGTGTGCAGCACCGGGTCCCAGTTCACGAGGCGCTTGCCGCGGTAGATCAGGCCCTCGTCGTAGAGACGCACGAAGACCTCGATGACGGCCTTCGTCAGGCCCTCGTCCATCGTGAACCGGTCGCGCGACCAGTCGACGGATGCACCGAGCCGGCGCATCTGCGTCGAGATCGTGCCGCCGGAGCGCTCCTTCCACTGCCAGACGCGCTCGACGAAGCGCTCGCGGCCGATCTCGCGCCGCGACGTGCCCTCGGCGTTCAGCAGCCGCTCGACGACCATCTGCGTCGCGATGCCGGCGTGGTCGGTGCCGGGCTGCCACAGCACGTTGCGGCCGAGCATCCGGTGCCAGCGGATCAGCGCGTCCATGATCGTATGCTGGAACGCGTGACCCATGTGCAGGGTGCCCGTGACGTTCGGCGGCGGTATTACGATGCAATACGGCTCGCCGCGGCCCGACGGCGCGAAGCAGCCCGTCCGCTCCCAGCGGGCGTAGTGGTTCGACTCGATCTCGACCTCGGCGGGGCGGTATCCCTTGCTCAACTTCCGTTCCTCCGTGCCTCCCTGGCACTCGGCTCGTCGCGGGCTCGGCCCGAAAGGATACCAGCTACCGCGGTCTAGCCCGCCGGTTCTTCGTCCTCGCCGGCGAGGTGCTCACGGAGGATCGAGTCGATCAGATCCGGCAGCTTCTCGCGCAGACGGCGGGAGATCTGCTCGAACAGGTGCGCCTCCAGCTCGGCGAAGGCGCCGCGCATGAGCTCCTCGGCGAGCGCGAAGGTTTCCGACGCGAGGCGCGTCTGCAGCTCCGCGACGAGCGTCTCGGCCCGGCTGGGGTAGGCCGGCGACTCCTCGTCCTCGAGGCCGTATACGACCTCGGTCAGCACCGGAATGCCCGCGTCGGACGGCTTTTGCATCACGCTCGGATCTTCGAAGACTTCAACGAGTACCCGCGATCCCGGTAGTAGCGGTAACGCTCGCGTCCCTGAGCGCGCCGCCCTTCGTCGCCGTCGACCACTTCGGCGAGTCTCGTGTAGCGGCTGAAGTAGTCGGGGACGTCCGCACCGAGGTTGATCAGGAGGTCCCAGTGGTCGCCCCGGGGCCCCGGCCCGTCGTCGATCAGCACCGGCTCGACCGGTTCCGGGCCGGCATCGCTGACGAGCTTGTGCGGCAGAAAGCTGCCCTGCGAGTACGTCCAGAGCATCTCGTCGAGCCGCCGCGCGTCGGCGCGCGACGGAGGGCGAATCAGCACGTGCCGGCCGAGATCGACGGCCTTCTCCGCGAGCCGGCACGCGAACAGCAGCCCCGCATTCGGCGCGGACGCATCGAGGATGTAGAAATCGATCTCCGTCATTCGCTTCCGGCGTTCAGCAGGAAATCGACGAGCAGCGGCACCGGGCGTCCGGTCGCACCCTTGTTCCCGTCCGCCCGCCAGGCGACGCCTGCGATGTCGAGGTGCGCCCACGGCATGCCGTCGACGAACTTCGCGAGAAAGCTCGCGGCTACGCTCGCGCCGCCGTCGCGGGTGCCGGAGTTTGCGAAGTCGGCGAAATTGCTCTTCAGCGACTCGGCATAGTCCTCGTCGACCGGCAGCCTCCACGCCGTGTCGAGCGAGCGGCCGGACGCGGCGAGCAGCGCGTTCGCGAGCGCGTCGTCGTTGCAAAAGAGCCCGCTGTGCAGATGGCCGAGCGCGATCACGCACGCGCCCGTCAGCGTCGCGACGTCGATGAGGCAGCGCGGCTCGAAGCGCTTTGCGTACGTCATCGCGTCGCACAGGATCAGCCGGCCTTCGGCGTCCGTGTTCAGAATCTCGATCGTCTTGCCGGACAGGCTCTTCACGATGTCGCCGGGACGGGTCGCGCGGCCGCTCGGCATGTTCTCCGCGGCCGGAATCACGCCGACGACGTTGACCGGCGCGTCGAGCTCGGCGACGGCGGCGAGCGTGCCGAGAACTCCGGCCGCGCCGCACATGTCGAATTTCATCTCGTCCATTTTCGGCGGCGGCTTGAGCGAGATGCCGCCGGTGTCGAACGTGATGCCCTTGCCGCAGAGGACGACGGGCCTCTCATCCTTCGCACCGCCGGCGTAGCGCAGGACGATCAGCCGGGGCGGCTCCTCGGCGCCGCGCGTGACCGACAGGAATGCGCCCATGCCGAGCTTCTCGATCTGCCGCTCGTTCAGGATCTCGACGCGGAGCTTCTGATGGCGCTCCGCGAGCGACTTCGCCGTCTCGGCGAGATGCGAAGGCGTGCATACGTTTGGCGGACGATTGCCGAGGTCGCGGGCGAGCTCCATGCCGTTCGCGATCGCCGTGCCGTGTGCGACGCCGCGCCGTGCGTCGCGCACGTCGGCCGCGTCCGCGACGCCGATCCCGAAGCGGGAGAGCCTCCGCTTCTCGTTGCGCTCCTCGCTCTTCAGCTCGTCGAAGCGGTACGTCGAGCCGCGCACCGTCTCGACCGTGAGCCTCGCCGCGTAATAGGCGTCGAGCGAAGGCGGCCGCTCCCACGTGAGATAGCTGACCGCGTCCCTGATGCTCTTGTCCTTCAGCGCGCCGATCGCGGACGACAGCGCCCGGACGAGCTTCCTCGGATCGAAGTCCTGTGCCTTGCCGCAGCCGACCAGCAGCCAGCGGTCCGCGCCGACGCCCGTGGCCGGCACGAGCAGCGTCGCGCCGAGCTTGCTCGATGCGTCGCCGGAGCGGACGAGCCTCTTGATCAGCCCCCCGGAGGCCTCGTCGGCGTCCTTCGCGGCGCCGCGGAGCCGCTCCTCGAAGATCGGCAGGATCGCGCAGCCCGTGCGCTGCCCGGCCGCTGTCCCGGTCCTGACGGGAAACTCCATTCGGTTCTCCTCAACGACTTCGCTCGGGGCTCGAGAAATTGGCGGAGAAGCGGGGGTGTTATCTGTGTTGTTGCCCGCGTCCACGGTGACCGCTAGTGTACTCGATCCTCCGAAGCGACTGGAAACGGATACCCGCGTGACCCTCGTCAGCCGCTACGTCTTCCGCGAATGCGTCGGGGCGCTCGCGGTCGTGCTCGGCGTGCTGTTTCTGATCCTGCTGAGCAACCAGTTCGCAGAGGTCCTCGGCGACGCCGCAGCGGGATCGCTTCCGCGCGAGGCGGTCTTTCCAATCCTCGGGCTCACATCCCTGAGCTACATCACGCTGCTCGCGCCGATCGGGCTCTTTCTCGGCATCATGCTTGCCCTTGCGAGGCTCAGCCGGGATTCCGAGATGGCGGCGCTCGCCGCGTGCGGCGTCGGGCCGGGACGCCTGCTCCGCCCGATCGGCCTGCTGACGCTGCTGCTCGCCGGCGCGATGAGCTGGCTCGCGCTCGTCGAGACGCCCGCGGCAAGCCGCAGGATCGAGCAGATCAAGCTCGATGCGCAGGAGGCGCTGTCGATCTCCGCGATCGAGGCGGGCAAGTTCGCGAGCCCGGATTCCGGCGAGACCGTCGTCTATGCACGCGAGGTCGACGGAGACCGCCTCGTCGGCGTCTTCGCGCAGCAGCATCTCGATGAGCGGGTCGTCACCGTCGTCGCCGACCGCGGGAAGCGCGTGCAGGACGCGGCGACCGGGCTGCTGTCCTTCGTCCTGTTCGACGGGACGCGCTACGAAGGCGTCCCCGGAAGCGCGAGCTTCCGGATCCTGCACTTCGGCGAGCACGGCATCCCGGTCAGGATCGAGGCGGACGATGACTACCTCCCGCCGATCGAGACGCGGCCGACGGCGGCGCTGATGGCCTCGAATGATCCGGCGGACGCGGCGGAGCTGCAGTGGCGCATCTCGTCGCCGCTGTCGCTGCTCGTGCTCGCGCTGCTCGCGGTTCCGCTGAGCCGCTCGTCGCCGCGGGAAGGCAAGTACGCGCGGGTCGGCGTCGGGCTTCTGATCTACATCATCTATGCGAATATGCTGTCGATCGCGCGCGTATGGCTCGAGCGCGGCTACGTGCCGGAGTGGATCGGCCTCTGGTGGGTGCACGGGATCGCGGCGCTGATCGCGCTCTGGCTGCTGGCGAAGGAGTCGGGCGTGTTCGTCTCCGCGCCGCGGGTCGCCGAGCACGCGCCGCGAGCGCTCGAGACCGCGGGGGAGGCGGGCTGATGCGGCGCCTGACCCGTTACATCGCGCTCGAGGTGCTGAAAGGGATCGGCCTCGCGCTGACGGTGCTGGTTGCGGTGACCAGCTTCGTCGAGCTCGTCGGGCAGCTCGACGACGTCGGCACGAACGACTACGGCTTTCGCGAAGCACTCAGCTACGTGGCCCTGCGCCTGCCGAGGACGGTGTTCGAGATTCTTCCGCCGGCCGCGCTGATCGGCTCGTTGCTCAGCCTCGGCAACATGGCGGTGCACCGCGAGCTCGTCGTCATGCGCGCGAGCGGCGTGTCGAATCTGCAGCTCCTCGGCGCGGTCTCGCTCGCGGGTCTCGCGCTCGTCGTCGTGATGGTGCTGCTCGGCGAGTCGCTTGCGCCGTCCCTCGGCGCGTACGCGCGCGAGATGCGCACGCGGGCGCTGCACGAGGATCTGATCGAAGCCGGCCAGTCGACGTGGCTGAAGAGCGGCGATCGGATCTGGAACTTGAGACGCGAGCAGGGCGAGTTCGGCTTCGGCGGCGTCTACATGTTCGATCTCGACGCGAACTGGAGGCTCGAGCGGATCGCGAGGGCGGACTCCGCCGAGCCGGGCGACGAGGGGGAATGGCTCCTGACGAATTACGCGGACACGCGCTTTCTCGGCGACGAAGGCGTCGAGGTCAGCGAGGAGCGCCTGTCGCGCCAGCGCACGAACGTCAGCACCGATCTCCTCGCGTTGTCCGTCGTGCGGGAAGATTTGCTCGATACGCCGGCGCTGCGCCGCTACATCGCGTATCTCGAGGAGAACGATCTCGACTCGAGCAGCTATCGAATCGCGTACTGGGCGCGCATCGCGAACATCGCGTCGGTCATGCTGATGACCGTGCTTGGCCTGCCGTTCGTGTTCGGCGGTCTGCGCTCGGCCGGGAAGGGCGCGCGGCTGCTCGCGGGCCTCGTGATCGGTCTCGGCTATTACGTCGCAACGCAGATGATGCAGAGCAGCGGCGAGGTCTTCGATCTCGACCCGCTCGTCGTCGCATGGGCGCCGAGCGGCGTCCTGCTCCTGATCACGACGTTCGCGTTCCTTCGTCTGCGCTGACGTTGCGCGGCTCGTAGACGAGCCGCGTGCCCGAGAGCCGGTCGTGCCAGCCGCGCCGCTCGGGATCGAGCGCGGCCCACCAGAGGCCGAGCCCCGCCGGGACCGCGGCCAGCACGCCGGCGGCGAAGCGCACGAGAGCGGGCCGCCAGCCGACGGCCCCGCCGTGCGGGCCGACGACGCGCAGCCGCCATGCCTTCATGCCGAGCGTCTGCCCGCCGTGCACCCAGAACCACGTGAAGAACAGCACGACGATCGCCGCGAGGCTGAGCTGAAACCACAGCGTCCCCGGGGCGACGGCACGGCCGCCGCGGGCGATGAAGACCCCTAGCGTGAACATGAAGAGAAGGGCCGCGAGCAGCATGAGATCGTAGACGAGCGCCGCGACTCTGCGCGGCAAGCGCGCAGGCTCGCCGCGGCCGCCGTCGTGAAGGGCATCACTCAAGTTTCTGCCTCTTTCGCCGAGAAAGGCCGGAAGTTTACCGGGCGGCGGAAGCTTGCGCCGGCCGCTCGCGGCGCCGGGCGAGCGCCGGCGACGTTCGAGCTTCGTCCGAGACGAACTCGGCGCCTTCGTCCCGATTAGGATGTCGAGCAGTTCACAGTGCGGCGCAAGCCAGCGGCCGGCGTGAAATGGTCGATTGTTGCGCCGATCGAGCGTGTGCTACACAGCCGGGCCGGTAACCGAAAAGTGACCCTCCGACACGACAGGTCGAGCCATGAACAGCGATGCTTCCGTCCGCACTTCCGATGTTCGAGTTCGCCCGCTGACGGCCGCCGTCGTAGCGGCTCTCGGTGCAGTCTGTAGCGCGGCCTCGGCCGACGCGCAGGTCACGGAGCCGCTCGAGGAGGTCATCGTCACCGCGTCGCGGCGGGCGACGACCGTGCAGGACCTGCCGTTCAACATCACCGCGTTGAGCGGCGAGACGCTCGAGCGGCAGCGGATCGGAGACCTTGCCGAGCTCGGGCGCTGGGTGCCGGGGTTGACCGTCGTCGACCAGGGCGGGCGGGCTTCGAACCGCATGATCGTCCGCGGCCTCAACGTCGCGTCGTTGAACGCGGCCGAGTTCCTCGAGAACTCGTCGGGCGACACGGTGCAGACGTATGTCGGCGACATCCCGCTTTACGTCGATCTCAAGCTCCATGACGTCGAGCGTGTCGAGGTGCTGATCGGACCACAGGGCACGCTCTACGGCGCGGGCACGCTCGGCGGCGCCGTGCGCTACATCCCGCGCGCCCCCGACGCCGAGAAATTCTCCGTCGACCTGCAGGGCGACGTGTTCGGTATCTCGCACGGCGACGGCACAGGCTTCGAAGGGGCGTTCACCGTCAACGCGCCGCTCGTCCGCGACCGCGTGGCGCTGCGCACGTCGCTCGCATGGCTCGATGACCCGGGATTCATCGATTATCCGTACCTGGTTCGCGAGCCGGGCGTGTCGAACCCGCAGCCCGATCTCAACGATCCTGCCGACGTCGCGGCCAATCTCCGCGGCGAGAGGGACGTGAACTGGGAGGAGACGTTGACCGGCCGCGTTGCGTTGCTCGTCGCGCCGTCGGACCGTGTGCAGGCAACGTTCAACTACTACTTCCAGGATCAGGAGGCGGGCGGCCGCTCGGTGAATCACCGGCACTCGTTCGGCACGGGGCGGTACGAATCCGCGCATCGCTTCCTCGAGCCGAACAATCAGGAAAACCAGCTCCTCAGCATCGAGGTCGTCGCCGATCTCGGCTTCGCGGAGCTCACGTCAGCGACCGGATTTTCCGATTTCAAGCAGCACGGTCAGCGGGATCAAACGGACTTCCTGCTCGATCAGCGATGGGGCTACGAGGAGTTTCCGTCGTTTGCCGCCTATACGCGGGAAGCCGCCGGCGACGAGCGCACGAACCAGGAGATCCGGCTCGTCTCGAACGGGAGCGGACCGTGGAGCTGGATCGGCGGAGTCTTCTACAACGACTATGCGCGCGACGCGATCAGCGAGGAGTTCACGCCCGGATACACGGCCTTCATGGGCGCGACGCTCCCGACCGGAGACCTCGAGTATCGGCAGCTGACGAGCATTCGGCTCGAGGAGCAGGCGCTCTTCGGCGAGGTGACTTACCGCTTCGCTGATCGCTGGGCGGCGACCCTCGGCGGGCGCTTCTTCGAGTACGACACCCGCCAGGCGATCACGTTCGCCGTGCCCTTCATGGACTACTTTCCGCCGCCGCAGATCAACGAAGCGAGCGACGACGGCTTCCTCGGCAAGCTCAATCTCGCGTACGACGTCGGCGAGTCGTCGCTTGCCTACTTCACGGTCAGCGAGGGCTACCGGATAGGCGGCGTGAACGCGATCGCGGAGTGCGACGGGACATTGTCGGGCGACGGGCAGGACGTTTGCGCGCTGCCGGACGAGATCCTGATCAAGCCCGACCGAACGAAGAACTACGAGATCGGCATCCATAGCACCCTCGCGGACGGGCACGTGAACCTGAACGCCGCGCTCTACTACATCGATTGGAACGACATCCAGACGATGAGCCGCACGTTGAACGGCGGAAATCCGATCGTCGTGAACGGCGGCACCGCACGCTCGAGAGGCCTCGAGCTCTCCGCGAGCGCACGCACGGACGGGCCGTGGTCGTTTACCGCTTCGTATGCGTACAACCAGGCAGAGCTCACGGCCGACGCGCCCGGCATCGTCGACCGGCAAGACGCCTTCGCCGGCGACCGGCTGGCCGGGACGCCCGAGCACCACGGCAGCTTCTACGCGAACTACTATCGGATGCTGCCCGGCGGCCTCCGTCTCGACGTCGACTACGGCATCACCTTCACGAGCAACGTGCTGACGAAGGTCGGGCAGCGAAACGGCGGAGAAGTCCTCGGCGGCTATACGCTGCATAGCGCGTCCGTCGGCATCGGCAAGGATCGGTGGACGGCATTGCTCTACGCGGACAACCTGTTCGACAAGTTCGCCGAGACTGCCGTCCGCGAGAGCCCGGAGCTGATTCAGGAGGTCGGGGGCTTCAGCTCGAGACGCTACTTCCGAAACGTGCTGCGTCCGCGTACCTTCGGTCTTGAGATGCGTTACAGCTTCGGAGACTGATATTCACGGAGAGGATCTCGCGCATCTGCAGCGCGAGGCCGAGCAGTGCCTGAACCGCGGCGACGCCGCGGGCCTTCGTCGCGCATGCGAGGAGATGCTGCGGCGTGAGCCGCGGCACGCCGATGCGCATTTCCTGCTCGGAATTGCCGCCGCCGGCGCAGGACGCTTCGGCGCCGGCGTCGAAGCGATCGAGCGCGCCCTCGCGCTCGCGCCCGAGCGAGCGGACTACCACGCACAGCACGCGCGCTGTCTCGTGATGCTGCAGCGCGACCGCGCGGCGCGGGCGGCGGCAGAGCGTGCGCTCGCGCTCCGGCCCCGCGACGCGCTGACGCTCGACACGGTCGGCGTCGTGCTCGCCCGGGTCGGGGCGCACGAGCAGGCGGCCGACGCATTCCGGCAGGCCGCGGCCCGATCGCCCGAGCGCGCCGACTTCCAGTACAACCTCGGCACGTCGCTGCGCATTCTCGGGGATTTCGCAGGGGCCGAGGCGGCGCTCGAGCGAGCGACGGCGATCGATCCGCGCTTCTTCAAGGCCTACAGCGTGCTCGCGGAGCTGCGCGGGTCGCGGCCGGATCGCGCCCGGATCGAGCGCCTGCGCGCGCTGCTTGCCGACCCTATCGACGACGTCGACGGGGAGCTGCATCTGCGCCATGCGCTCGCGACGGAGCTCGAGGCGCTCGGCGAGTACGATGCCGCGTTCGCGGAGCTCGAGGCCGGCAAACGCCGCAAGCGGGCTGCGATCGGGTACGACTTCGAGGCCGACCGCGTGCTTTTCGAGCGGATCGAGGCGGTCTGCGACGAGCGGTTCATCCGCTCACGGGATCGCGGATATCCCGACGGCGCGCCGATCTTCGTCATCGGCATGCCGCGGACCGGCACGACGCTCGTCGAGCGGATCCTCGCGAGCCACTCCGGCGTCTCGTCGATCGGGGAGACGATGGGATTCGGCGTCGCGCTGAAGCGTGCCGCCGGAACGGCCTCGCCGAGGCTGCTCGATCCCGAGACCGTCGACGCAGCGGCCTCGATCGACCTCGAGCCCGTGGGCCGGGCATACGTCGCGACGGCTCGGGAGCTTTGCGACGGCGCGGCGCGGTTCGTCGACAAGCTGCCGCTCAATTTCTTCTATGCCGGCTTCATCGCGGCTGCGCTGCCGAACGCGAAGATCGTGTGCGTGCGGCGCAACCCGCTCGATACCTGCGTCGCGAGCTATCGGCGCCTCTTCGCGACCGGCTTCGCGTACTATCGGTACGCCTACGACCTCGCCGACATCGGCCGCTACTACGTCTCTTACGATCGGCTCGTTCGGCATTGGCGCAGCGTGCTCGGGGCGAGGTTTCACGAGATCGAATACGAGTCGCTCGTCGGCGGCGCGCGTGACGAGACGGCGCGTCTTCTCGACCACGTCGGGCTTCCGTGGGAGGAGGCGTGCCTCCATCCTCACCGCAGCACCGCGCCCGTCGCGACCGCGAGCGCCGTCCAGGTGCGGGAGCCGCTTCACGGGCGATTCGTCGGTCGCTGGCGGCGCTATGCGGGACGCCTCGGCCCGTTGCTGGAGCAGCTTCGAGCGGCGGGAATCGACCCGGCGGAGGTCGGCTCGTAAGCCGCAGCAATCGTCTGACGGCGCCGACAACCGAAGGCCGCCCGCTCGACGCCCGAAGCGGCTTTCCACAAGCGCAAATGAATTCGTACCGGCGCCCGATTGCGGTCCGAAGGCGTGACCACGGCTCAGGAAGGTTTAGTAAGTCGCTGAGTTAACTGCAGATACGATGTGGTCCGCGAATTGCAGCATTTGCGATGCCTCGAGGCCGCGGCTCACGGCCTCGCGCTTTTCCACCGAGTTATCCACAAGTCGTTATTCGGCGACGAGATCGGCCAGCGATGGGTCTCGCCGTATCGTGGCTGCTACATAGCTGCACGTCGGAATCACGCGAAGCCCCGCTTCGCGGGCGTAGCTGAGCGCGAAGCGAACGATCTCGCCGGCAATGCCGCGGCCCCGCAAAGCCTCAGGGACGAACGTGTGGCGCAAGTCGAGCGTTCGCTCATCGACTCTGACGTAGTCGAGCGCGGCGATCTCGCCGTCCACCTCTACGTAGAAGCGGCCGGCCGCCGCGTCGTGCTTGACCTCCATGCGGTCTCGGCCGTTACTGCCCGCGGGAGCGCATCGACTCGGCCGGGTCGGGATCCGGCTCCGGAATCAGCGGCGGCGGAATGACTCGCTCCTGGTCGACGCGCGGAATCTGCAACGGCAGGCTCGTGGCGGTGGACGTGCGCACTTCGACGCGGGGGCGTTCCGGCGGCACTGCGGGAGCAGGGGGCGGAGTCGGGCGCCTGCTCTCCGGCAACGCAACGAAATCAACGATGCCGAAATAGCGCGTCGGGTCGCGCTCCTTGAACTTCTCGGCCACCTGGTGCATGCCGAGCAGCATTGCGACCGTGATCGCGCAGCCGCCGATCGTCGCCGTGATGTATCTGACGATCATCTCGCGAATACTCGGTACTTCAAAGCTAGACGATACTACAGAATATCGGGCGTCACGTCTTCGCCCCGGCTTCGCTTAGACCGCGACGAATAGAAAAAGAGCCCGACTTTCGGCCGGGCTCTCAGGGGAGGTTGAAGATTCCAAACAGGGGGGAGAACCTTCGAACCAGTTTCAGTATATCCCTCAACGTAGCCTGTCTCTGCAAAGAAGTGCCAAGCATCGAAGATCATCGGTTAAGTCAAACAGCGACTTGCGGCAAACCGACATCGAAGGCCGAGCACGGCCGTGATGTAATTCCGGGATGCCGAGCTGGGAGGACGTCAAGCGCTGGCGGAAGGGCGAGCGCGCCCGCCTGATCGAGGAGCGCCGAGCGTTGCCGCTTGCCGACAGGCAGCGCTTCGGCGAAGCGATCGCGGCCCAGCTGGC
>Ga0079224_100011392_pt1 | contig 12248 bp, 10 predicted proteins | sample Stecom2015_FD_80414 | JGI IMG/M metagenome (GOLD analysis project Ga0079224, IMG submission 80414) | Agricultural soil microbial communities from Utah to study Nitrogen management - Steer compost 2015 | ecosystem: Environmental > Terrestrial > Soil > Agricultural land | place: USA: Utah... | reverse complement strand
GGTCGCGACCTTGCCGCGGACCGAGGTCGCCCCCGACGTCACGCTCGCCGGCTTGCCCGGCGTGTCGAGCGGCTCGACCGGCAGCTCGCCCGGCAGCTTGTCGAGCGGCTCGACCGGCAGCTCGCCCGGCGTGCTCACGGGCGGGGTGCTCGGCGGCTGGCGGTCCTCGACGGGCGGCGGCTCCGGCTCGCTCGGCAACTCGGGGTCCGTCAGCGCTGGCTCGACCGGCGCTGGCTCGACCGGCTCGGCCGACGCAGGCGCAGCCTCGTCGTCGCTCGGGTTCCAGCCGGCGATCCACTCGCCGATCGGCTCCGACCAGTACCAGAGCGCCCAGCCGCCGCCGCCGAGCAGCGCCGCGAGCAGCACGGTCACGAACAGCACCCGCCGAGCACGCCGACCGACATCGATGGGCCGCGGCGGCCGATCACGCTCGATCAACGAGTCCGACGCGCCCCGAAACTCGCTGGTGAACGAGTCCGGCCGGCCGCGCTCGTGCACATCACCGAGCTCGTTGCTGAAGGTCTCGGGCACGTCCTGGATGCTATCCCATCACGGAGCCAGGCACCGCGTGCCGGTCAGCTTGCCGTCGTCCAGATTGAATTCCGCGGGCACGCAGCTCCCGACCGGGCAATCCATGTCGGTCTTGCACTCGCCACAGGCACCGATCTCCGCGATCCCCATGATGTGTCGGCCGCGCTGCAGATGCCCGAGGCGCACGTGCCGTCGAGCTCGCAGTACGCGTTCTGCATCAACGCGCCGGGGAGCATGCACACCCGCGCACCGGACCAGCTCTGGACATCGACCAGCGGCGCGCAGATCTGACCGCCGAAGCAGTCGCCGTGATCGAGACACTCGCCGCAGGTGTTCAGCTGGACCACCTCGAAGGTCCAGGGCGGTCGAGCACGACAGCCCCGGCATGCAGACGACATCGGTCTCGCAGCCGCCACCGAGCTCGCCGACGTTGCAAAACGAGCCCTCGAACACCCAGACGGTCCTCGCCCCAGTCGTCGTCATCGACCTCGCCCTCGAATTCCCACCCGCCGACCTCGCCCTCGCCCTCGCCGCTGGTCGGCACGACCGTCTCGCCGGTCCCCTCCTCCCCTTCGGCGCTCAGCCGACCCGGCCCGCAGGCGGTCGACGTCACGAGCAAGAAACCCAGGCCCAGGAGCTCGATGCGAGACACCCCGACAGGATGCCACCGAATGACATGCTCACTCGGGTAAACTCGCGGCAATGGCCAATCCCCGGTTCCCGAGCAAGGTCGACGCCTGGTTGGCGGCGATCCTGGTGGTGTTGCTGCTGTCGGCGATCGGCGTGCCGGTCGCTTTGTTCGCGACCGGCGATCCGCAGGCCTGGGTCGGCCTGATCAGCACCGCGTTGATCCTGCTGCTGCTCGGCGGTCTGGCCTGGCCGGTCTATTACGAGCTCGAGGATGAGACCTTGCTGATCCGCTTCGGCCTGGTCCGCTCGCGGCTCCGCTACGCCGAGATCCGCCGGGTGGTGCCGACCCGCAGCATGCTGTCGAGCCCGGCGCTGTCGATGGATCGCCTGCACGTCGACGCCGGCAGCTCGCTCGGCCCGCTGATCTCGCCCCGCGACAAGTCGGGCTTCCTCGACGCGCTCGCAGCCAAGGCTCCGCAGCTGGTCCGGGAAGGCGACTCGCTGGTCCCGCGCCCGTGAGCGGGTCGGGTCCTCAGCTCGGCTGCTCGGGCGTGAGCACGAACGGCGGCGGCTGCTCGATGCGCTCGCGCTCGAGCAGCGAGCGGCACATCGTGATCCCCTCGTCGAGGTTGCGAGCCGTGCGGTAGGGCGACCCGGTGATCCAGCCGAGCGCCGAGACGGCCGCGCGGACCACCGGGGCGTCGAACACGATCACGCGGTCGATGATCACGTCCGTCGGCGACGGGATCGAGGTGATCCGCTGCCGGGCCTCGGACGACGGCATCCCGGCTTGCGACGCGTCGTGCAGGAACACCGCTCGCCGACCGCTCGCCCGGGCCTCGACCAGGAAGCCCTCGAGCCAGGCGATGTAGCGCTCAATCAACGAGACCGAGGGCCCGCCGAACCAGGTCTCGACGGCGATCGGCAGGTGCTGGAGGTTGACGACGAACTCGAGCGTGCCGTCGCGCTCGCGGATGCGCGGGTCGACCTGGTTCATGGGACCTCGAGCGGCGCGCAGATTGAGGTTCCGGCCCCGACCACCCGGATCGGCGCGGCCGGGTTGACGAGCTCGAGCAGCTTGCCGTTGCCGCCGCTTTGATCCCAGTCGAGTCGGGTGACCTCGCTGACCTTGCCGCCGGGCGGAAAGCAGCTGTCGAGGCAGGTGTTGGTCAGACAGTCGTGCAGCTCCTGCGGGGCCAGCCCGCCGCAGTCGTCGCTCAGCATGCCGAGCTCGAGCGCGCACGCGAACGACTCCGCGCAGGGCGGATCGGCCAGGCACTGCTGATACGTGGGCGTGCAGGCGTCGAGGCACGGCTCGCAGTCGGGCGGGGTCGCCTCGGTGAAGAAGTAGACGTCGCCGGAGTGAAAGGCGAACGCCGAGGCCGTGGTCTTCGCCAGGCCGTCGAGCGGCGTGATGCCGACGACCTCGCCGGTCTCGCGCTCGTACTCGATCAGCTTGCTCGGATCCTCGCCCGCGAACGCGAACAGCCGCCCGTCGCCGGTCCCGTCGAGCTCGCCGCCGTCGTAGTCGATCGCCGCGAGCACCTCGACGCTGCCGTCGACCGGATCGTAGACGCCGAGCCGACCGATCCCGGGGCGCTCGGAGAACGCCCCGTCGCCGCTGTAGTTGAGCATGTAGAGCTTCTCGCACACGTCGACGGTGTCGTCGCTGACGAACGCGATGCCCGGGTATTGAAAGCCCAGGTTGCCCGGCACCCACGGCGGCTCGAAGCAGCTGGCCGGGTTGGCGAGATCGATGCCGATCAGGTCGCGGCTGTCGAGATCGACGATCCAGCCCCGGCCCGAGTGATCGACCGCCATCGAATAGACCTCGCCGCTGCCGCAGGTGACCTGGCCGACCTCGGCGAACTCGTCAGTGAGCGGATTGTAAGTGTAGATCTCGCCCGATTTCGAGGCGAGATAGATGAGGTCGGTCCCGGGCGCGCACGCACACTCGCGCGGGTCGCCGTCTCCGTCGCCGTCGCCGTCTCCGTCCCCATCGCCGTCACCATCGCCATCACCGTCGCCGGTCTCGTCGGCGAGAGTGGTCGGCTCGGAATCCACCTGGTCGGGCCTGCACCCGAGGCTCGGGAGCAACGAGAGCACGCCGACCGGCAGCGAGAGCGCGCGACGGGTCACGGGCGAAGCGTCCCACCTCGGCGGCTCGCCGGTCAAACCAGCGACCGTGTCACGATCGGGCCGTCGCCCTCACACGACCTTGTGGACCCGGGGCGGCCGCTCGCCGGTCAGCTTGTACATGTCGCCGCGGCGATCGTGGAGCGGCCGGACCGAGCCCATCTCGCGCAGCTGGGCGAGCAGCGAGAAGTCGAGATCGGCGATCGCCACGGTCTCGATGTTGGGGTCGGCCTCGGCGGCCACGCCCTCGGCCGGGAACCCGAAGTCGCTCGGGGTCAGGATCGCCGAGCGGGCATAATTGAGGAGCGTGCCGCGGGCCGGGAGGTTGCCCGCGTTGCCGGCCAGGACCGTGTAGATGTTGTTTTCGATCGCCCGGGCCTGGGCGCAGTTGCGGACCCGCAGGTAGGCGTGGCGCTCGTCGGTCGCGAAGGGCACGACCAGGACCTCGGCCCCGGCGAAGGTCAGCAGCCGGCTCGGCTCGGGGAACTCGATGTCGTAGCAGACCTGGATGGCCAGGCGCCCGAGCGGGGTGTCGAACACGTTGAGCCCGGCGCCCGGTCGGATGCCCCAGCGCTCGCGCTCGTGCGGGGTGATGTGGAGCTTGTCTTGCGTGTGGATGGCCCCGGTCGGCGTGAACAGGTGGCCGACGTTGTAGCGATGGCCGTCGCGCTCGACCGGGGTCGAGCCGGCGACGATGTACAGACCGCGCTCGCGGGCGAGCTCGCAGAACATCCCCCGGTAGTCGTCGATCATCGCGGCGATCCGGGCGATCGCGACCTGGTCGGACAGCCCCGGCATCATCGTCAGCAGCTGCAGCGTGAACAGCTCCGGGAACACCAGCAGGTGGCAGTGATAGTCGTCGGCGGCGTCGACGAAGAACTCGACGCTGCGACGAAAGTCGGCCCACGAGCTGACCGACGAGCGCATCAGGTACTGGACCGCACAGACCCGCATGCGTCGGGCCGTGCGGCGCAGCGGGGCCCCGGCGATCTGCCGCCGCTCGGGCGAGAAGTCCTCGTTCTCGAGCTCGAGCAGCGTCGCCCAGTCGAGGCTCGAGGGATCGGCCATCAGATCGAGGCGGACGTCGGCGACCCGATAGCCCGCGCGGGTGTGGGCCGTGAGCGCACGATCATGGATGTCGCCGGCGAGCACGGCGTCGACGTACTCGCGCGCCGTCAGCCGACCCGCGTACTTCGGGTAGCCGATCAGCCGCCCGTAGGCGAGCATGCGCCGGAGGTTGTAGGCGCGCAGCAGGTTGCGGCGCCCGAGCCACAGCGCCTGCGCGACGCCGCGGCCCTGGTACTCCGGGTGGACGGCGATGTCGGCTCCGTAGAGCGTGTCGCCGGTCGGCGTGTGCGAGCTGAAGGTCCCGTGCCCGGTGATCTCTTCGTAGGTGTAGGGGACGTCGTCCTCGAGCTGGACGATCAGCGCCGTCGCGTAGCCGACGATCTTCGGCCCCTGGCCCTCGTCGATCTCGGCGAGCAGCTGGCCCTCGGGGAAGGTTGCGAGCGCCAGCCCGAACTTGCGCCGGCCGTACTGCTCGTCGTCCGGGTAGTCCGGGTAGGCGGCCCGCTGGACCTCGATGATCGCCGGGATGTCCTGCTCGCGCCAGGCGCGAACGGTGATGGTGGGGGTGATCACGCGCTGGGGGTCTCCGCGACGAACATAGCACCGCTCGCGTCGCGGCCTGCTCGCCCGACGTATCCTGCGGGCCCGTGACCCAGGCATCCCCCATCGTCGTGCTCGGCGAGCGCCTCGACCCCTCCAGTGAGCACTTCCGGCCACGGAGTCATCGCGGTCCCCACGACATGACCGAGCTGCGTCGGCTTCGGGCGTTGCCCCGGCTGCGGGCCGCGAGCTTCTACGACTTCCCGATCGACGACCCGGCCCTCGTGTTGCTGTGCGAGGTCCCGACCCTCGAGAACCTCGTCCTGCAAAGCACCCGGGTCTCGAACGCGGGTCTGAGTCAGCTCGCGCGCCTGCCTGCCCTGGCCCACCTGCGCCTCAAGGACAACCGCCAGCTCGACGACGAGTGCGTGCCCCACCTGCTGGCGCTCCCGTGCCTGCACAGCCTGCAGGTCCACGAGACCTCGATCACCGCGATCGGCCTCGCTCGGCTCGCAGGACTCCCACGGCTGCGCGAGCTGTGCGTCGACGACGAGACCGGCACCGAGGCCGAGCTGCGCGAGCTGTCGATGCTGATGCCGCGCTGCGAGATCCTGGTCAAGGGCTGGGGAGCCCTGCTCGCAGGCGAGCAGCTTCCGTGACGTCGGGTTGACCGCCGTCGTCGCCGCTTGCCGAGCGGCATGGACGGCGCGACACTCGAACGGTGGAGCGACTCTCGCTGCGCGTCCGCGGCCGCGTCCAGGGCGTGTTCTTTCGGGCCGAGACCCAGGCGACCGCGACGCGGCTGAAGCTCTCGGGCTGGGTCCGCAACCGCGACGACGGATCCGTCGAGCTGCTCGCCGAGGGCCCCCGCGTGCAGCTGGAGGCGCTGCTCGACTGGTGCCGCCGCGGGCCGCCGCGAGCCCGGGTCGACGCGGTCGAGCCCGATTGGGGGCCGGCGACCGGCGAGTTCGATCGCTTCGAGGTTCGCCGCTGACGCCGGAGCAATTGACGGCTACGGTGAGCGCGGTGCAGCCCGCCGCGATCCCGGAGATGGCCGTTCGCATCCACACGCTGGACAACGGCCTGAGCGTGTACCTGAGCGAGAACCACGAGGAGCCGTGGATCTCGTGTCGGATCGCGGTCCGAGCCGGGGCCGCCAACGAGCCCGAGTCCGCGACCGGCCTCGCCCATTACCTCGAGCACATGCTCGCCAACAAGGGCACCCGCTCGCTCGGGACCCGCGACGCCGCGGCCGAGCAGGTCCACCTCGCCCGGCTGCGCGAGCTCTACGAGCGGCTGCGCGAGCCCGGCGTCGATCGAGCGGCGCTGCTGGCCGAGATCGACGCCGAGAACCAGGCCGCCAACCGCTGGGCGATCGCCAACGAGCTCAAGCAGGCCTACGGACTGCTCGGCGGCCAGGGGCTCAACGCCTTCACCTCGCACGATCGCACCGTCTACGTGGTCGACATCCCCAGCAACCGGCTCGAGGCCTGGGCGCGGCTCGAGGGCAACCGGCTTCGCGAGCCGGTGTTTCGCGGGTTCCCGACCGAGATCGAGACCATCATCGAGGAGAAGAACCGGGCGCTCGACGATCCCGGCCGGGCGCTGGCGATGGCCGGCAACACCCTGCTGTGGGCCGGCCACCCGTACGCCCGCGACGTGCTCGGCGAGGTCGAGCACCTGCTCGCGCCGTCGATCGCCGCGACCGAGCGGTTCTTCTCGACCTGGTACGTGCCCAACAACATGGCCGTGATCCTGGCCGGCGACCTCGATCCCGAGCGCGCGCTGGCGTTGATCGAGCGTCACTTCGGCGAGCTCGAGCCGCGGCCCCTGCCCGCCTGCGCGCTGCCGGATCCCGAGCCGCTGCACGGCCAGCGCCGGGTCGAGATCGTCCATCGCGGCGACGAGGAGGTCCGGCTGATCTGGCGCACGGTCCCGCGCGAGCACCCCGACGCCGAGGCGCTGATGCTCGCCGACATGATGCTCGACAACAGCTCGACCGGCCTGCTCGACACCCGGCTCGAGCAGCCGCAGAAGGTCCGCAGCGCCGGCGCCTACCCGAGCATGCGCAGCCACGGCGGCAGCGAGACCGTCTGGGGTCGACCGCGGGTCGGCCAGAGCCTGGCCGAGGTCGAGGCGCTGCTGCGCGAGCAGGTCGAGGCCCTGCGCGCGGGCGAGTTTCGCTCGGACGACCTCGAGGCGTTGATCGCCAACTTCGAGGTCGGCGAGCTGCGGCGGCTCGAGAGCAACGGCGCGCGGGCGGCCTTGATGCTCGACGCGTTCATCTTCGAGCGGCCCTGGGAAGTCGTCCGCACCCGGCTCGCGCGGCTCGAGCAGATCGACCGCGAGCAGCTGGTCGAGGCCGCGCGGCGCTGGCTCGGCGACGATCACGTGGTCGCGCTGCGCCGCGAGGGCGAGCCGCCGATCAGCAAGATCCCCGTGTTCGGTCTGCGCGAGCTTCAGCTCGACGCCGAGTCGCACTCGCGCTTGTTTCACGAGGTCGTCAACCTCGAGGTCTCGCCGCTCGAGCTACAAGTACTTCGGCCCGGCCTCGACTTCGACCGCCAGCAAACCCCGGCCGGGCTGCTGTACCGCACGCCCAACCCCAACAACGATCTGTTTCAGCTGACCCTGCGCTTTTATAGCGGCAGCGCCCACGATCCGGTGCTGGCCAAGGCCTTCGCGCTGTGGTCTCGGGCCGGCGTCGGCGAGCTCGATCTCGAGGGCTTTCGCCGGGCGCTGTTTCACGACGCCGCGGCCGTCTCGGTCGACTGCCGACGGCAGCAGACCGACATCAACATGGCCGGACGCCACGCGGTGTTCGAGCGGATCGTCCCGCTGATCTTCGAGCGGCTGCGGGCGCCGAGGCTCGGCGACGACGAGCGCCGTCGCTGGGCCGAGGACCTGGTCGGCAAGCGAAAGCAGCGGCGCGAGACCACCGAGTTCAAGTTCGAGGTGCTCAAGCAGTGGGCGCTGCGAGGCTCGGCGAGCCCGTACCTGAGCGAGGCGCTGACCAACGAGCAGGTGCTCGCGCTCGAGCTCGACGCGCTGCGCTCGGCCCCCGGGGCGCTGCTGGACGGCGAGCGCGTGGTCTTCTACGCCGGGCTCCACCAGCACGCCGAGCTGATCGATCGGCTCGGCCTCGATCGCCCGGCCACGCCGCTGCCCGAGGTTCAGCCGATCCACTACCAGGCCGATCACCTGACCGCCGGATCCACGCGGATCTTCGTGATCCACCACGAGGCCGCGCAGACCAAGATCGGCCTGTACGCCCCGAGCGAGCGCTATGCCCCGAGCCGCTCGGCGCTCTATCGGGTGTTTCACGAGTACGTCGGCGGCCAGGCCGGGCTGGTGTTTCAGGAGGTCCGCGAGGCCCGGGGCCTGGCCTACGCCGCCCATGCGGGTCACACCGCCGGCGCCCGACTCGTCGACCAAAACATGATCTGGGCCAGCGCCGCCTCGCGACCCGATCGCAGCGTCGACGCCGTCGCCGTGATGCTCGGCTTGATCCGCGACTTCCCGCTGCAGACCCACCGATTCGAGCGCGCGCGCGGATCGGCGATCGAGCGGCTGGTCGGCGGAAGGGTTCGGTTTCGCGGCTACGGGCTCACGGCCGAGGCCTGGCGGCTGCGCGAGCAGACCGAAGATCCCCGGCCGGCGATCCTGACCCGGCTGTCGGGGCTGACGATCGACGACATGGCCGGCTTCGTCGCGCCGCTCGAGCAGGCCGGGATCGCGGTCGTCTGCGTCGGTGATACGACGCGGATGGACATGAGCGCGCTCGCCCGGCTCGGCACCGTCGAGCTGCGGACGCTCGACGAGTTGGTGGTCTACTGAGCTCGTCATGCCGGCGCTTGCGCCGATTGCACGTTCCGCAGCCGGAAGTTTCGCTTGCGGTGCGCGAAGGCTTTCGGCACAATTTCCAGGTGCCACAATCTTGGCATGTGGGCTTGGAGCTGGGACTCGGCCTCGCCAAGGTCTGGGAGAAAGCCGGAAAGGGAGATACCGCCGACGGCGGCCGAATTCACGTGGCGATCCTCGATTCGGGGGTCGCCAACGCCCGGGGTCTGCCCGGCGAGAGAATCGCCCAGTACGATCCGTCCGGCCGACCGGAGCAGCGCCGCGACTGGACCAGCGGATTTCATGGCACCCAGGTGGTGAGCGTGCTCGCCAGCGGCGAGCCCGAGGCCATCGGCATCGCGCCCGAGGCCCGATGCTCCTGTTTCAACGTCTACGGCTCGCAGCAACGGCCAATGGCGTCACGGGTCAGCGCGGCGCTCGCTCGCGCGATCGCGATGAAGGTCGATCTAATCTGCTGCACCTTTTCGCTCGAGCGGTCCTCGAACGAGCTACGTCAGCGGATCATCGCCGCCCACGCCGCCCAGATTCCGATTCTCGCGTCGGCCAGCGACACCAACAAAATCGCGCCATTCCCCGACCAGACGGGCGGGGTGATCTGCGTGGCCGCGACGACCGTGCTCAAGACGGTCCTGGCCCGGCCCGCCGGGTGCTCGGCCAAGGTCGCTGCGCCGGGCGTCGACATCCTCGCCTCCACGCCGATCGGCGTGGCGCGATTCTCCGGTACCTCGGCCGCAGCTCCGATCGCGACCGGCGTCGTCGCGCTGGCCCTCGCCCACGCCCGCAGGCGGGGCGTCGAGGCGTGGTTTCGCGACACGCTGCCCGAGCTGTTGGTCGGCACCGCCAACAAGGTCACTCGCCCGCCGTCGATCGACGCCCACGCGTTGCTGCACGCCATCGAAGACAAAGCCTCATGACCACGCGACGCTCGGTCTCGTCGATCTCGATCTCGTTGCTGCTGCTGGCGGTGCCCACCGCGGCGCTGGCCGGCCCCCCCGAGACCGAGCAGCCCGCCGACACGCCCGGGCTCCTGTCCGACGGGCTCCTGTCCGACGCCGAGACCCAGCGACTCGCGCGGGTCGAGGCCTTCGAGGTCGTGGTCAATCCGATCGCCAACCACTCGACCGGCAAGAACCTGGCGCTGGCTTGCTCGCAGCTGCCCGAGGAGCTCGTCGACGTCCCGCACGTCGAGCGCCGGGCCGAGGATGCGTCGCTGCAAGCCGAGCTCGCCGGCGGCGACCAGGCCAAGCTCGCCAGGGCGATCGACGGGCTGCGGAGCCTGAAGCTGCCCGCCGATCGCAGCAAGCTGCTCGCGCAGGCCGAGGCGGTCGCCGGTCAGCTCGCGCTCGTCGGCCACGACATCGCCGATCTGTGCACGCGGATCGCCGCCGACACGCTGACCGATCCCGATATCGAGCTGCTCCGGTCGATCTACCAGGACCGCGCCGAGAAGGTCCTGCGCTACGAGCAGCTGCTGACCAAGCTGGTCGACGGTCGCATGGTCGCCGAGCTGGTCGAGGAGCTGCTGCGGGCCCCTTCGGAGCAGGCGGCCGCGGCCTTGCTCGAGGCGCTCGCGGTCGAGCCGACCGGCTCGTCCCGCTCGGTCCCGACCCCGGTCAACCTCGGCGCCGCTGCCTCGACGCTGTTCGAGGGGCTCAGCGAATTCTTGATCGACCGCGCCAAGGAGGAGACCCTCAATTACATTCGCGACACGCTGGTCGAGCAAATCTGTGGATCCGACCTGCAGGTCTTCATTCCCACGACTTGCAAGGTCCTGTCCAAGCTCGATCCGAACATTGCCCTGGCGGCGATCGGCAAGTCGCTGCATTCGGCGGTGCTCGAGGATCTGCGGCTGCTGCCCGATCGCCTGCTGGTGCTGGCGTGGATGCGCACGGCCGAGGTCGGCTATGTCGGGACCCTCGTGCGCGTGGCCCTGCCGATGCTCGAGCAGGCCAAGCGCCACGACAACCCGCTCGCCTACGCGGCGTCGATCCACACGATGCCGAGCACCGACTGCGAGCAGCCCCGGCCCGACCCGCACAGCGGTGACGGTCGCTGCGCCGAGACCCTCGCGTACCTGCGGCTCGGCTCGATGTTGCTCCGGGCCGCGGCCGCCAACGTCGAGAGCGGCTATGCCTCCCAGGAGCTGCCGTTCTTGGCCCTGGCCGTGCTCTTCGAGCTCGAGCAGCTGTTCGCCGCGCTGCCCGAGCCGGCCCGCACCCGGCTGCAGGACGATCTGTCCGGGCTCCCGGGGTTGACGTGGTCCGGCGACGCCCGGCTCAGCGTCTCCAGCGTCGGACAAAAGGCGCTGCGCGAGCTGATCGTCAGCAGCATCGCGACCACGGTCGACATCGAGCACGCCGTCACCACGCTCGGCCAGACCCACCCGCTGACCGGACAGAGCACGGCGACCACCCTCGCGATCGTCGCGGCCGCTCGCGCGACCATCGTCGGGCTCGCCGAGCTCGGCCGGATCGCCGCCGAGCTCGGCGGTCACGGTTCGGAGGCGCCGCTGGTCTCCGCCCTTGCCAGGGCCGGCGAGCTGGTCGCGATGAGCGACCAGCTCCGCGGCGACGACTGGGGCAGCGCCGTGCTGGCGACCTTCGACCTCGTCGCGACGCTCGTCGAGCGGGCGAAGGTCGACGAGCAGACCGGTGAGGCGCTGGTCGAGGTGTTCGACCAGATCCACCGCTATCTGCCGCTGTTCGTCGAGATCGCCAACGCCAAGTCGAGCGCCGACGTCAAGGCTGCGCTCGAGGCCGCGTTCCCGGCCGGCGGATATCGGCTCAAGTACCGACAGCCGTCGGTCTCCCTCAACGCCTACCTCGGCGGCTACGGCGGCGGCATCTACCTGCTCGACGACGATCCGCAGCTCACCTGGGAGGCGGCGATGTTCGCCCCGATCGGGGTCGAGACCAGCTGGTCGGTCAAGCACGAGACCCGCAAGGCCTGGCACCTGGGCTTCCTGATCGCGGTCATCGATCTCGGCGCGATCACGACCTCCAAGTTCCTCGCCACCGAGGTCGCCGAGCCGCAGACCGACGGCACCGTGACCACCAACGAGGAGCCGGCCAAGTTCAACATCGCCGGCCTGCTGTCGCCGGGCGCCTATTTCACGGTCGGCATCGCCGAGTCGCCGTTCGGCCTCGGGGTTGGTGCGTCGGTCAACCCCTTCGTGCTCCAGCAGGTCGATCGCACCTACGTCGGCGGCGAGGTCGACTCGCAGAGCCAGCGCTACCTGACCGCGGTGCGCTTCGGAGCGTTCCTCGCGGTCGACATCACGATGGTCGCGTTCGGCCACAAGCGCCGACGCTCGCGCTAAGGGCCAGCCCCGACAGCGCCTGAATGATCGGGTCGGTGCTGATCCGCAAGGGCGTCGGACCGGGAGGGCGTCGAGCGGGGGTACACGGCGGACGAGCGACAAAGCCCTCGCGGCGCAGTGCGGGGCCCAGCCGACAGGGTAGCTCTGAGCGGGGCCGGAGGGC
>Ga0079224_100011391_pt1 | contig 12248 bp, 7 predicted proteins | sample Stecom2015_FD_80414 | JGI IMG/M metagenome (GOLD analysis project Ga0079224, IMG submission 80414) | Agricultural soil microbial communities from Utah to study Nitrogen management - Steer compost 2015 | ecosystem: Environmental > Terrestrial > Soil > Agricultural land | place: USA: Utah... | reverse complement strand
TCGTGTGGGCCCTGAACCGGCCCGTGTGGCCCGGCGACGGCTCGGGGACGCAACAGCGCCGCGCGACGACGTCCCCCGCCAGCCAGACCGACGCGGCGACCAACCCGGGCAAGTCCGGCGGTCCGCTCGTGAATCTGGAGGGGCACGTCACCGGCATCAACTCGGCGATCAACACCGGCGGGAGCGGAAGCGGCTCGGTGGGCCTGGGCTTCGCGATCCCGATCAACCTGGTCAACAACGTGGCCACCCAGATCCTCGCCGGCAAGGTCGTCGAGCACGCGCAGATCGGCGTGACCGTGCGCGGTGCGACCGCCGACGACCGGATCACCGCGATCGGCGCCGAGATCGCGGAGGTCAACGCCGGGAGTGCCGGCGAGAAGGCCGGACTGCGGGCCGGCGACGTGGTGACCAAGGTCGACGGCAACCCGATCTCGAGCAACGAGGCCCTCGTCGCCACGGTCCGCGGCTACAAGCCGGGCGACACGATCACCCTCACCGTCCTGCGCGACGGCGAGTCGCTCGAGATCGACGTCCGCCTCGGCAGTGACAACGGCGCCCTCGCACGCGCACAGGAGTGACCAGCCCTTCCTGAGGCGGTGAGCCCTCAACCGAATCGGAGACCCATACGGTTGGTGTCTCACCGCCTGACCGGCCGAAGGGTTCAAAGCTGACGGCTCCCCGTCCGGAAGGGGTGACAGGTCACCGCCCGAGGAGGTCCTCGACGAGGTGGCGCAGGATGTCGTAGCCGTTCTGGGTCAGGATCGACTCGGCGTGGAACTGGATGCCGCGGTAGTGCGGGCCGGCGACGAGGTGGACGTCGCCGGTGTCGGGGTCCGTCTCGACCGTCACGCCCTCGGGCAGCCCGGACTCCGGCACCCGCGCGACGAACGTGTTGTAGAAGCCGACGGTCTCGGTGCGGCCGAGCAGTGGCAGGGCGCTCTGGGTTCCCTGGAAGACGATGTCCTTGTAGGTCAGCTCGAGGCCCAGCTCGTGACAGAGGGTCTGGTGGCCCAGGCAGATCGCCAGGAACGGCCGCTCGCGCTCCAGCAGGTGTCGCACCGCCGACCGCAGCGTGGCGATCTTCGGGTCGTCACCGTCGCGGGGGTCGCCCGGGCCGGGACCGACGACCACGAGGTCGTGCTCATCGAAGTCGGCCGGTGACCAGTCCTCGTGCCGAACCACCTCGGTCGTCATGCCCATCACCCCGAACAGGTGACCCAGCATGTTGACGAAGTCGTCCTCGGCGTCCAGCACGACGACTCGCCGGCCGGCCAGCGAGGGGACCTGCGGCGTGCCGGACTGGTCGGTGAGCCAGAACTGGCTCAGCCGCTGGTTGCGGGAGCCGAGCGCGATCAGCACGTCGTCCTCGCGGGTGAACGCGTCGAAGCCCTCCACGGCCGGGGGCGCGGCCTCGACCAGCCCGAACGCGCTCAGCACGCCCGACGCCTTGGCCCAGGTCTCCTGGGTCTCGTAGTCGGCGTCCGAGTCGCGCACCAACGTCGCGCCCGCGGTCACGGTCATCCGCCCCTGCGGATCGATGTCCGCGGTCCGGATCAGAATCGGCGCGTCGAGGCGCGTCCCCCCGTGCTCGTCCCGCCCGATGAGCGCCGCGACGCTGGAGTAGTAGCCGCGCCCCTCGTCCTCGTAGCGGTGGATCAGACGACAGGCGTTCTCCACCGGGCTTCCGGTGACGGTCGCGGCGAACATCGAGTCGCGCAGGATCTCGCGCGGATCGCGATCGGTGCGACCAGCCAGCAGGTACTCGGTGTGCACGAGGTGGGTCATCGGCTTCAGATACGGTCCCAGCACGAGACCGCCCTCATGGCACAGGTCGCACATCATCTTGAGCTCCTCGTCGACGACCATGAAGAGCTCGTAGATCTCCTTCTCGTCGGAGAGGAAGCGCAGCAGCTCGCGCTTGCGGTCGGCGTGCGTCTGCAGTCCCCGCATCCGGAAGGTCCCGCTGATCGGGTTCATTCGCAGTCGCCCCTCGTCGAGGCTCACGTGTCGCTCCGGGCTCGCGCCGACGAGGTGGCGGTCCCCGGTGAAGATGCAGAAGGTCCAGAACGCACCCCGCTCGCGCTCGAGGAGCCGACGGAAGACCGAGAGTGCCTTCGCGTGGCCCCAGTCGGCGATCCGCGCTCGGTAGCGACGGCCGATCACGACGTTGGCTCCCTCGCCCTGGCCGATCTCCTCGTCGATGACCCGTCGCACCATGGCGGCGTACTCCTCGTCCGAGGTCTCGAACCCGCCGCGGTCGGCGAGGTCGATCGGCTCGTCGGGGAGCACGTCGAGAAGATCGTCCAGCGCCACGTCGACGCACAGGCGCGCCTCGATCACCGACAGCGGCGTCCCGTCGCGGTGGACCTCGAATCCGCGCTCGGCGATCTGGGCGAAGGGGACGAGGACGAGGTGGTCCCAGCGCGGGCCGGGGCCCTCGACGAGCGGGATCTCGGCCAGCCGCTCGACGTCGGCGCGCGGTCCGCCGACGAGCGTCACTCGGTCGGCGTCGCGTCCACGGATCAGGGCGAACGCCGGCTGGGCGAGCAGCTCTTCCAACAGCTCTGGAGTCATCGTGTCCTTCTTCCTGCGGCCGGACGAACGACGCCCAGGCCGCCGTGGAGGGGCCTGGGCGTGGGTACGTCGACGGTCCTCCTCAGCGGAGGTGCCACCACAGGGGGGTCGTCGCCATGGCGACAGCGTACCGGGCGCTCAGGACCAGGCGCGGCGGACCCGGTCCCTCGCCCGCCGCCAGGCGGCCCTGGCGAATCCCACGGTCGGGACCGGCTGGGTGCCGACCGTCTCGACGACCTTGCCGTGGCCGACCACCTCGGGCAGGCCGCTGGCGTGCACCATGCCCATCAGCGCCGTCGCCGCGAGCTCGACGGGGACGATCACCTCCGGCCGCGGCTCCCCCTTCTCGCGGACGCCGGAGCTCGGCATCGCCGACAGGGCGTCCAGGTCGCCGACGACGTGGACCCCGGACGCGGCGATCGACTCGGCCATCTCGCCGCCGATCCGGGTGGCGCTCTTCACGGCCCACCGTGGCGTGGTCAGGCGCGGCTCGTCCTCGGCCGGCGTCCGCTGCTGGAGGTGACGCGCGGTGCCGAACCGCATGGCGTGGCGGTGGACCGAACGCGGCAGCCCGGACGCGGCGAAGTGGCGGTTGAAGCTGCGGATGATCTCGATCTCGGGAAGCGTCAGCGAGCGGTTGGCGGCCTCCGGGACCACGAGCGTGCCCGGCCGCAGGGAGAACAGCGCCTCGGTGTCGCGCAGCAGCTGATCGGGCCTCGTCTCGTCCGCGATGATCACGACCACGCGCTCGGGCCCGACCAGGTCCGCCCAGCGGGCGACGAGCGCGTCGTGCCGGTGCCGCCACCAGAACGACGGGGTCAGCGTCGTGGAGTCCGGGTACTTCAGCATCGCGCGCAGCCACTTCTCGTAGCCGGTCTTGAGACCGTTCTGCACGTACTGCTGCCACTGCGACGGCAGGATCCTGGCCAGCGGTCGCAGACTGATCATGACCCACGGGTCGTCACCGCCGAGCTCGCGGACGGCGACCTGCATGGCACTCTCCCGAGCGTCGGCGAGGAACTCGCTGCTCACCAGGACGGTCTTGTCCCCTTGGCGGCGGACCTCCTTGACCAGCCTGCGCCACGGACGGTCGCTGTCGGGGGCCCCAGACGGCCGCCGGTCGTTCTCGCGCGCCAGGAGGGCGAGCACCGGCTGGAGCGGCTGACTGGTCGACCCGGCGTAGTGGACTCCCTGGACGCCGACCTCACCGCGACGGCTGTGGAAGGCTCGCTGCAACGACGTCGTGCCCGTCTTGTGTGGCCCGACGTGCAGGACCCTCGCTCCGGAGGGGAATCGCAGTGCTGTCCGGTCGCTCACGTCACTTCACGGTAACCCGCGCGGGGTCCGGCGGCCGTGCGCCCCGTCCGTCCCCGTCAGTCGACGGTGGCGGGGGCCGGGCCGGGCAACGGCGTGTAGTCGCCGATCACGATCTCCGCACCCGGGCGGAAGGTCACGATCTGAAAGCCGACCACGCGCCCGTCCTCGAACGTCAGCACCGCGACCTGGGCGTCGCGCCGCAGCTTGGTGCCCAGTGCGAACGCGTACACCGCTCCCCCGGTGGAGCCGATGGTCAGCGAGGTGGCCGTGCCGGCCGGACCCTCGACGGTCGTCGGCCCGACCTGACGGTGCAGATGTCCGCTGATCGCCAGGTCGACGCAGCCCTGCTCGAGAGTCCGTCGGGCCGAGGCCGAGCTGTGCGTGGCCAGCAGCGTGACCTCGCCGTCCTCGCACGCGGTGCGGGCCAGGGCCTCGTCCTGCTCGGAGATCGCCTGGATGTTGTCGCTCTCGTTGCCGTTGTAGCCGGCGGTCAGGCCGGAGCTGCGCGGATCGCTCTCGCCGAGGATCCGCACGCCCTCCACCTCGACCGGCTCCCCGTCGAGGATGAGGAAGTCCTGCCGCTCCATCTCCTGACGGACGTGCCGGCCGGTGTCGTGGTTGCCGGCGACGGCGACGATCGGCAGGTCGGCGAAGGTCTGGCGCAGCGAGTTGATGCTGAACGCCTCCCAGGAGGCACCGTTGGACGTGTCGTCGCCCAGGTCGAGCACGAAGGAGACCTGAGCGGCGTCGGCGACCTGCCGCGCCACCGGGTCCATGCCGACGTTGTCGTGCCGGTCGGTGACGACGAGCGCGGTGCTCTGGCCGGGCTCTGGCGCGCGTACCGCGAGACCCTCGGCCTTCCGGGCGAGGTCGGAGTAGAACCGCAGCGACTCACGATAGGTGTCGAGGGCGCCCTCGACGATGGCCTTGCTGGTCGCGCTCGCGGCGCCCCGGGAGATCTCGACCCGAGCCAGCCGCGGCTCGTCGGGCAGCTCGGGGAACTCCTGCCGGATGGGGACCCATGCCGTCTCGCGGTGCGTGCTGGGGTCCGGCAGGTAGACCATGAGGGCTCCGATCAGCACGATCCCCATGGCCCCGGCCACGAGCGCCTGCCGCGGTGTCGGCGGCCAGGACCGACGCAGCTCGCGTCGGCGGCGCGGCCCGACGGCCCACCAGACTCCGGCGGCGAGCACCATGGCCATGACGCCGACGGCCGCACCCCGCTGCAGCGCGAGGAAGGCCATCTGGGAGATCTCCGAGGTCATCGCGGCGATCTCACCCTCCGGCTGGCTCGCGATCGCCGCGTCCTGCGCCAGGACGCGCTCCAGGTCGGTGTCGGGGCTGTCGCGCAGGATCACCTGCGCCCCGATCCCGAGCGGAGCGTCGGACGGCATCCGCAGCTCGGGCAGCAGCGGCCCGGCCATGATGCGGATGTGCCCGTCGAACGTGGGCCGCGCGGTGGCGTTGTGCGCGCCGATCGTGACGGCGCGCTCGGTGCCGACGAAGGTCGTGACCGCGACCGGCACCGCGACCGCGAGCCCGATCAGCAGGAGCGCGAGCGCTCCGAGCAGTCCTCGCCTCACGCGCCCACCCGGTCCAGCCACCGGCGACCGGAGCCGACGGTCACCAGCCGTTGGGTCGCGCGGGTCAGCACGACATACAGCGTGCGCCATCCGGCGGCCGAGTCGGTGACGATCTCGTCGGGCTCGGCGACGACCACACCGTCGAACTCCAGGCCCTTGGTGTCGAGCGGGTCGAGCACCCGCAGCCGCTCGTCGTCCGGGACGGCCGCCCGGACCGTCTCGCGGCGCGCCGAGCCGGTGACGACCGCGACGGTGCCCTCGACGTCCTGGAGCATGGCGGCCGCCTCCGCGGCGACCCGAGCGACCAGGGCGTCGGCGTCGACGACCTCGTGCCGGGGCTCGACACCGGTGCGGCGGACCGCGTCCGCCAAGTCCGGACGGTCGATCGCGCGAGCGGCGACGCGCGCCGCGAAGTCGTAGATCTCGGCGGAGTTGCGGTAGTTGGTCGACAGTCGGAAGCGGTGGATCGGAATGTCGCCCAGGGCGGCGTCACGCGCCGCGGCCGACTCCTCGGGAACCGGCCAGGAGGACTGGGCCTCGTCTCCGACGATGGTCCAGCTCGCAGTCCGACCGCGGCGACCCAGCATGCGCCACTGCATGGGCGACACGTCCTGCGCCTCGTCGACCAGCACGTGAGCGTACCCCTCGTCCTCGATGCTGCCGGTGAGTCGGATCCGCTCCTCGCGCTCGCGCGACTCGAAGCTCATGAGATTCCGCGGCGCGAAGTCGTCGTCCTCCTCGGGCTCGGGGACCTCGCCGACGAGGTGCCGCAGCTCGTCGATGAGCGGCACGTCCTCGATCGTCGGCTCGTCGGCCCACTCGCGACGCAGCACCTGCTGCTCGAACGACGTGTAGAGGTCCGAGGCGACCTCGCCGAGACGCGAGGGGACGCTGCGCCACAGGGCGACGGGGTCGAGCTCGGGCCACCACGTGGCGAGGAACCGCTCGAAGCGCGGCTCGCCGTCGAGGTCCTCGGCGAACGCCTCCGGCCCCCGGTCGAGGCCGCGGGCGCTGCGCACCTGCTCCCACAGCGCCTCGACGAGCGCGTTCCGGACGGTCGCGGCGACCTCGTTCGGACGACCCGCCGCAAGGGCCCGGCGACGGATCCTGGCCAGGTCCGAGGACTCCAGCACCAGCCGGTCGTCGCGGTAGAACAGCTCCAGCCGGGTGGGCGCACCCGGTGGCGGCGCCTTGACGATCCGCGCGAGCACGGTCGCCATCCGCTCGGCGCCGAGCAGGGCGGCGGCCTCCGGCGAGGCGTGACGGGTGGCGCGGACGCCGTCGACGATCTCCCCGATGGAACGCAGCGTCACGCTGGTCTCGCCGAGACTGGGCAGCACCCGCTCGATGTAGCTCATGAAGACGCCGGAGGGGCCGACGACGAGCACGCCACCGGACTCGAACCGACGCCGGTCGGTGTAGAGCAGGTAGGCGGCACGGTGCAGGGCGACCACGGTCTTGCCGGTGCCCGGGCCACCGCCGATGATCGTGGCGCCGCGCGCGGGAGCGCGGATCGCCTCGTCCTGCTCCTTCTGGATCGTCGCGACGACCGAGTGCATGGAGCTGTCGCGCGCCCGGCTCAGACTGGCCAGCAGGGCGCCCTCGCCGATGACGACCATGTCCTCGGGCGCGGCCTCGGCGTCGAGCAGCTCGTCCTCGATGCCGACGACGCGGTCGCCCCGGCAGCGCAGCACGCGGCGGCGCACGACACCGGACGGCTCCTGGGCGGTGGCACGGTAGAACAACGACGCGGCGGGCGCCCGCCAGTCGACGAGCAGGATCTCGCGATCGGCGTCGCGCACGCCGATCCGGCCGATGTACCGGGCCTCGCCGTCGTCGAGGTCCAACCGGCCGAACACCAGCCCGTCGTGGGCGGCGTTGAGCGCGCTGAGCCGCCGGGAGGCCTGGTAGACCATCGCATCGCGTTCGACGAGGCCGCCCTCGTGACCGATGTGACCGCGCTCCATGCCCTCGGCGAGCAGGGACTCGGCGACCTTGGCCGACTCCTCGAGCCGCTCGTAGACGGTGTCGACGTACGCCTGCTCGTGCTGCAGTTCGCGTTCGTCGGGGGAAGGGTGAGTCATCGAATCCTCGGGGCTGAAGGGGCAACTCCCCATTCTAGGCACCCGGCACCACGGCAGGGGTCCGGTTCGCGGGCCCGGCGACCGCATCCGCCGGCCGTGAAGAAAGTCGTGCTCGGCATGTATCAGGGCGCCACCACTCGTCTCGTGGAGGGTGTCGGCCGAGGGGGCCGACAGCGTGTCCCGCGGGCGCCGACCGCCGACGGGGGTCGGCCGGCGCCTGCGGGTCCACCACGAGGGGTCAGTGCAGCCCCGGAGGACCGTCTCGGGAGCCACCGGGGGCACGGGCGGAGGGACCGACCTCACGGTCGGTCCCTCCGTCGCGTCCGCCCCCTCAGCCCCGCCGCGAGAGGAAGGCCAACATCGCCTCGCGGGCCTCGTCACTGCCGAACAGTCGAGCGGACTGGGCGGCGACCCGCGAGCCGAGCCGGTCGATCCGATCGACCAGGTCGTGGTTGAGCAGCGCCTTGGTCTCCCGGAAGCCCTGTGGGTGTCCCTGGCGCAGCTCGGCGAGCACCTCCTCCAGCGCGTCGTCGAGCCGCCCGTCCTCCACGACCCGGGTCACCAGTCCCACCTCGGCGGCCTCGGCCGCGTCGAACGTCCGACCGGTCAGGAAGAGGTCGGACGCGGCCCGCGGCGCCAGGCGGGGCAGGAGCGACAGACTGATCACCGCCGGCGCGAGAGCCAGCCGCACCTCGGTCAGCGCGAAGGTGACCGATCGTGCGGCGAGCACGAGGTCGGCGGCCCCGACGAGACCGAGACCGCCCGCGCGGACCGGGCCGGCGAGCACCACGACGACCGGCTTGCCGCTGACGGCGATCCGCCGCTGCAGGTCGATCAGTGCCGTGGCGCCCTGCTCCATCGATCCCTCGGCGGCCTCGGAGAGGTCGGCGCCCGAGCAGAACACCCGGTGGGCGGACCGGAGCACGATGACCCGGGCGTCGGCGGCGGCCTCGGCCGACTCGAGATGCGCCCCCAGCTCGGACACCAGCTGTCGGCTCAGCGCATTGCGGTTGTGCTCGCTGTCGAGCGTGATCGTGGCGACGCCGTCGGCGACGTCGAGATGTACCAGTTCGGTCATGGGGTTCCTTCGTCTCGAGCCTCGGGGCGGGAGCGGCCCGCCGCGCCGTGTTCCACCCAACCACCGCCGGTGCGGTGGTCGTCGCTCAGTACGACTTCGGCAGCCCCAGGGAGAACTGGGCGACGAAGTTGAGCGCCATCTGCTTGCTGACCGGGGCGATGTTGGACAGCCGCGAGGCGGCGAGCGCCTGCACCAGTCCGTACTCGTTCGCCAGGCCGTTGCCGCCGTGGGTCTGGATCGCGGTGTCGACGGCGCGGGCGGCGACGTCACCGGCGGCGACCTTGGCCATGTTCGCCGCCTCGCCGGCGCCCATGAGGTCGCCGGCGGCGTAGAGCGCGGCGGCCTTCTGGGTCAGCAGTCGCGCCATCTCGATGTCGATGTGCAACTGGGCGAGCGGGTGGGCGATCGCCTGGTGCGCACCGATCGGCTTGCCCCAGACGTCCCGCTCCTTGGCGTAGGCGACGGCCTTGTTCAGCGCCCAGCGCGCGGTGCCGGTGGCCATCGACGCGGCCATGATGCGCTCCGGGTTCAGTCCGGCGAACAGCTGCTCGAGACCGGCGTCCTCGCTTCCGACGAGAGCGTCGTGCGGCAGGTGCACGTCGTCGAAGAACAGCGTGAACTGCTTCTCCGGGCTGATCACGCCCATGTCGATCTGCTGCCAGGTCACGCCCTCGGCGTCCGTCGGCACCATGAACAGCGCCGGCTTGAGCTTGCCGGTCCGCTGGTCGGAGGTGCGGCCGACCACCAAGATGTGGCTGGCCTCGTCGACGCCGGAGATGAACGTCTTGCCGCCCTTGAGCACCCAGCCGTCGGCGGTGCGGGCGGCGTGGGTGGTCAGATTGTGCGAGTTGGAGCCGGCGTCCGGCTCGGTGATGCTGAACGCGTAGATCTGCGACCCGTCGGCCAGCGGCGGCAGCCAGCGCTCCTTCTGCTCCTGCGTGCCGTACTGGGCGATCACGGTGCCGACGATCGCGGGCGAGACGACCATGAGCAGCAGCGGGCAGCCGGCGATCGCCAGCTCCTCGCAGACCGCGGCGAGGTCACCGATGTCGCCGCCCCCGCCGCCGAACTCCTCGGGGATCGAGACGCCGAGGTAGCCGAGCTTTCCGGCCTCGCTCCACAGCTCGGTGGTCTTGCGGTCCTCCTGGGCCGCCGCGTAGAAGTAGCGCTCCCCGTACCTGGCGCCGAGCGCGGCGACGGCCTTGCGCAGCTCGCGGCGCTCCTCGGACTCGGTGAAGTGGTGTGACATCAGCTCTCCTCCTCGATGACGGCGAGGACCGCTCCGGCCTCGACCTGCTGGCCGACGGTCACGGACAGTCCGCTGACGACGCCGTCGGTGGGCGCCGCGATGGTGTGCTGCATCTTCATGGCCTCGAGCACGACGACGGCGTCGCCCTTGGCGACCCGATCGCCCTCGGCGACCTTGACCTCGGTGACCGCGGCCGGCATCGGCGCCAGCAACGACCCCTCGGCGACGACGTCGGCCGGATCGACGAATCGAGGCACCGGCGTCAGGCTGATCGAGCCGTCCGGCCCGTCGACGTCGACGTACCCCTCGCCCACCGCGACCCGATAGCGACGCGCCAGCCCGTCCAGGTTCAGCGCCACCTCGACCTCACGATCGCGGGCCACGATCGAGACCACGTCGATCCCGTCGACGACCAGGCGGCCCCGCTCACTGCGGTACTCGACCGGGTCGAGGCCCTCGTACTCCCGCCGGTGAGGCCGGCTCGGCACGTTGCGGTAGCCGACCGGGATCCGATTGAGCACCGGCGAGGACTGCGCGGCCACCGTCGCCTCGGCCAACGCGGCCGCGACCGGGACGCCGGGGTCGAGCTCGGTCTCGGCGAACCACGTGTCGGCCCGATCCTCCAGCAGCGAGGTCGACAGCTCGGCGGCGGTGAACTCCGGCGCCTGGAGGATCTGGCGCAACGCGGTGCGGTTCGTGGTCACCCCGTGGATGCGGGCCCGACGCAGCGCGTCGTCGAGTGTCCGGACGGCGGTGTCGCGGTCCGGACCGTGGGCGATCACCTTGGCGATCATCGCGTCGTAGTGGATCCCGACCGTGCTGCCGGTCTCGACCGCGGAGTCGACGCGGACCGTCGGGGGAAACTCGAACGCCCGGACGGTGCCGGTCTGCGGCGACCAGCCGTCGGCGGGGTCCTCGGCGTAGAGGCGGACCTCGATCGCGTGGCCGTTCGGCGCCGTGACCTCTCCGGTGAGCGGCTTGCCCTCGGCGATCGCGATCTGCGCGGCGACCAGGTCGATCCCGTGCACCGCCTCGGTGACCGGGTGCTCGACCTGCAGACGGGTGTTCATCTCCAGGAAGAACACCCGGTCGCCGTCGACGAGGAACTCGACCGTGCCCGCACCGCGATACTCGACCGCCGCGGCCGCCGCGCGAGCCGCCCGGTGGAGCGTCTCGCGCGCCACCTCGGACAGGTTCGGCGCGGGCGCCTCCTCGACGACCTTCTGGTGACGGCGCTGGATGGAGCAGTCGCGGTCGCCGACCGCCCACACCGTGCCGTGGGCATCGGCCAGGATCTGGACCTCGACGTGCCGAGCCCGGGGAAGGTACGGCTCGACGAAGACCGTGCCGTCACCGAACGCGGACGCCGCCTCGGCCTCGGCTCGGGCCAGCTCCGCGGGAAGGTCCTCCAGCCGCTCGACCACGCGCATGCCGCGACCGCCGCCGCCCGCGCTGGCCTTGACCAGCAGCGGCAGGTCGGCCTCGGTGGCGGTGTCGGCGTCGACCGAGAGGATCGGCACGCCCGCGGCCGCCATGAGCTCCTTGGCGCGGATCTTGCTGCCCATCTGCTCGATGGACTCCGGGCTCGGCCCGATCCAGACGAGTCCGGCCTTCTCCACGTCGCGGGCGAAGTCGGCGTTCTCGGACAGGAACCCGTAACCGGGGTGGATCGCGTCGGCGCCGGCCCTCAGCGCGGCGGCGATCACCAGGTCGCCGCGCAAGTAGGTCTCGGCGGGGGCCACGCCCGGGAGCCGGACGGCGGCGTCGGCCTCCGCGACGAACGGCATGGTGACATCGGCGTCGGAGTGCACCGCGACCGTCGCGATGCCCAGGTCGCGGCAGGTGGCGAAGACGCGACGGGCGATCTCGCCACGGTTGGCGACCAGCACCTTCTTGATGGTCATGAGAGAGCTCCTCGGTAGGTCATGGTCTCGGGGCGCCGGGGACGGTGGGTGCTCACAGGCGGAACACCCCGTAGCCGCGGGCGCCCTCGACGGGCGCGTTGGCGATGGCCGACAGGCAGATGCCCACGATCGTGCGGGTGTCGCGCGGATCGATGACGCCGTCGTCGTACCCCATGCCGCTGGTGAAGTAGGCCAGCGACTGCTCCTCGATCTGCGCCTCGACCATGTCCTTGATCGGCTGGAAGCTCTCGGCGTCGAACTCCTGGCCCTTCGACTCGGCCGACTGGCGGGCGACGATCTCCATGACGCCGGCGAGCTGCGCCGGACCCATGACGGCCGACTTGGCGCCGACCCAGCTGAACATGAAGCGCGGGTCGTAGGCGCGCCCGCTCATCCCGTAGTGACCGGCTCCGTAGGAGGCGCCCATGACGATCGAGATGTGCGGCACCTTGCTGTTGG
>Ga0079224_100011390_pt1 | contig 12248 bp, 12 predicted proteins | sample Stecom2015_FD_80414 | JGI IMG/M metagenome (GOLD analysis project Ga0079224, IMG submission 80414) | Agricultural soil microbial communities from Utah to study Nitrogen management - Steer compost 2015 | ecosystem: Environmental > Terrestrial > Soil > Agricultural land | place: USA: Utah... | reverse complement strand
GGCGTGGGCGGCGCGCAGGGTGGCGGCGGAGCGCTCGAGGGCGGCGCGCTCGGCGGGGTCGAGGCGGGGGAGGAGGACCTGGCTTATGCCGTCGGCGCCGACGACGGCGGGGAGCGAGAGGGCGACGCCGTCGACGGCGGGGTCGGTGCCGCTCTGCAGGTGCGAGACGGTGAGGACGCGCCGCTCGCCGCGCAGGGCCCAGCGCAGGAGCGCGGCGGTGACCAGGCCGATGGCGTGGTTGGTGGCGCCCTTGCGGCGGATGATCTCGCCGGCGGCGCGGCGCACCTGGGCGGCGATGCCCTCCTCGCGCGCGCGGTCCCACGCCGGCAGCTCGCGCAGCGCGACGCCGCCGACCTGCGCGGTCGACCACAGGACGACGGACGAGTCGCCGTGCTCGCCGACCACCTGGGCGTGGATCGAGCGCGGCTCGAGCGACAGCTCGCGGCCGAGCATCTGGCGGAGCCGCGCGGTGTCGAGCATGGTGCCGGTGCCGATCACGCGCCCGGGCGGCAGCCCGGAGGCCTCGATCACCACCTGGGTGAGGACGTCGACCGGGTTGGTCACCACGATGGCCAGGCCGCGCAGGCGCGCGAGCTGCGCGCCGAGGTCGCGCGCGATGGCGGCGTTGTCGCGCAAGAGGTCGAGCCGGCTCTCGCCCGGCCGGCCTCCTCGCCCCGCGGCGATCACCACCGCGTCGCAGTCGACCATCTCCTCGATGTCCGCCGCCCACACCCGGGCCGGGTCGTAGAACGACGCGCCGTGGGCGAGGTCGAGCGCCTCCCCCTCGGCCAGCCCGGGCCGCGCGTCGTTCAGGAGGAGCTCGCGACAGAGTCCGTCGTGGAGCAGCGTCGAGATGGCGACGCTCGAGCCGACCCAGCCGGTGCCGATGATGCCGATGCGCATGCGCGCCTCGCCTGCAGCGTACGCCCGCGGCGCAGACCCGTCGAGGCGCTCGGCCGCCGCCGCGCCGCTGATGCCGGTGCAGCGCCGGCGGAGCGCGGAGCGCGGAGTTGTCGCGGTGGCGACGCGAGGAGTGCCGGTGATGGCGAGCCGCGTCCGGTCCCGCGCCCTTCGCACTCCACTCCGCTGGCACCACCGTTGCACTCCGATCCGGCGGAGGAGACCGCATGCCGACCATCGAGATCCCGCCGAGCCAGTGGACGTCGTTCCTCGACGATCTGAGCCGAACCCACGTCGACGAGCCGGTCTCGGTCGACATCCTGCGCGAGGACATCGGAGCGCAGACCGAGATCCACCACCTGCCGCTCGGCGGCATCGGCGCCGACCTCAAGGGGCCCTCGGCCAGCATCGCCATCTCGGCCGGGCCCGGCCCGGGCGAGTCGATCTCCCACGTGATCGCCGACCCGACTGCGCTGCGCCTCCTGCGCGCCGACTCCGGCGAGGACGAGGTGCTCGAGATCGAGGCGGCCGACCGCTCCAGGACCCTCGTCTACTTCGAGGGCGGGGCCTGGCCGACCGAGCCGGCGCGCAGCGCCTGAGCTCGCCGCCGCGGGCCGCCGGCGCGCCGGGGGCGCCGCGCCACCCCACCTCGCCGGGACATCCCCGGTACGGCAGACCCCTGCTCCAAGGATGTCGCCAGCTTGCGCGTGGTCCGCGGGTTGCTTGAAAGAGGTTCGATGCGCGCCGGGACCTCGACCTCGCTCCTCCTATCGGCACTCTGTCTCCTCCTCCCGCATGCCGTCGAGGCCGCCCCGCAAAGGGCGGTGCCCCCCGCCGGCGCGGGGACCGGGGCCGCCCTGCCGGTCGCCCCGGCCGCCAGGCCCCCTGCCCTCCAGACCGCCGCGCTCCCCCTCGACCACGGCGCCACCTGGCGGGCGCGCCGCGATCCCGCCGCCGGCGTCGCCCGGGTCGCCAGCGGGCCGGCCATCCACCTCGTCGCCCACCCCGACCCGGCGCCCGCCGAGCTCGACGCCGCCGCCCGCGCCTTCCTCGACCGCCACGTCGCCGCGTTCGGCGCGCCGTCACGCCAGCTCGCCCTCGCCGCCGCCCGCCCGATCGGCGACACCCACGCGGTGCTCCTCTACGAGCAGCACCGCGACTCGCTCCCCGTGCTCGGCGCCCGCGTGGCGCTGCTCTTCCGCGGCCCGGCGCTCGCGGTCGTCTCGTCCACCGCCGAGCCGCTGCCGCGCGCCGGCGCCTTCACCGTCGCTCGCGACCGCGCGGTCGGCGCCGCCCACGGCGCGCTCGACGCCGCCGGCGTCACGCCGCACCGCCGCGTGGTGAGCCAGCGCCGCGTCCTCGTGCCGCGCGCCGGCGCTCTGCGCCCGGCCTGGCAGATCATGGTCGCCACCTCGGCGCCGCTCGGCCGCCTCGAGCTCTTGCTCGACGGCGAGACCGGCGCGGTCCTGCGCGCGGCCGACCTCGTCCAGCACGCCGTCGTGCAGATCACCGCCGACGTCGCGCCCGCCGAGCCGGGCGGCGCCGCGATCCGGCGCGCCCTGCCCCGCTGGTCGGCCGACGCCTCGCCGGACGGCCGCGCCGACGTCAGCGGCGCCGTCACCGTCACGCTCGACGGCCCGCTCGCCTCGGTCACCGACGCGCTGGCGCCGACCGCCAGCCACCAGTTCACCGCGTCCGGCGCCGAGGGGATCGAGGAGCTCGTCTGGCCGGCCGGCGCCGCGCCGGCCGAGCAGCTCGACGCCTGGGTCTGGGTGCACCGCGCGATCGAGTACGGCCGCGACCTGGCGCCCGATGTGCCCTGGCTGTCTCGCCCGATCGGCGTGCACGTCAACTTCGACGACGGCTCCGGCTTCCCCTACTGCAACGCGTTCTACATGCCGCAGGTCTACACCGACGAGCCGACCCGCGAGGACGTCCACTTCTTCCGCGCCGGCGGCGACACCACCTACCAGTGCGTCAACACCGCCAGCCTGGCCGGCGTCGTCCTCCACGAGTGGGGCCACGGCCTGCACGATCACCTGCTGCCGGCCGGCCTGGCGCCCACTTTCGACGAGACCGAGCGCGCCATCTCCGAGGGCGTCGGCGACTACGTGTCGGCCAGCATGCTCGACGATCCGCGGGTGCGGGTGGACGCCATCCTGGCCCCGGGCGCGAGCGTGACGATCGAGCCGCGCCTGGCCGACAACCAGCTCCGCTACCCGGATGATCTCCGCACCACCCAGCTCGGCAGCGCCGACGTGCACTGGAACGGGCAGATCTGGTCCGGCACCTTCTGGGACCTGCGCGCCGGCCTGCGCGACCGCTACGGCGCCGCCGGCGTTCGCATGGCCGACGACCTCCACGCCCGCGTGCTGCGCGCCTCGCCCACCTGGGCCAGCGCCTACGACCTGGCGATCGCCCTCGACGACGACGACGAGGATCCGGGCAACGGCTCGCCGCACTCGTGCGAGATCAACGCCGCGTTCGCCGCCCACGGCCTCGCGCCGTCGCCGCGCCCGGCGCGCGGCTCGCTCCGCTTCTCGCACCAGCCGGCCGCCGGCGCGCCGCTCGCCGTGACCATCACCGCCGCGCCCGGCTGCGGCGATCTCGATCCCGCCACCGTCGAGCTGCGCTACGCGGTGGCCGGCGGCGAGGAGCTCGCCCTGCCGATGACCGGCAGCGGCGACAGCTTCCAGGTCGAGCCGCCGGCCGAGGCGGCCGGCCAGGTGATGAGCTACCGCTTCGTCGCGCGCACCAGCGACGGCGCCGAGGCCTCCTGGCCGGCCGGCGGCGCGCGCTTCGGCCTCGCCCTCGGCGAGGGGCCGGCGCTCGCGATGTGGGACTTCGAGGACGGCGGCGCCGGCTGGACCCACGGCGCCTCGAGCCCGGCGGCCGACGACTGGGAGATCGGCGCGCCCGCCGGCGTGGCCGGCGATCCGTCGGAGCCGGCCGGCGGCGGCTCGGTCGCCGGCACCGATCTCGGCCGGCTCGGCAACGGCGCCTACGACGGCGGCGCGGTCACCTGGCTGGAGAGCCCGCCGGTGTCGTGCGGCGACTGCAGCGGCCTCCGCCTGCGCTTGCGCCGCTCGCTCGCGCTCGGTGCCGGCGATGTCGCGCGGGTGATGGTGGGCGAGCAGGTCGCCTGGCAGGCGACCGGGCCGCTGCGCGATCCGGGCTGGATCGATCAGGAGATCGATCTGCCGGAGGTGCCCGCCGGCGCCGGCGAGATCCGCATCCGCTTCGAGCTCGAGAGCGACGCCGCGGTCGAGGCGGGCGGCTGGACCCTCGACGACGTCGCGCTCCTGAGCGGCGCGCTCGGCGGCAGCGACGTGACCGGCGGCTGCTCGGCGGCCGGCTCCGGGCCCGGCCCGGCCGGCGGCGCCGCCCTGCTCCTCGGCCTGATGGCGCTGGCGCGGACCGTGCTCCGCCGCCGCGGCGCCGGCGCGCCGCGCGTGCGAAACCGCTGACGCTCGGGGCACCATCTCATGACCGATGCTGACGCGCCTGGCCCCTGACCTCGCGGTCGCCGAGACCCAGATCCGCTATCCCGGCGGCTTCCGGCTACCGGCCCGCATGACCGCCGCGCGCCTTCCGGACGGCGGCGTCGTGCTCATCTCTCCCATCGAGATCGACGGCGATCTCCAGCGCGAGATCGAGGCGCTCGGCCCGGTGCGCTACCTGGTCGGCCCGAACCTCCACCACCACCTGTTCTTGCGGCCGGCGCGCGAGCGCTTCCCGGCCGCGGCGCTGGTCGGCGCGCCCGGGCTGCCGAGCAAGCGCGAGAACCTTCCCTTCGATCACGAGCTCGACGGCGCGCCGCCGTGGGGCGGCGGCCTGGTGCCGCACCTGGTCCGCGGCCAGCCGCGCATGAACGAGGTCGTCTTCCACCACCTGTCGAGCGGCACCCTGGTCGTCTGCGACCTCGTCTTCAACATGGTGTCGTACGAGGGCGCCGCGACCGGTATCACGCTGCGGCTCATGGGCACGCGCGGGCGCCTGGCGATGAGCCGCCTGGTTCGCTTTCTGATCAAGGACCGCGCCGCGTTCGACGAGAGCATCGACCAGATCCTCGCGCTCGACTTCGACCGCGTGATCATGGCTCACGGTGACGTGGTCGACACGGGCGGGCGAGCGGCTCTGACACGCGCACTCGGCCGAGCTTGACGAGCCTGACACGGTCGACAGACTGCCGAGTATGAAGAGTACGATGCTGACGACCGTGTGCGCGAGCACGCTCGCGCTGTCGCTGGTTGCCGGGTGCCGCTCGGACCGGCAGAACCAGGGCGAGCCGCCGGCCGCCGGCTCGGTGCAGGAGCTGGAGGAGGAGCAACCGATGGCACCGGAGCCCGGCATGACCGACCCCGCCGCGCCGGGCACCGCGACGCCGCCGTCGTCGCCGGGCACCGGCATGGAGGAGCAGGGCGGGCAGCCGGGCACCGGCATGGAGGAGCAGCCGGGCGGGCAGCCGGGCACCGGCATGCCGGAGGAGCCGATGCAGCCGGGCCAGCAGGGCACCCAGCCGGGCCAGCAGGGCACCCAGCCGGGCCAGCAGGGCACCCAGCCGGGCCAGCAGGGCACCCAGCCGGGCGCGGGCGCCCCGCCGCCGACCGGGATCGACCCGACGCCTGACACGCCGGACACCACCACGCCTGGATCGCCGACCGAGCTCGGCAACCAGGACGCCGGCATGCCGGAGGGCGTCGAGACCGATCGCATGCCGGATCGGCCGTGATTCCTGGCCGGCCGTGACAGCGGCCGCTCCCGCTTGATCGCCGCCGGCGCGCTTTGCACACTGCGCGTCATGACGAATCAGGCAACCTGGAAGCTGTTCTCCGCCATCGCGCTGGCGGCGGCGCTGGCCGCCGCCGGCTGCAAGAAGGACGAAAAGCCCGCCGGCGAGCAGCCGGCGACCGGCACGGAGACCGAGGCGCCCACCGCCGAGACCCCGCCGGAGCAGCCGACCGGCGAGGAGACGCCGGCGGCCGGCGAGGCGCAGACCGCCGCCGCCGAGCTCAAGCCGGCGGAGGGCTCCAAGGTCAGCGGCACCGTGACCTTCACCGAGAAGGACGGCCAGGTCGAGGTGGCGCTCGATCTCCAGGGGCTCACCCCCGGCGATCACGGCTTCCACGTGCACGAAAACGGCGACTGCAGCGCGCCCGACTTCAAGAGCGCCGGCGATCACTTCAACCCGGCGGGCGACCCGCACGGCTCGCCGGACGACCCGGCCGCCAAGCACCACGCCGGCGACTTCGGCAACATCACCGCCGGCGAGGACGGCACCGTGAAGACGACCAAGACGGTCGACTTCATCACCGTCGCCGAGGGCGAGCGCTCGGTGGTCGGCCGGGCCGTGGTGGTGCACGAGAAGGCGGACGACCTCAAGAGCCAGCCGTCCGGCGACGCCGGCGGGCGCATCGCCTGCGGCGTGGTCGAGAAGAAGTAGCGCGCGCCGCTACTTCTTCTGCGCCTCCTGCAGGCACTCGTCGAGCGCCTGGCAGGAGGCGGCCTCGTTGACGCAGCGCTGGATGACGCGCACCTGGCGGGGAGACAGGTCGCTCTGGCCCGCCTCCTCCTCGCACGCCTCCCGGTACTGCGCCACGAACTTCTCGTGCTCGGCGCGCTCCTCGGGCGGCGCGTCCTCGATGCCGCACTGGACCAGGCGCTCGCACATCGCCTCGACCGCGTGATCCTGGGCGGCGCGGAGCTGCACCTCGGGGTCGTCGGCGGCGGCCGGCTGCTGCCCGCCGGTCTCGCCGCCCGCCGCGCCGGCGCCGCCGGTCGGCTCGGCGGCCTGCCCGCCGCCGCCGCTCGAGCCGGAGCAGCCGGGGGAAAAGGCGGCGAGGAGCGTGGCGAGGAGGAGCGCGCGCATGGGCCGGCTCATTGTACGCCGCCCGGCGCGCGGCGGCATCTCGGCGGCGGCTCAGTCGTAGGCGATGAGCGCCTCGACCGGGCGCCCGCCGAGCCGCTCGCGGCCGCGCAAGAACCCCAGCTCGATGACGAACGCGCAGCAGGCCACCCTGCCCTCGCGCATCTCGACCAGGTCGGCGGTCGCGCCCGCGGTGCCGCCGGTGGCAATGAGGTCGTCGACCACCGCGTAGGCGCGGCCCGGCTCGATCGCGTCCACGTGCATCTCGACCCGGTCGCTGCCGTACTCGAGCTCGTAGGACACGCTCACCGTCTCGTACGGCAGCTTGCCCGGCTTGCGCACGAGCTGCAGCGGCACCCCGAGCTGGGCGGCCACCGCGGCGCCGAACAGAAAGCCGCGCGACTCGATGGCGACGATCCCCTCGGCCCGGTAGCCGTGGATCCGCTCGCTGAGCTGGTCGACGACGGTCCTGAACGCGCGCGGGTCGGCCAGGAGCGGGGTGATGTCGCGGAACAGGATGCCCGGCTTGGGGAAGTCCGGGACATCGCGGATGATCGCCTTGAGCGACTCGAGGCTCAGGTGCTGCACGGCCGGCATCGTGCCTCAGGTGCGCGGCGGCGCCAAGGGATGACCGGCGGCCGGATCACGGGGCCGGCTCGAACCCGCTGATGTCCAGGCGCGGCGCGCCCTCGCCCAGGAGGCTGGTGGCGGTGAGGTCGAGGCAGAGCGGCGTCACCGAGGTCAGCCCGGCCTGGATCGCCTCGCAGTCGGAGCCGGCGACCTCCTCCATGCCGGCCTCGCCGCCGCCGATCCAGTAGTAGGCGCGGCCGCGCGGGTCGTGGCGCTCGAGGACGTCGTCGCGGTAGAAGCGGCGGCCCAGCCGGGTCATGCGGTAGCGCCGCTCCGGCCCGGCCGGCACGTTGACGTTGAACACCACGCCGGGCGCCGGCGGCCGCTCGAGCAGCGCGCGGGCCAGCCCGACCGACACCTCGACCGCCTTGCCGAGCGCCTCGGCCTTGCCGTGCTGCAGCGACACCGCCATCGCCGGCGCGCCGCGCAGGCCGCCCTCGAGCGCCGCGCCGACGGTGCCGGAGTAGAAGATGTCGGTGCCGAGGTTGTAGCCGTCGTTGATGCCGGAGACGACGAGCGCCGGCGCGCGCGGGCACAGGCGCATGACGCCGAGGTAGACGCAGTCCACCGGGCTGCCGCTGGCGGCGTAACGCCCGGGCGCGTGCGCCTGCACGCGCAGCGGCTTGTGAAGCGTGATCGTGTGCGACATCGCCGACCGCTGCTTCTCGGGCGCGATCACCAGCACCTCCGCCCCGGTGCCCTCCTCGAGGGCGTCGGCCAGGGCGGTGAGGTACGGCGAGGCGATGCCGTCGTCGTTGGAGAGGAGGATGAGGGGCCGGGGCTGGTTCATCGCTGGAACGGCGAACCTTACCAGCCGCGCGCCGCCCTGGCACGGGCGCTGCAGCGTCTCGAGCGAAACAGGGAGGTAGGGATGTCTGCAGCGAAGAGGACGACCGACCACCGGACCATCCGGCGCTGGGTCGAGGAGCGCGGCGGGTACCCGGCCCGCGTGGTCGGCGCGGGACACCCCGGCGAGGGCGAGGGCATCCTGCGCATCGACTTCCCCGGCTACTCCGGCGAGGAGACGCTCGAGCGCATCGACTGGAGCTCGTTCTTCCGCGTCTTCGAGGACAGCGAGCTTGCCTTCCTCTACCAGGAGGAGACCGGGCAGGGCCGCCAGAGCCGGTTCAACAAGCTCATCTCGCGGCGGCCCGAGGAGGAGTCGGACGAGGAGGAGGAGTACGAGGCCGAGGAGCGGCCGGGCGCGGCGTGACCCACCGGGGCGCCCCGCCCCGCCCCACCCCCTGCGCTCCTCAGCTCACCGCCAGGAGACCGCCGACCTGGCGGGCGACCAGCGACGCGTAGTAGCCGCCCTGCGCCACCAGCTCGGCGTGGGTGCCGCTCTCGCTCAGGTGGCCGTCGCGCAGGACCAGGATGCGATCGGCCGACACGACGGTGGACAGCCGGTGCGCGATGATGAACGTGGTGCGCCCGCGGGTGAGCCGGTCGAGCGCGTCCTGCACCAGCGCCTCCGACTCGGCGTCGAGCGCCGAGGTCGCCTCGTCGAGGATGAGGATGGGCGGGTCCTTCAAGAGCGCGCGGGCGATCGCCACCCGCTGCCGCTCGCCGGCCGACAGCCGCCCGCCGCGCTCGCCGACCACCGTCTCGTAGCCCTGCGGCAGGCGGAGGATCATCTCGTGGGCGTTGGCGTGGCGCGCCGCCTCGCTGATCTCGGCGCTGGTCGCGTCCGGCCGGCCGTAGGCGATGTTGGCGCCGACGGTGTCGTTGAACAGGAGCGCGTCCTGCAGCACGACGCCGATCGACGCGCGCAGGGAGCGCTGCTTGACCGTGCGCAGGTCGCGGCCGTCGATCAGGACCGCGCCGCGGGTCGGGTCGTAGAAGCGCTGCACCAGCGACAGGAGCGTCGTCTTGCCCGCCCCGCTGGGGCCGACGATGGCGACCCGCTCGCCGCGCCGCACGTGCAGGCTCACCCCCTCGAGCAGCGGCCGGTCCCCCTCGTAGGAGAAGTGGACGTCGCGCAGCTCCACCTCGCCGCGGGTCGGGTGGAAGTCGCCGGCGTCCGGCGCGTCGGCCACGCCGTTGGGCTGCTCGAGGATGTCGAAGATGGTGTCGAGCGAGACCGAGGCGGTCCGCAGCGTCTTGTAGACCGAGGTGAGCCCCTGCACCGGGGTGAACAGGCCGGCGACGTAGCCGAGGAAGGCGACCACGGTGCCGAGCGAGATGGAGCCGCGCAGCACCAGGAGGCCGCCGAGGGCGATCGCCGAGACGCGGGCGGCGGCGACCAGGAGGTTCTGCGCCGCGCCGACCCCGGCGTCGAACTTGACGCCCCGCTCGACCACCTTGTTGGCGTCGCGCACGTCGCCCAGGAAGCGCAGCTGCTCCGCCTCCTCGCGCGCGAAGCTCTTGACGGTGACGATGCCGGACAGGACCTCGTTGAAGCGCGAGTAGATGGCCGCCCAGCGGTCGAGCAGGCGTCGCTCGCGCAGGGTCTGGGCCGGCGCCGCCATCGCGGCGATCACCGCCGGCAGCGGCGCGAACACGGTCACCAGGGTGGCCAGCCGGGCGTCGAGCCGGAACATGAAGACGAGCGACATGCCCAGGTAGACCACCGCCGGCACCACGTTGAAGGCGATCTCGTTGAAGGCGCCGATGAAGCCCTGGATGCCGCGGTCGAGCCGGGTCATGGTGGCGCCGACCCCCTGCTGCTTGTGATAGGAGACCGGCAGCCGGTGGAGCTGCACCACCGAGGCCTCGAGCAGGTCGTAGTGCAGGCGCAGCCGGGTGCGCCAGGTCAGCCAGTTGCCCAGCGCGGACAGCGCCTCGCGCGAGAGCGCGATGGCGACCAGGAACAGGATGGCGCGGACCAGGATGTCGGCGCCGCGATCGCCGCCGATCTCGTCGAACAGCATCTTGAGGACGAGCGGCTCGAGGGCGGCGAGCGCGGCGGCCGCCAGGCTGACGACCAGGATGATGGCGATCGGGACGTAGAACGGTTTGACGAACCCGATCGCGCGACGCAGGCGCGAGTACTTCGACGACATGGTCCGACCAGGGTACGGATAAGGTGAGTACGTGGTACCCGATCGAAACGGAAACGATCCTCAGCGGTCGTCGACGTCGACCGCCGGTCGCCGCCCTCCCCTCGCCGAAGCTAGCTCGCGTAGCGGCGCACCATGCGGGCGCAGAACTCGGCGAACTCCGCCGGCTCGCGCGGCGCGCTGGTGTGGTGCGGCCGGATGCCCTTGTGCTCCGGCGTGAAGCAGAAGGTGAGCGTCACGTCGAACGGCTCGAGCGCGCGCATCTGGCGGTCGAACCACGCCTCGGCGCCGGGCCGGTAGCTGTCGGCCCAGCTCAGCCCGGTGCGCAGGTGGCGCACGTTCATTCGCCTGAGCCAGGCGACCGCGTCGTCCAGCCGGTGGTCCTCGAAGTGGAACCACTGGCAGATGCCGAGGTCCGGCGTGAGCTCGGCGAACTGGCGCGCCGCCGGCTTGGGCGAGCCGTCCTCGCGCACGAGGCCCATGTAGAAGTGGCGGTAGTAGGAGGAGCCCTCCGCCTCGCGGTGGCGGGTGGTCGCCGGCCAGGCGCGCGGCAGGTCGTACAGGCTGTACCAGTGGATGCGCGGCGCCCTGCCCCTGAGCAGCTCGGCCGACAGCCGCAGCCCGAGCTCCTGCACCTCCTCGGCGCCGAAGGTGGAGACGCCCACCTCGGTCACCCAGACCGGCAGCTCGGTGAGGGCCTGGATCTCGGCCAGCCGTTCCGGCCACTGCTGAATCTGCCAGTGGTTCCAGTCGAGCGGGAAGCCGTGCACCGCGACCACGTCCACCTCGTCGAGGACGCCGAACTCCTCCATGCGCCGCACGAACGCCGGATCGATCGGCGAGATGCCGCCCAGGACCCGGGTGAGCCGGCCGCGCTCGGCCCGGATCGCCCGCCCGGCGGCGATCGCCATGCCGGCGAAGCGCGACCAGTCAGGGTCGATCTCGAAGTCCCAGTGCGACGCGTTGTTGGGCTCGTTCCAGATCATCACGGCTTCGACCATGCGAAAGCTCCTCGTCGCGAACACAGAAGAAGACCTCGTCCTCCGGCGAGGCCAGGATGCGCAGGCCGGCGGCGCGCAGCATCGCCTCGACGCCGGCGCGGTTCGGGATCCACCAGTTGGTCGGATCGCCGGCGTACCGCTTCTCGACGAAGTACATGAGCGGGTAGCCGGGCGCGCTGAACACGCCGGTCTCCTCGAACGGGTAGTCGTCGGCCACCTCGGCCACCACCCGGTCGCCGCGCAGCATGCTCTGGAACACCAGCAGGCCGCCGAGCGCGCTGTCGGCGACCACGTCGAGGGCGAGCATCGGGTAGCGCAGGTGGTAGAGCACGCCCATGAACAGGACCAGGTCGAACCGCTCGCCCAGCGCCGCGACGTCGTAGACCGACATCCGGTGCAGCTCGAGGTCGACCCCGAGCACGTCGGCGGCGAAGCGGGCCTGGGCCAGGTAGCGCGGGTCGCTGTCCATCCCGACCACCCGCGCCGCGCCGCGCCGCTTCATCTCGATGGCGTAGAAGCCGGCGTTGCAGCCGATGTCGAGCACGGTCCGGCCGGTGAGATCGTCCGGCAGTGCGCCGGCGAACTGCTGCCACTTGAGGCTCGGGTAGTCGCCCAGGAAGTGATCCGGCGCGGTCTTCACGCCGGCCAGGTCGAGGTTGTGGAACCAGGGGCCGAGCTCTGTGACTCGCCGCTCGATCTCCCGTCGCGAGTAGGAAGGGGCTCTGGTCGTCATGCCGCCACCGCGAAGGTCATCAGGCGCGCGACGTCCGGCCGCAGCCGGATCGCCGGCAAGGAGGCGCAGGCCCGCAGGCTGAGCCGGCGCAGGGTCCAGGCGATCTTGCGGGCCGTGTG
>Ga0079224_100011389_pt1 | contig 12248 bp, 9 predicted proteins | sample Stecom2015_FD_80414 | JGI IMG/M metagenome (GOLD analysis project Ga0079224, IMG submission 80414) | Agricultural soil microbial communities from Utah to study Nitrogen management - Steer compost 2015 | ecosystem: Environmental > Terrestrial > Soil > Agricultural land | place: USA: Utah... | reverse complement strand
TGAGGTGCGGATCCGCTACGCGGCCAAGACCGACGTCGGCATGAAGAGGACTCACAACGAGGACTACTTCGCGCTGATCGAGGACGAGCAGTTGTTCATGGTCGCCGACGGCATGGGTGGCCATGCTTCGGGTGAAGTCGCGAGCAAGCTCGCGGCAGAAGTGATCGGGGAGTTCTACCGACACTCGAAGGACCAAGATGCCACGTGGCCGTATCGCTACGACCACAACCTCTCCTACGTGGAGAACCGGATGATCGCGTCGATTCGCTTGGCCAACGCCAAGATCCACGAGTCGGCGCTCAAGAATCCGCAGCTTCGCGGCATGGGCACGACCATCGTCGCGTTCATCGTCAAGGGCGACATCGCGTTCGTCGCCCACGTCGGGGACTCGCGCTGCTATCGGGTGCGCAACGGCGCGATCCATCAGCTCACGCGCGATCACTCCTTGCTCGAAGACTACAAAGAAGCGCGCCCGGACATGACGGAGGAAGAGGCGCGCAACTTCCCGCACAAGAACGTCATCACCCGCGCGCTCGGCATGCGCGACAATGTCGTCGTCGACATCGCGCGGGTGGATCTGCAGACGGGCGATCGCTTCATCCTCTGTTCCGACGGCTTGTCGGGAATGCTCTCGGATCCGCAGATCCACGAGATCATGGGCAAGCACGAAGACCTCGAGAAGGCCGTGGCCGAGCTCATCGATCAAGCCAACGAAGCGGGCGGAACCGACAACATCACCGCGATGGTGGTGGAGTGTCAGTTCTAGGGTCGGTAGCCGTGACGGCCCCCGAAGAACAGCTCCCGACGCCCCTCGAAGTCGACGTCTCGACCGAGGGCACGTTCTTGTTCTCGTTCGTCGCGGAGCCCGAGACGCTCGGGATCTTCATCCCGGCCGAGACGGTCTACCCCGTCGGCACGCCGCTGCATCTGCGCTTCGCTCCGCCGCCCGACGCCCATCCACGCGCGCTCGAGCCGTTCGAGGTCGTGGGCAGCGTCGTGTGGGTCTCGTCGCCCGAGAGCGGGCGGTTCGTCCCCGGGATGGGTGTGCGGTTCGGCGAGCTCGAGGACGCCCGGCGTGCGTTGCTGGTCGAGCTCGTGACCGCGGTGACCTACTTCAGCTGAGCACCCCCGCGGGTCAGGCGAGGACGAGGTTCAAGGCCTCGCGCACCGTGGCCGCCCAGGAGACGCGGAGACCTTTGGGCGGCTTGATCGCGCGTCCGGTGACCGGCGCGACGACGGCGTGGCGAAAGCCGAGGCGCGCCGCTTCGGCGAGGCGGGTCTCGAGGCGCGTGACCTGGCGGAGTTCGCCGGTCAGGCCCGCCTCGCCGAGGGCGATGAGGTCCGTTGGCAGCGGGCGCCGGCGGTGGCTCGAGGCGACCGCGAGGAGGACCGAGAGGTCGGCCGCGGGCTCCGACAAGCGGATGCCGCCCGCGACGTTGACGAAGACGTCCTGGTCGAGCACGAACGTGTCGCCGTGGCGATCGAGCACCGCGAGGAGCATCGCCAAGCGGTTCGGATCGGCGCCGACGCAGTTCCGCCGCGGGTGGCCGCCACCCGAGCTCGCGAGCAAGGCTTGGACCTCGAGCAGCAGCGGCCGCGTCCCTTGCAGGCTGACGGTGATGCACGAGCCGGGCGCGTCGCGGGGACGCTGGGCCAAGAACGCTTCGGAGGGGTTGTCGATCGGGCGCAGACCTTCGGCCTGCATCTCGAACACGCCGAGCTCGAGGGTGCTGCCGAACCGGTTCTTCGTGGCGCGGAGCAGCCGCGTGGTGCGGTCTTCGTCGCCCTCGAACGAGAGTACCGCGTCGACCATGTGCTCGAGCATGCGCGGCCCGGCGAGCTGGCCATCCTTGGTGATGTGGCCGACGATGACCACCGGGACGTCGTGCTGCTTGGCGAAGCTGATGAGCTGCGCACACACGGCCCGGATCTGGCTGACGTTGCCGGGCAGGCCTTCGTGGTCGGTGCTGTAGACGGTCTGGATCGAGTCGACGACGAGCAGCCCCAGCTCCCCCGCGATCGCGAGCTCGCGCGCCGCCTCGAGCACGGTCTCCATGCGCGTCTCGGCGATGAGGAGCAGCCGTGGCGCGACCGCTTCGAGCCGCGACGCGCGCCCGGCGATCTGCCCGACGGATTCTTCTCCGCTGGCGTAGAGCACCGAGCGCTCGGGGGACTGCCGGGCGATCGCGGCGGAGATCTGCAGCAGCAGCGTCGACTTGCCGATCCCGGGGGCGCCGTGCATGAGGACGACGCTGCCGCCCATGAAGCCGCCTCCGAGCACGCGGTCGACCTCGCCGATGCCCGTGTGGATGCGCGCGCTCTCGTCGGCGACGTCTGGCACCGCGATCGCCTGCGCGACGTTTTTGAGGCCGAGCACGACCCGCCCCTGCGCGCCGGTGGAGGTGGAGGGATCGAGGCACTCCTCCACCGTGTTCCAAGCGCCACATGCGGGGCACTTGCCGTACCATCCCGAGTGCTCGGCGCCGCAATCGGTGCAGCGCCAGCGGGTCGCGGCCTTCTTCGCCATGCCGCGAGTGTAGGCCGTGGACGAGCGGCCGGCGACGCCCGAACGCCGCGCGTCAGAACCGGATGCCGAGCTGCGCCTGCAGGCTCTGCACCGCCTTGGCGTTGTCGCGACCGCTCGAGCTGTTCGGATTGATGCGGTCGAAGGCCCCGAGGGGGAACATCACGCCGTACTGGATCTGCAGGAAGATCGGCTCGCGCGCGTCGTGATAGCGCAGCGCGCCGTCGAGCTCCACGCCGTAGCTGAAGCGGTTCCCGAGGGTGGACTGCCGGCGCGCTGCGATCGCGTACTGGGCGTCCAAACGCGCGCTGAAGTGCTCGAAGAAGTAGAACGCCGCCCACGGCTTGAAGTAGGCGGCATTCGAGATCGTGCCGAGCATCTCGCGGAACAGCAGGAGGTCGACCGCGAACGCCGGGTTGAACCGGAAGTTGTTGATCGCGCTGTTGTCGTTGCGATTGACCGGGCTCTGCGAATTGGCCCCGTAGGGCACGGCGGTATCGCCGGTCGCGAGGCCTTGGTCGAACCCGATGTGGAATCGATCGTCGAACAGACCGTACTTGAACTCGAGCGCGTAGCCGAAGTTGGCGATCGTCTTGCGTTCGAGCTGGTCCGACGTGAGGTTGTCGTAGAAGAGGTCGTCGCCGCTCGGGGGCGCCTCGTCGATGTCGCGCATGCGGAAGACGCCGAAGTTGCCGGCGGCTTCGAGTTCGATCCGGAGCGTGCGCCAGTTCACCCGGAACCAGAGGTCCGGCGTGACCATGATCGCGCGGCGGTGCACCAACACGTTCGCGTAGTCGTAGATCGAGTCGTAGCCGGCGCCGTAGGCCGCGTCGACGTCTTGGTACCGCAGCCACGCGACGGCGCCGTAGTTCACGACCGGCACGCCGAGCGAGAGCTTGCGGCGCAGCATGTCGGGGGCGTCGCGCCGCTCGATCGAGAGGCTCCACTGCTGGACGTTGTCGAACCGCTCGACCGAGAATTCCTGCCCGATCGTGCCTCCGGAGGCATATTGGTCGCCGAGGAGCTGGGCCGTCGTCGGGCCGCTCGAGGCCCAATCCCACGACAGCGCGACCGTATGCGCGCTGCGGCGGTCCTTGCCGAAACTGTACGCGAGGCGGATCGAGTCGACCGAGTCGCCGTAGTCGGCGTCGAGGCGCCGGATGATGTCCGAGCCATCGCCGCGGTAGTAGCCGTTGCCGTGGTTGGCGACGAGGCCCATGCCCCAGCTCCACGGCATGCGCCCGAACTGCAGGTCGAGCCCGAACCCGAACCGGATGTGTCCCCACGCGCGCTTGGCGATGATGCTGTCGCGGGCGGAGTTCTGGCCGCGATGCGGCGCGATCTGGGTGCGCGAGAACAGGTTGAGCGGCGCCCACGGGTTGTCGGCCGCGTAGGCGTCCGGGGTGCTGCCGAGCACGATGTTGTCGAGGATGTCGATCTGTGCGTGCACCTTCACCGTGTCGCTGATGTGCAGCGTCGGCTCGAGGCGCAGGCGCATGTTCGCGCTGCCGAACCCGTTGCGTCGTCCACAGCGACGACCGGCTTGGGTGGCGGAGACGCCGTTGCCCGTGAGCCGGTTGATGCACGCGGCGTCGTTGGTGCCCTCGAACATGCGGTCGCCATTGCTTCCGTCGTTCGACGTGCTCTCGGGCGTCTCGGCCGGTGGCGAGAAGAACCGCGTCGGCTCGGCATCGGGCGCGGAGGTGGTGGGCAGGCCGAGATTGAGGCGGTGGAAGTAGTCGGAGCGGACGCGGAGATAACCGTCGAGCTCGAACCACTGCACGCGGCGCAGCCGTGCCGGCTGGGCCGGGACGACCTCGATCGGCCGCAACGCTTCCTTGTCTTCCGGCGCTTCCTCGGCGGGGCCTTCCTTCTTTTCCTTTTTTTGTCCCGGAGAGGGAGGCGGTGACATGCCGCCGCCCATGCCCGGCTGGTACGCGTGGGCGTCGAGGCTGACGGTCGCGCAGCTGCACGCGGCGGCGATGCCGAGGATCCGCAGAAACGGAGAGGAAAGGCCGCCCGGACGCGTCGTGGGCATGATTTTGCCGGTAGGGCGGCGCATTGAGGCGCGACACGCTATCAGCGCGGCTACAGCGACGTCAACCGGCCCCGAGCGCGCAAGAACACGGTCTTTGCTAGGCTCCGCCCCATGGCTTCGGATGCGGCGTGGCAGCCCGGTCAACTTCTATATCTCGGTTTCGAAGGACTCTCGCTGCCCAAACCGGTCGAGCGATGGATCGCGACGGGCCGTGTCGGCGGCGTGATCCTCTTCGCGAGGAACTTGCGGGATCCGCACCAAGTGCGTCGTTTGGTCCGTGAGATCCGCCTCGCCGGCCCCGAGGGTGCACCGGTCCAGGTCGCGATCGATCAAGAGGGCGGGCGGGTCCAACGGTTGCGCAAGCCGTGGACCGAGTGGCCGCCCATGCGCGTGCTCGGGACGCGGCAAGAGCTCGAAGCCACGGCCGCGGTGGCGCAGGCGATCGCACGCGAGCTCGTCGACCTCGGCATCGGCCTCGATTTCGCCCCGGTGGTCGACGTGGACACGAACCCCGACAACCCGATCATCGGCGACCGCAGCTTCGCGCGCGATGCAGACCGCGTCGCGGCGCACGGGCGTGCGTTCATCGAAGCGCTGCAGGCTGCGGGGGTCGCCGCGTGTGCGAAGCACTTCCCCGGGCACGGCGACACCCTGCTCGACAGCCATTTGGCCTTGCCGCGTCTGAACCACGCGCTCGAACGGCTGCGCGAGATCGAGTTGCCGCCGTTCCGAGCCGCCGTCGCGGCCGGCGTGGCGAGCATCATGACGGCGCACGTCGTGTTCGAGGCGCTCGACGACCGGCGCCCCGCCACCTTGTCGCCGGAGGTGATGAGCCTGCTCCGCGACGAGCTCGGCTACGACGGGCTCGTGTTCTCGGACGATTTCGAGATGCGAGCGGTCGCCGATCATGCGCGCCCCGACGCGCTCGTTCGCGGCGCGCTCGAAGCCCGCGTCGACGCGATGCTCGTCTGTCGGCAACTCGACCTGGCCGAGGAGGTCCTGCAGCGCCTCGAGCATCAGCCCGACCGTCTGCTCGAACCGGCGCTGCAGCGGATGATCGCTTTCAAGGCGCGGTTTCCCGGGCCGCCGATCCCCGACGACGCCGAGCCGCCCGCGGGGCCCCCCTACCCGGATCACCAGGTGCTGGCGCGCGCGCTCGAGGCCGGGGCAGCCCTCCCGGAGGCATCGCGGGAGGGGTAGCGAAAAACCGCGACTATCCCGCGAACGTGCACGCTCGGCTGGGATTTGTCGCCGGCAAGGGCTCCGGGATGGGTGGGAAGGCCCCTCGTGTTGCCAAACATCTCCCGCAGAGCCATTCCCAAATCGTGTCCGACGCCGATCCTGGCTCCTACGTGTCGAAAAGCCGCGCCCACACCCTCAAGCTCCTCTCCCTCGTGCACGGGGACGACGAGAGCATCGCGGGGCTCCCGGTCAGCCCGAATCCGGGGGTGACGGCCGACGTCGCGGGCCTCACTCACGCGGGCATGGTACGGAGCTCGAACCAGGACCAGTTCCTGATCGCCGGGCTGGAGCGCGCGCTCTTGGTCGAGGATTCGTCGCTTCCGGCCGGGCCCGGCACGCGCCTCGGCGAGCGTCCGCAGGGGCGGATCTTCATCGTCGCGGACGGCATCGGTGGGCACGGCGGTGGCGAGGTCGCGAGCGCGGTCGCGACCGATGCGATGGCCCACTACGCGTTCGCGGCCATGCCCTGGGTGCTCTCGGGCGTCGGCGCGACCCCGCAGGAGCTCGTCGAGGGGTTGCAGGACGCGATGGCGAGCGCCCAAGCGCGGATGCGTCGCGTCGCCCATCGCAAAGGCATCAACCAGGACCTCGGGACCACCCTCACGATGGCCTACGTGGCGTGGCCGAACCTGTTCCTCGTCCACGTCGGAGATTCGCGCGCCTATCTCCTGCGCGACCACATCCTGAATCGCCTCACGCGCGACCACACCTTGGCGCAGCAGCTCGTCGACGGCAACGCGATGACGGAGGAGGAGGCCAAGCGCTCGCGTTTCAGCCACGTGCTCGTCAACGCCGTGGGCGGGCAGAGCGACGACCTGCACGTCGAGCTGAACCAGATTTCGCTCGCCCCCGGAGACCAGCTCCTGCTGTGCAGCGATGGCCTCTACGACATGCTCGACGACGATCAGATCGCCGCGCATCTGCTCGAGGGGAACGAGCGCCCCGTCGCCGACGTCGTCCGAGCGCTCGTCGATGCCGCGAACGCGGCCGGTGGGCGCGACAACGTCACCGTCGTCGTGGCGCGCTTCTAACGGGGCTGCGCCCACGGCCAATCGCCGGCGCGCGGCCAGTCGCGCGGGACGAGCAGCGTGGGCGCGTGGGACTGCGCCGCCACTTGCGGACCGACGCTGGTGAGGACGACGTGCTCGACGCGCGGCTCGGTCGTCACTTCACACACGACGATCGAGGCGTCGCGCTCCTCGGCCAACCGCGCGACCCCGACCGGCGAAGCGCCGGGTCGACACACGAGCTCGTCGTCGGGGTGTGCGTGCGCGTGGACGACCTCGGCGAGGTCGGCTCGGGCACGGGTGCATTCGTTCTCGTGGTGCAGGGCGTAGGCCCGAGGATCGACGGGAGGGTAGACGCCCCCGGGCAGGTGCGCGGGGCTCGGTTCGGCGTGCATCGCGATCCGACCGGCGCCCACCAGCGTGGCGATCCAATCCGCGAAACCAACCACCATCCAGGCGGAGGCGTCGTCGCGCAACCCCGCCACCACGGGTCCAATGGCATCCCTCGGCGCCGTGTAGTCGGCGGGCACGACGAACGTGGGGACGGGAAGGTCTTGCACGAAGCGTCGGCCGATGTCGCCGAGCGAGGTCCAAGAGGCTCCGCCTTCGTGCCCGCGTCCGAGGATCAAACCATCCGTTTCACCACTTTTTGCCCAGGAATGGAGCGCCTCGGCGGCGCCGGGACCCTCCAGGAAGAGGGGGGCTTGGACGACGTCCTCGAGGCCAAAGCGGCGTAAATCCGCCGTCAGCTCGCCCTCTGCGCGCGACCGCGCCGCAGTACCGTCCGCCGCGCCGGTCGATTCTACGACGTGGACCGTGCAAAATCGCAACGCATCCGATCGAGCGGTTTTCGCAAGCCAGCGCACGAACTTCAGCGCGCCGTGGGATCGTTCGGACGAGTCCCAGGCGAGCGTCCACGTCCACGGCCGCATAGGGGGGTCCTAGCCGCGGGTCGAGGCGTGTCAAACGGCCGCTTTGATCTTGCCGGCGATTTGCGAAGATCGCTGCCTTTGCTAGCCCCACCCTGACCGGAGCCACGTTTTCGCAGCAGCACGAGGCCGCTTCGCGTCCAGCGGGCACGACGGCGTGGCCTTCCGGGAGCAGGATCATTTGGTTGGGACGGGACGAACCATCTATGGATGCGCACGAAAAGAACGATGACCCTCACGGGCGAGGCGTTTCCCGCGACGTATCGGGGTGGACGCCGACACGGGTGGAGGCCGAGTTGCCGCGTCGCATCTCGCATGCGATGCGCTCGCCGTTGGGGCTCATTCGCGGTGCGTTGACCGAGCTCGTCGATGCGCAGGCGCAAGGGCGCACGCTCCAACCCGAACGACTGCTCGAGTTCGCGGTGCGAGGGACGGCGCAGCTCGAACGCATGGCGGAGCGCCTCAGCGTCGCGGGTCGTTTGCAGCGCGTCGACGAGGTGAGCCGCACGGCCTGCGACCTGGTCGAGATCACCAAGGCGGCGATGGCCGACATCCAGGCCACACGATCGCGGCGGCGCGTCGAAGTGCAGTTTGCCGGCCCGGCGATCCAAGCGGGTGGCCAGGGCGATCCGGCACTGCTGCGCATCGCGATCGCCGAGCTCGTCGACAATGCGTTGCGCATGGCCAAGCAACGCGTCGTGGTTCGCGTGGAGGCGTCCTCGCTCGGCGTGGCCGTGTTCGTGTCGGACGACGGCGACGTGATGCGCGGCATCCCTGGCCTCGGCCCCGAGCTCGTGCATCCCGCAGCCGACGGCACCGGGCTCGGCTTGGGGCTCGGGCTCGCGCAGCGGGTGGTGGCGTTGCACGGCGGTGCCCTGTCGCTCACGCGAGCGGTCGACGACGAGGGGTCCGGATCGGGCTTGGTGGCTCGTCTGGACGTCCCGGGCTTCGAAGCAAGGCTGGCCTGAGCGGTCATGACACAGTGTGCGGGGGCGGTCGCCCACCCCGCCGCCCGAGAAAAAAAAGCGTAGTAGATCAGAGACTTTCGTTTCGGCACGAGCTTCGCAGAGGACCGGCGCATGCTCGCCGACACGTCTTCCAGCATCACCGAGACCTATCTCAACGAAGCGGGCCGGGTGCCTCGCTTCTCTGCCGAAGAAGAACGCGCCCGTTTGCGGGAGCTGGTGGAACTCCGCAAGGTTCGATGGGCGGCCATCATCGGGTTCGCTCCGCTGCGCCGCCCCATCGTGCAGTGGCTGCGGAAGACGGAGAACTTCGACATCCCGGCTCGGGCCAAGACCGAGGTCATCGCCGCTCGTCTGGCGGAACAGGATCGGGACGGTGAAGTAGTCGAACGCCTGCAGGCCGCGCTCGAAGGGCGGACGGAAGTGCAGGGCCTGTCGAAAGCCGTTCAGCGTGCGGCCAGCGAAGCGGGCTTCGAGGCGTGGCAGACCGAGATCCGGAACGCTCGGCAGCGTCTCCATCGTGCGCGCAACCGGTTCGTCTCGGGCAACCTCGGCCTCGTCGTGATGCTGGCCAAGCGCTACAGCAACCGGCTGCTCTCACTCAACGACCGCGTGCAGGAAGGCAACCTCGGCCTGCTCAAGGCGGTGGAGCGGTTCGACCCCGAGCGCGGCACCCGGTTCTCGACCTACGCGGCGTGGTGGATCCGGCACTCGATCACCCGGGCGCTCGTCAACCGCGGTCGCAAGGTCCGTATCCCGGCGCATCTGCACGTGATCTTCAACAAGAGTCGCGCAGCGGAAGCCAAGTTGCAGGCCACGTTGGCGCGCGAACCCACCGACGCCGAGCTCGCTGCGGCGATCGAGCTGCCCGTCGAGAAGGTGCAGGACGCTCGCGAAGCGATGAAGTTGCGCCCGGTCGCGCTCGACACCCCCGCGTGGGGCGAAGAAGGAGCCACGATCGCCGATCAACTCGAGGCGACGTCCAGCTACAACGCCGACGTGATGATCGACCATCGTCGCAACTACCTCCTCGCGCACGAAGGCATGGAGGAGCTCGAAGACGTCGAACGTGACATCATCGAGCATCGCTTCGCCCTGCAGGGCCGCAAGAGCATGACCCTGCGCGCGCTCGGCGAACGCCACTCCCTTTCGCGGGAGCGCATTCGCCAGCTGCAGAATCGCGGTCTCTCCAAGCTCCGCGGCATCATCGAATCGAGCGACCTCCCGTCGATCGCCTTCGCTTACTCCGCCTCCGGTGCGCCGACCAGCGACAGCTTGTTGACCACCCGTTGAACCCCTTCGACCTCGTCCAGGATCGCTTGCTCGATTTGTCGGCGCAGAGCAAGCGTCTGGACATGTCCCCGGAGCACGACGACGTCGCCGAGCAGGCTGATGTCCAGCGTCGCGCCGGGGAACTTCTGCGCCAGCGTCTCCTTCACGCCCTCGACGATGTCGTGCGCCTGACGAGCCGCTTCCGGGCTCACCGTCGCGAGGTTCTCCACCCGGCGAACGCCCTCGGTGTTCTCGACGATGCTCTGCACCTGGCGTAGCTCGCTGCGCGAGGCGGCCGTGCCTGCGATCGTCACGGCGCCGTCGAGCACCGAGATGCACAGCGTGTCCGGATCGATCGGTGCGGCCGAGCGAAGCGCCGCCATGATCGTGTCGCCGAGCACCGGATCCGGCGTCGCTGGTGGGCGCACGCGGACGTCTTGCGCGATGACTCCCATCACGCCCGGGACGTGCTCGACGAGCCCCAGCAGCCGTCGCTTCTTCCACAGCGAGTCCACCTCGCCGCGAAGGATCGCACATCCACCTCGTACCTCGCAGTCGATGTCGCCGCCGAGCTCGTTGTCGACCTCGAGGTGAGCCCGCAGCGCCTCGGTGAGCGACAAATCGGCGCTCTGCTCGGCGTGCTCCTGCATGCTGACGTCCAGCATCTCGACCATGATCCGCGGCATGAGCAGCAGCTCCGACGGCCACGCGAACACGACCGTCGCGCCGGACTCGTACAGCGATTGGGCGTATTCCGCTTCGAACGATTCGTCGACGACGACGAACAGCGGGAGGTGGTCGAGCCCTTCTTCGTGCGCCAGGCGGTCGACGAGTTCGATCGGACGGTTGTGGTCCGTCTCGTCGGTGGCCGCCAGGATGAGCGCGATCGTCGTCGGCCCCACGTGATCGCGGGCTTCCTCGAGGCTGGCGAGACGCCGGACCGTGGCCGAGGTCTGCTCGAGGGCGCGGCTCAGTTTCTCCGTCATCTCGAGCGAGCCGATGGCCAAGATCTCGGGCGATTCGCGCGAGCCCACCGTTTCGCTCATGGGCGGTTCGGGGTCCGGGAGCCCCGTGCTGGACGTTTCACTTCGCATGCGAATGGCCTACGTCTTGGCGATTCCCGTGCAAGCGAGCCCTATCGCCCCACCCGCACGAGAGAATGCCGGCGGCCGAAGACGCCGCGGCGTCGCACCGCCCCTTGTGATCGAACGCGGCGCGTACGGATACTGATGCGGTGCGGCTCCGCCCCTACCAAGAAGAGGCCGTCGAGGCGGTGCTGGCGGCTCGTCGCGAGGGGGTGCGGCGGATGGTGCTCGCACTCCCGACGGGCGCCGGCAAGACGGTGGTGTTTTCGGAGCTCATCCGTCGCGCTCGCCACGACGTCCTCGTGCTCGCGCACCGCGACGAGCTCGTACGTCAAGCCGAGGCGAAGATCCGCGCCGCGCTCTCCGGCTCCGGGCGCACCGTCGCGATCGAGCAGGCCGAGCGTCGTGCGCCGCGGGAGGCGAACGTGGTCGTCGCGTCGATCCGGAGTCTGCACGGCGAGCGCCTGGGGCGGGTCGTCGCCGGTCGTTCGATCCGCCTCATCATCTATGACGAGTGCCACCACGCGGTCGCGCCCGAGAACCTCCGGGTCCTCCGTGACATGGGCGCGTTTCAACCGGATTGGCCCGGTACGCTCGTCGGGTGCACGGCCACCACGCGGCGCGCCGACGGCCGCGGGCTCGACGAGGTCTTCGAGCGGATCGTGTACGAGCGCTCGCTCCGGCAGATGATCGAAGACGGTTATCTCCGCCCGTTGCGAGGCATCCGCATCGACACGCGCGTAAGGGTGACCCGCATCCCCGGCGACGGCGACGGCGACGATCTCGGCGCGTCCGAGCTCGACGATCAGATCGACGTCGAGGAGCGCAACCTCCTCGTCGCGCGCAGCATCCAGGAGCTCGCCCGTGACCGTCGCACGATCGCCTTCTGCGGCAGCGTGCGCCATGCGTCGAACCTGTGCGCGCGGCTCAACGAGCTCGGGGTGCGCAGCGGCATCGTGTGCGGCGACATGCCCAAGCACGAGCGCAGCCGGACGCTGCGGCGCTTTCGCGAGGGTCGCCTGCAGGTCGTCACGAACGTCGGCGTGCTGACGGAGGGCTTCGACGACCCCGACGTCTCGGCGATCGCGATGGTCCGCCCGACGCGTTCGGAGTCGCTGTACCTGCAATGTGTCGGCCGCGGGATGCGGCCCTCTCCGGCGGCGCCCGACTGCCTGGTGCTCGATTT
>Ga0079224_100011388_pt1 | contig 12249 bp, 7 predicted proteins | sample Stecom2015_FD_80414 | JGI IMG/M metagenome (GOLD analysis project Ga0079224, IMG submission 80414) | Agricultural soil microbial communities from Utah to study Nitrogen management - Steer compost 2015 | ecosystem: Environmental > Terrestrial > Soil > Agricultural land | place: USA: Utah... | reverse complement strand
GGTTGAGGTCGAGCGGCACTGCGATGGATTCCTCAGATGCACTGTGTGAAGCATGCCCATTGTTGAAACCATCCCCTTGCACGAGACGGCGCAGGATCGCTACCTGAATTACGCCCTCTCCGTGATCACGAGCCGCGCCTTGCCCGACATCCGGGACGGCCTCAAGCCCGTGCAGCGCCGTATTCTGTATGCGATGCATACCAATCTGCGTCTCTATCCCGATGCTCGGTATCGGAAGAGCGCTGCCGTGGTGGGCGAAGTGATGGGGAAATACCATCCGCACGGCGACACGGCCATCTACGACGCCATGGCGCGGATGGCGCAGCCGTTCTCCCTGCGTGATCCTCTCGTGGACGGCCATGGCAACTTCGGATCCATCGATGGCGACAATCCCGCCGCGATGCGGTACACGGAAGTCAAGCTCCGGCCGCTCGCCATGCAGATGCTGGACGAGATCCGGCAACAGACGGTGGACTTCCGCCCGAACTTCGATGGAAGCCTGTTCGAGCCCGTCGTCCTGCCGGCGAAATTCCCGAACCTGCTCGTCAACGGCTCGAGCGGTATTGCCGTCGGAATGGCGACGAACATTCCGCCGCACAATCTGAAAGAGGTCACGGACGCGCTTGTCCATCTGATCGACCATCCATCGGCCGAGATCGATGACCTGGTGCAATTCGTGAAGGGTCCGGATTTTCCGACGGCCGGGCGGATTTTGAATACGCCGGAGGAGCTCCTGCAGATTTATCGCGAGGGCCAGGGTACGGTCGAGATTCGCGGAGAGTACGAGCTCGAGGGGAAGACGAAGATCATCGTCAAATCCATTCCCTACAGCGTAACGAAGGCAGATCTCGTCGAGAAGATCGCCGAGCACATCGCGCAGGAAAACGTGCCTCAGCTCTCGGATGTCCGCGATGAGTCGACCGATGAGGTCCGTGTCGTGCTCGAGTTGAAGCGGGGCGCCGATGCGGATGCGGCCATGGCTTATCTGTTCAAACACACGCCTTTGCAGACCCGCTTCCATGTAAACTTGACGTGTCTGGTACCCACGGAGAACCCTCAGGTCTCGGCGCCGCAGCGCGTGAATCTGCTGGCCATCCTCCGGCATTTCCTCGCGTTTCGGATGGAGGTGGTAGTCCGTCGGCTCGAGCACGAGCTGGCCCAGCTAGAAAAGCGGATTCACATCCTGCGCGGCTTCGAGAAGATCTTCGATGCGCTCGATGAGGCCATCAAGATCATTCGATCTTCCAATGACAAGGCGGATGCCGCCCAGCGCTTGATGCACCGTTTCGGCCTGGATGACGAACAGGCCGATGCCATCCTCGAGATCAAGCTTTACCGCCTGGCGAAGATGGAGATCGAGGCCATCCGGAAGGAGCTGAAGGAGAAGCTTGCTCGGGCCAGAGAGATTCGAGAATTGCTCGAGGATGAGGAGGCGAGATGGCAGGTCGTTCGGGGCGAGCTCGAGGAAGTCGCCAAGACCTTCGGCACCGAACGCAAGACGGAAATCGCAGGGCCCGATGAAAGGTTGGAGTATACGGCCGAGGACTACATCATCAACGAAGATTTCTATGTGATGGTGAGTCGCGACGGATGGGTAAAACGTCAGCGGACCTACACGGATGTGGCGAGCATTCGCGTTCGCGACGGTGACGAGATCGGGTGGATCGTTCCCGGGTCGACGCGCGGGACCGTCGGCTTCTTCACCAATTTCGGCAGGTGCTACACGATTCGCATTGCCGATCTGCCGTCTACGACCGGGTATGGCGATCCTGTGCAGAAGCTGTTCGATTTTTCCGACAAGGAGCGGATCATGGGAGTCATTTCGTTCGATGATCGTGCGCTCCCGAAGCCTGTTCCGGTGGAGGGTGATCCGCAACTTTTTGGCGAGGATGGCGAGCCCGAAAAGCCGCTGCCTTTCGTGGTTGCCATCACAAGACACGGGCAGGGGGTTCGATTCACGATCGACGGATTCACGGATGTATCCACGAAGAACGGCAGGATGTTCATGCGCCTGGACGACAAGGACGAGGTCGTTGGCGTAGATGTAGCCGCGGGGGATGAGAACATCTGCCTGGCATCACGGATGGGGCACGTGCTCATTTTCCCGATTGCTCAGATCCCCGTGTTCAAGGGGGCAGCCAAGGGAGTGATTGCGATGCGGATCGGAAGCGACGATAGGGTTCTTGGCTTTGCGCTCTCGAACGCTGCACGCGAAGGTCTCGAGGTGGAAACGAGCCGCGGTCGCCGAGAGATCGTCCGTACGACGAAATTTGAAGTCACCAAGCGAGGCAACAAAGGCAAGCTGATCATCCGGCGCGGCCACCTTTCACGCGTCATCCCCACTCCGGTGGAGATCCGATTGAATGGGCAGCATTGACGATGCACGGCTTTTCGACCTGCCGGAGCGCGAAATGCCGTGATGAGCGACGAGACGCTTTTCAGACGAACACAGTATGGCTGACGTAGCAACCCCAACGTACACCGGCGCCGACATTCAGGTGCTCGAAGGACTCGAGCCGGTTCGGAAGCGGCCGGGCATGTACATCGGCGGCACGGGTAAGCCGGGTCTCCATCATCTCCTATGGGAAATCGTCGACAATGCGGTCGACGAGGCGACGAACGGCTTCGCGTCGCAGATCGACGTGGTGCTTCACAAGGATGGTCGAAGCGTGACGGTCATCGACAACGGCCGCGGCATCCCTGTTGATATCCATCCCACGAAACAGGTATCCACGCTACAGCTCATCCTGACCACGCTACACGCCGGCGGGAAATTCGACCAGACGAACTACATCACCTCGGGCGGTCTGCACGGTGTAGGCGCTTCGGTCGTGAATGCACTGTCGGAGGAACTGATCGCTACCGTGAAGCGCGACAATGGCACGTGGCGACAGCGATTCGAGCGAGGCATCCCTCAGGGAGAAGTTGAGAAGGTAGCCTCGAACAGTCGCGGGACGGGCACCTCGATCTACTTCCGGCCCGATCCCGACATCTTCGAGGATGTGACCTTCGACCCCGAGGCGATCAAAGAGACGCTCGAGGTCAAGACGTATCTGAATGCGGCGCTCAGAATCAGCTTCAAGAATGAGGCGACGGGCGAGCGGGTCGAATATCATCACGAAGGTGGGATTGCCGAATACCTGGACGAGGTCGTCAAGCAGCTGGGCGAACGGCCGGTCCACAAGGAGCAGTTTGTGGTGCGGCAAGAGACGCTCGTTGACGGAGCCCGCGTCGAGGTCGCGCTCCAATGGACGGAGGCCCCGAAGGAGAGCGTGCGCTCGTTCGTGAACGGAATTCCGACGGTGGATGGCGGGACGCACGAGCAGGGTTTCCGCGATGCCGTGCGGAGTGCCGTGCGCTCCTACATGGAGACGCACGACATGATACCCAAGAACCTGGATATCTCGGCCGACGATATCAGGGAGGGCCTCGTGGCCATCGTGAACGTGTTCATGGTCGATCCGCAATTTCAGGGTCAGACGAAAGAGAAACTGAACAACCCTGAGGCCAGGTCGACCGTAGTTTCGGCCATTCGGCTCGAGCTGGAACAGTTCCTCACCGCGCATCCTACGGTGGGCGAGGCCATCGCAACGCGCGTGATTCAGGCCGCCAAGGCGCGCCACGCTTCGCGGGCCGCGGCGCGTATGGCACGTAAAAAGTCGAGCGTATCCCACCGGCTTAACCTTCCCGGAAAGCTGGCGGATTGCTCGTCAACCGATCCGAGAGAGTGCGAGCTCTTCATCGTGGAGGGTGATTCGGCCGGTGGCTCGGCGAAGCAGGCGCGAGACCGGCATTTTCAAGCCATCCTGCCCCTCCGAGGGAAAGTGTTGAACGCGGAGCAGGCTACTCTCAAGAAAGTGCAGGAGAATAGAGAGCTGTCGAACGTCGTCGACGCGCTCGGTTGCGGGGTAGGGGATCAGCTCGACGTCTCGCGCCTTCGGTACCACAAGATCATCCTGCTGATGGACGCCGATTCGGATGGCCATCACATCACGACTCTGCTGCTGACGTTTTTCTATCGGTATATGCGGCGGCTGATCGATGAGGGCTATGTGTACATCGCCCAACCGCCGCTGTACCGCCTCGATGCCGGAAAGGAAACGTACTGGGCGCTCGACGACGCCGACAAAGACCGCATCATCCGGTCTATCCGGAAGGGCAAAAAGAATGTCAACGTGGACATCCAGCGATTCAAAGGTCTCGGCGAAATGATGCCGCAGACGCTGAACGAGACGACGCTCGACCCGGACAAGAGGCGCCTGCTGCAGGTGAAGATCAACGACGAGGATCGTCTGGATACGGAGCAGACGATCACCAATCTAATGGGGAAGGACTCGACGGCGCGTTTTGAGTTCATCATGACGCATGCCGGCGACGTGGAAGAGCTCGACCTCTAGACGTCCGTCCGCGGCGCGGTGCGACGTCGTGCCGTAAGCAGAATTCCGCTCACGACCAGAACTCCGCCAAGGATCGAGACTGGATCTGGGATTTCGGCGAAGAAGAGGAATCCCCACAAGGCCGCGAAGAGAATCTGGACATAGCTCACGGAGGTTGCGCGACCTGCAGGCTCCTTGTGGAGTCCTCGCGTGAGGAAGATCTGCGCGATCTGAGTGAGCAGGCCGATGCCCAGGAGCATGAGCCATTCCATCGGTGTGGGCCACACGGCGACGGGCGCCATGATGGGGATGCAGGCGGGCACCGAGATCAGTGGGAAGTAAAACACCACGACCAGGGGGTGCTCCGTCTCTCGCAGCTTGCGGACGGTGGTGTAGGCGAGGCCGGCAAACACAGCGCCGAGCAGGGCCACGGAGACCGCGACGATATCCAACTCTTCTGCCGCGCTACCGAACAAGAAGGACGGCTGCGCGATGAGGGTTACGCCGACTAGACTCAGCGCGATCGAGATCACCACGACGAGACTCAACCGCTCTCGAATGAAGAGAGCGGCAAACAGGGCCGTGAAGATCGGATTGGTGAACTGGATCACCGTGACCTCCGCCAGGGGAAGCCGTGGAATCGCGTAAAAGAAGGCCAGCAGACCGGCGAATCCGACGATGCCGCGAAGCGCGAGCAGGCCCTTGCGGATGCCCCATGGGTCGATGCCTGCACGGCGGAGCATCAGCCACGAGAGCACCAGGGATACGACGCTCCGTCCCATGACGAGCTCGGAGCTCGGAAGGCGCTGACCGGCGACCTTTACCAGAAGGCTCATCAAGCTGAAGAAGAAGGCGGCCAGGACCATATCCTGGAGCCCTCCGGAGGAGCGACCGATTGGGCTACCCGGGACCGATGCGAAATCGCTCACGGGCCGGGTGGCCGTGAACGGCCGACTAGCCTGTCTGTGACGCGGGGAGAGTCACATCGTCCATGTCCTTGTGCATCTCGTAACATGCTCGCGGCGTATTGTACGAAAGTTCTGCTCCGAAACCCTTAGCTTTTCAGGGCTTCGAGTTCGGCCGGCAGCGGCACCACTTCGTCAGCGACCGTATGTACTTCCGCCCGATTACGACCTTAGTAGCCGTCGCTGTGTGCGCTCTTTCTCTCGTGCCGGTCGCGTGTGCACAGGATATCGATTCGCTCCGACTGCGCGCGGATCGGCACCTCAATGCCGGCGAGTATGCCGATGCGCGGCGTCTCTACGAACGCGTGCTCGAGGCAGATCCGGAGCATGTGTCGGCGCTCGATTTTGCACGCACTTTTCTTCTTACGGGGGGACATCGTGAGGGGCTGGAGGCCGTTGATCGGCTCCTTCAGGTTCGGCCCCGGGCTCCGTATCTGCTTCAGGCCAGGGGTCGGCTGCTTCGTGCGGAGGGAAGACTCGATGAGGCGGCGACGGCTTTTACGGCTGCGGTCGAGCACCGAAACGGTGCGCTTTCAGGTCTCGTCGATCTAGCCGAGATGTGGGAGCTCTCCGGCCGAGAAAGTGGCGCCCGGCAGCTTCTAGCGGCTGCGTTCGAGCCATTCGTGAGTGGTTCGGCACGTACGGTGGTCGATCTCCGTGCGGCCGCGAGTGCCGCTATACACTTTGGACGGTTCAGGGATGCCAACGAGGCGTATCGGCTTGCCCACGAACTCGATCCATCCAGCGTCGAGACCCTCTACCAGTGGGCTGAATTGTTTCGGTCGAAGTACAACGACGCGGATGCGAGGAGAACGTATGAGGAGGCCCTCCAGCGCGATCCGCGACACGCGCCGTCGCTGGTCGGCCTCGCGCTCTCGACGCACGATTTCGAGCGAAGCGAGGAGCTGGCGCAACGCGCACTGGAGTCGAATCCTCAGTATGCTCCGGCGCTGAACGTCCTGGCCGGTATCAGGATACTGGATGGACACTTCGATGAGGCCGCGGCCGCGGTCCGGAGAGCCCTTGCGGCCGATCCGAACAACCTCGAATCGCTCGGACATCTCGCGTCCATCTACCTTCTAACGGGGGATAGCACGGCGTACATCGAAACCGAGCGACGCGCGCTTGCGCGCAATGCGCACACAGGAGCTTTCTATCGGGCGGCCGCGGAGAATGCGACGCACCGTTTTCGCTACGGTATAGCGGCCACACTCCTGGAGCGTTCCGTCAGGTCCGATCCGACCGATGCACGCGCGCGTGCGGATCTCGGTACCGCACAGTTCAGACTCGGCCTTATCGACGAGGCTCGTCGGAATCTGGCGCAGGCCTTTGAGCTGGATCCCTTCAACCTATTTGCCTCCAACTCACTGACTCTTCTGGATGACTACGAGAACTTCGCACGGCTGCGAAGCCCGCGATTCGAGGTGGTTATCCATGAAAGCGAGAGCGACGTGCTCGGGCCGCTTGTCCTGGCTTTGGCCGAGGAGGCGTACGCTGCGCTTCGAGAGAGATATCCCTATGATCCGGATGGGCCGATTCGAATCGAGGCGTTCAACAATGGTGATGACTTCGCCGTGCGCATCGCCGGGGTGCCGCATCGCGGCCTCCTGGGAGTCAGCTTCGGAGATGTGCTGGCGCTGAACACGCCCGCGGCTCAGGAAGAAGGTGGGTACAACTGGGCCCGGACGCTCTGGCACGAGATCGCCCACACAATGGCCCTGGGCGTATCCGATCACCATGTACCGAGATGGTTCACGGAAGGGCTCTCCGTCTATGAGGAAGCGCGTGCTCGGCAGGAATGGGCGCGTGATATGGAGCTCACCTTTCTGTCGGTGTTCGCCTCCGGCCTGCTGCTTCCACTCTCGGAGATCGAGCGGGGCTTTACCCGGCCGCAGTTTCCCGGGCAAGTCATCCTGTCCTACTATCACGCCGGGCAGTTCATCCAGTACCTCGCGGATGAATTCGGATTCGATGCCGTGCGAGCGGCGCTCGAGGCCTACCGAGGCGGTGCCGGCAACGAAGAGGCCATTCGGGCGGCTACGGGTGAGACCATCGAAGAGGTCGATCGGCGATTCCGCCAGTCCGTCGAGGCCCGGCACGGCCGCCTGAGCCGGGCGCTGGAGGGAATGCCCGATGCCCTTGGAAACGAAGGCGCCGAAGTAGAGTCCATTTCGAACGCACGCGGTCCGTTCTTCGGCCAGCTTGACGAGGCCCAGGCGTCGCTCTCCTCCGGCGACGTCGAGGCGGCCGAGCAAGCCTACACGGAAGCGCTCGCGATGTATCCGGAATATGTGGGACCCGGAAATGCCTATCAGGGACTGGCCGACATCTACCGTGCAAAGGGAGATGCCGAGGCCCTCCAGGAAGTACTCGAAGGGTTCGTGGCGCGTGCCGAGTCCGCTCATAGCGAGCTCCTCGAGCTGGCCAACATTTTGGAGGCCCGTCAGGAAGCGGATCGCGCCGCTGCGCTGAGGGAACGTTCGCTCGAAGTCGACCCGTACGCATCAGAGGTCCGGCGAAGGCTGGCCGACTATTACGAGGCGACGGGCCGCTTCGAGGCTGCGATTCGACATCGGAGGGCCGAGGTGTCGCTGGATCCGGCCGATCGGGCCGGCGCGCTTTTCAGGCTCGCCCGTGCGCTAAACGCCGGTGGGATCCGTGACGAGGCCCGGCGGGCTGTGCTGCAATCCCTGGAGGCCGCTCCAGACTATCGAGATGCGCAGAAATTGCTATTGAGAATCGTTGACAGCTGAACTCATGAATTCGATCCGTGTGCTCCGGCCGTCGACGGCGTAGAACGCACGGGGATTTACATGCACCCATCCTGAATAAACGTACCATATCGTCGCCGTCGATCACCCTCCTGGCGAAACCCATGCATACCGAAGGCGCGTCCCGCGTCTTCGGGTTGCTGGTGCTGATCGTTGCGCTAGCGACTCCGGCCGTTCGGGCTCAGGACGATCATGGATTTCGCTTCGTTCGGATCAAGTACGGCGAGGAAGTGGGATGGGGTGGCCGTGGCGGCGAGCCGTGGAGTCACGACTATCCGCGCGCCGAGCTTCATCTCTACGAAGCCCTCGAGCGCACCACGCAGGTTTTCGTAGAGGGGCCGCCGCTGGTTCTTACGCTGTCGGACGAGCGCATCTTCGAATATCCCGTTCTGTACCTCTGTGAGCCGGGCTATTGGTCGATGGATGAGGACGAGCTGTCCAACCTCAAGGAATACCTGAACCGAGGCGGATTCATTCTTTTCGATGACTTCCGTGGCGAGCGTGAGTTGAACCAATTGTTGAGCGAGTTGCAAAGGCTCTATCCGGATCGCGAGCCCGTAGAGCTGCCGGAGGATCACTTCATCTGGACCATCTACTACGACATCGATCCGGTCGCGGCGCCATCGCTGGTTAGCGGCCGATTCGGGTTTGGAGGCACGTTCGAGGACCGGTATTTCGCCCTGTTCGATGACGATGGCCGGATGATGGCGCTCATCCTTTATAACCAGGACATCGGCGACGGCTGGGAGTGGCCCGAGTACAATCTTCAGCAGGCATCCACGACGGCCTTCCAGATGGGCATCAACTTCATCCTGTATGCGCTCACTCACTGACGACACAAGTATCGTCCGTCACCACGACACGGAGTAATGAAATGGCAGAACCCCCGCAGGACCGACAGAACGGTGAGCTCCACGAGGCATCCGAAATCCTCGAACGAATTCGGGAGGCGCGTGGCACCATCCTCCAGCAGCTTCGGCGGCGCATCGTCGGTCAGGCCGATGTCATCGATCAGGTGCTCATCTCGCTGTTCGCCGGCGGACACTGCCTGATTACGGGTGTTCCGGGTCTCGCGAAGACGCTGCTCATCAAGTCGCTGGGTGAAATACTCGACCTCACCTACAAGCGCATCCAGTTTACGCCCGACCTGATGCCGTCCGACATCACGGGGATAGACATCATCGAGGAGGATCGGGCGACTGGAAGCCGCGAAATCCGCTTCGTGCGTGGGCCGATCTTCGCCAACATCATCCTGGCCGATGAGATCAATCGGACGCCGCCGAAGACGCAGGCCGCGCTGCTCGAGGCCATGCAGGAGTATCAGGTGACGGCGGGGGGCGAGCTGATGCCGCTGGCCCGGCCCTTCTTCGTGCTGGCCACGCAAAACCCGATCGAGCTCGAGGGGACCTACCCGCTTCCGGAGGCGCAGCTCGACCGCTTCATGTTCAACATCGTGATCGACTATCTGTCGGCGGATGACGAACTGGCCGTAGCGCTCAGCACGACATCGAGCGAGCAGGAGCCGCTGGAACGTGTCCTCACGGGTGCGGACATACTGACGTTCCAGCGCGCGGTGAAGAAGGTGTACGTGCCCGAGCACGTCGGGCGGTTCGCCGTCGAGCTGGTCCGCCGAACGAGGCCCGGAGAGGAGGACGCCCCGGACTACGTCAGGGAGTGGGTCAGCTGGGGAGCCGGGCTGAGGGCGACGCAATACCTGCTGCTCGGCGCGAAGGTCAGGGCCGTCTTCTACGATCGCTACAGCGTCGCCGTCGAAGACATTCGGGCGCTTGCCCACCCCGTGCTGCGCCATCGCGTCCTCACGAACTTCTACGCCGAATCCGAGAAGGTGACGGTGGAGGACATCGTGACCCGCCTCCTCGAGGATGTGCAGGAGCCGGTCTCCGGCCTGGCGCGATAGAGGCCCGGAGGCTCCCCGAAACCGAACGCCATTCGACTCGACGCATGCCCGAAACGCGCTTCATAGATCCGGCCGTCCTCTCCCGCATCTCGACCATGGAGCTCCGGGCGCGCTCGGTCGTCGAGGGCTTCATCACGGGGCTGCACAGGAGCCCCTACAAGGGCTTCTCGGTCGAATTCATGTCGTACCGGCCATATGTCCCGGGCGACAACCTCATGCACGTCGACTGGAAGCTTTATGCCCGTACGGACCGGACGTACGTGAAGGAGTTCGAGGATGAAACGAACACGGCGCTACACATCCTGCTCGATGTGAGCCGCTCCATGGACTACGGCTCCGGGGAGGTCACGAAGCGGACGTACGGTTCCTATCTTGCTGCATCGCTCGCCTATCTCGTCATCCGACAGCGAGATTCCGTAGGGATCACCTTCTTCGACGACGATGTGCGAGAGCATGTCCCGGCCCGCAGCACGACGTCGCATCTGCACACGATCCTGCAGTTTCTGGAGAATGTGCCATCGGGCGGGCGCACGGCGATCGGAAAGCCCCTTCACGCCCTCGCCGAGCAGCGTCGCCGGCGCGGCTTCATCGTGCTCATATCGGATCTATTGGATGATGTCGATGCCATCATCGAGGGGCTACGACACTTCCGCTACCAGGGACACGATGTGATGGTGTTTCACGTCCTCGATCCGCAAGAGCTGCGATTCGAGTTCGACGACCTGGTAGAGTTGGAGGATATGGAGACGGGCGAGAGGCTGCTGCTTTCTCCGGAGGCGGCGCGCGAAGCCTATTTGTCTGCCGTCGAAACGTTTACGTTAGATCTGAAGAAGCGATGTGGTCGAATGGGAATCGACTACGAGCTGATGAGCACGGATCGCCCGCTGGATTTCGCCCTTTTTGAATATCTCGCCGCACGTTCCCGACGCTTCTGACGCCCGTGTCGTTCATAAACCCCATATTTCTCTTCGCAATGGCGGCGGCGGTCATCCCGATCGCCATTCACCTCGTGCGAAGAATGAAGGCGCGGACCGTACCGTTCAGCTCGCTGTTGTTCCTGAAGGCCACTCCGTACGAACTGGTGCGCAAGCGGCGACTTCGCGATCGCCTGCTGATGGCGCTTCGCTGTTCGCTGCTCGTGCTGCTGGCGCTCGTGTTCGCGCGGCCATTTGTCCCGGCCGACAAGATTCCGCTGGTGAGTTCGCGGGAGAACGAGTCGATCGTGCTTCTCGTCGACCGATCCTTCAGCATGCGGTATGGCGACCATTTCGAGCGGGCTGTGGCATTGGCGCGCGATCGGATCGACAGGGCGTCGGATGCCGACGAGATCACCGTGGTGGCCTTCGACGACCGCGTGCAGGTGCTCGGTGAGGCGGCGACAGGCCGACTGGCCGCGGCGGCGGCGCTCGCCACCATCGAACCGGGATACAGGGCGACAGACTACTTCCCGGTGCTGCAGAGGGCGGAGGAGATCCTGCAGGATGCCCGGCACCCGCGACGGGTGATCGCACTGTTTTCCGATCTCCAGGATGCCGGATGGAGCCGCTCACTGGAGGACTGGGAGTTCCAGGAGGGGATCGTCTTCGAGCCGATGCCCATCGAGCTCGGCGAAGTGGCGAACGGGTATGTCGAGGCCTTCGAGCAGAATACCCGAATGCTGGGCGGGCGTGGCGTGGCGCGCTTCGACGCCCGCATCGGAGGGGCGGTTGAACATCCAACCGACGTAGTGCTCGAGCTCGACGGTATGGAAGCCGCACGCGAGGTGCTCGAGTCCGGGCGCACGAATGTCAGCTTTCAGCACGCATACTCTCGAACAGGCTTTTTTCAAGGAGTACTTCGCCTGCCCGGCGACCCTCTTACTGCGGACGATCTGTTCTTCTTTACGGATCATTTTCGAGGCCGGCCGCAGATTCTGATCGTGGACCCGAGCGGAAGCGGATGGACGAGCGACGCCTTCTTCCTCCGGCATGCCTTCGATCTGGGGGATGCCGCTCGGTATGAGGTCAGCCAATCCACGAGCTTCACGAGCCTGGCCGGCGTAGACATCCTCTTCCTGAGCCTGAATGGAGCCCTCACGGAGGCGCAGACTGGCGCCCTGCAGCGCTTTGTCGACGAGGGAGGCGGCGCCATCCTGTCCGTTGCGCCCGGCGCCGACCCGAGCCGCGTTTCGGAGGCCCTCGCCGCGCTCGGGATCGGCCGCATCGAAGGCATCGTCGACG
>Ga0079224_100011387_pt1 | contig 12249 bp, 6 predicted proteins | sample Stecom2015_FD_80414 | JGI IMG/M metagenome (GOLD analysis project Ga0079224, IMG submission 80414) | Agricultural soil microbial communities from Utah to study Nitrogen management - Steer compost 2015 | ecosystem: Environmental > Terrestrial > Soil > Agricultural land | place: USA: Utah... | reverse complement strand
TTTGGCTCGTTCGCTTACCTAAATCCAAAGTTCACCCCAAAGGTAAAGGTGTTGAATTCTGAAAAATTGTATTCCGCATTGAGCCTGAAAAAGCCCAGTTTCAATTTGGTCCCCAAATTTGCAGTGACCCCATTGGCCTTCTTTGAAACGGAAAAGGGATCCACCACGGTCTCGGAGAAGAATGGTCCATTTGCCTGGTAGGTTCCCAAGAGGTCAATGTCGGACTTGCCGGTGATATAGCCAAGGCCCCCATAAAAATTTATCACGGGTATGTTCCTCGTGGAAAGGACGGCACTGAAATTCCAGGTCTTAAAGGAGGCATCCATCCGTTGGTCACTCCCCGAAATGGTACTGGAATCGGTAAAATCATATTCCCCATCAAGCCCTGTAAAGCCAATTACGGCGGAAATGGCAATGGGAAGCAGTTTGTCCGCCGGCAGCAATTTGGTGAAATCATATTGAAGTCCTGCACCGAAAAGGCCCAATTTGACATCATCCTCAAACTTGAGCTTGGGCAGAAAGCGCGCCTTGACCTCCAATCCCTTTATCAGCCCCACACTGGCTTGGATAAAGCCGGAAGGGATGAAATTGAGGTTCTCGGCAGCCAGTCCGGAGGGAAGGACAAATTCTCGTCTGAACACACCTTCCTCCACAAATACCTCCATCCCTTCCAAATCGCCCAAACCTGTGGATACCATCCTGGCCTGTCCGGGATTCTCCACAAAATCGAGGTTTTCATAGTCGTTGGGGTCCAAAAGGAAGGCTTTTTTGTCCTCCTTGTTCTTAAAGCCTGTGATATTGCCCACTATGGATATTTCAAATCCCGCCAAGGGTTTAGAGTCCGCTGAATTGTACCATCCGTTGGAAATGCCGAATATGGCCCCTTCAGAAACCGGGGACAGATAGTCGTTTGCAAAACGTTCGGCATCTTCGATTCCGGAAACAAAAATATCGTTCAGGTCCTGGCCCCTTCCAAAAGTGATCGCGAACAGGGCCGTAAGCAAGGTGAATTTCCGCATTTTGTAAAATTTTTCCCTAAAATTAAAAAACTCGCCTTGATTGGGCGAGTTTTTGTTGTGAAATGTACGGAATTACACATCTATGTTGGCATAGACGGCATTCTTTTCAATGAACTCCCGTCTTGGGGGAACTTCATCCCCCATCAACATGGAGAAGATGCGGTCCGATTCGGTTGCATTGTCAATGCTCACCTGTCTAAGGGTCCTGAACTCCGGGTTCATGGTGGTGTCCCACAACTGTTCGGCGTTCATTTCCCCAAGTCCCTTGTACCGCTGAATGCTGGCACCCCCGTTCATGGATTCTATGATCTCATCGCGCTCCTCATCGTTCCAGGCGTACCTTTTTTTACTGCCCTTTTTCACCAAATACAGCGGTGGGGTGGCAATGTACACATGTCCCGCTTCGATCAATTCCCGCATATAGCGGAAGAAAAAGGTCAAGATCAGGGTTTCGATATGGCTTCCGTCCACATCCGCGTCACACATGATCACCACTTTGTGGTAGCGCAGCTTTTCGAGGTTCAGGGCCTTGCTGTCATCCTCTGTACCTATGGTGACCCCAAGGGCGGTATAAATGTTCTTGATCTCTTCGTTTTCAAAGACCTTGTGCCTCATGGCCTTCTCCACATTGAGAATCTTGCCCCTAAGGGGCAGGATGGCCTGGAAGTTTCTATCCCTTCCCTGTTTGGCGGTGCCTCCCGCGGAATCCCCTTCCACAAGGAAGACTTCGCATTTCAAAGGGTCCTGTTCGGAGCAGTCCGAAAGCTTCCCGGGCAGTCCGCCGACACTCATCGGGTTCTTGCGCTGTACCATTTCCCTGGCCTTGGCCGCTGCATGTCTGGCCTGGGCGGCAAGTTTTACCTTTTCCACGATCTGTTTGGCATCCTCAGGATGTTCCTCCAAATAATCGGTCAACATTTCAGATACGGCCTGGCTGACCGCACTGGTCACGTCACGGTTCCCCAGTTTGGTCTTCGTCTGTCCCTCGAACTGGGGTTCGGCGACCTTGACCGATACAATGGCGGTAAGGCCCTCCCTAAAGTCGTCTCCGGCAATTTCGAACTTCAGCTTTTCCAGCATTCCGGAATTGTCGGCATACTTTTTCAAGGTAGTGGTCAGACCCCTTCTGAATCCGGAAAGGTGGGTACCCCCTTCATGGGTGTTGATATTGTTCACATAGGAATGAAGGTTCTCGGTGAAGCCGGTATTGTAGACCATGGCCACTTCCACCGGGATTCCGTTCTTCTCCCCTTCCATGGAAATCACGGTCTGGATCAGGGGTTCCCGGTTCCCGTCCAAAAATCGGATAAATTCCTTCAAACCCTCCTGGGAATAAAAGGTCTCCGACAGCACTTCGCCCTTATCGTCCCTGTGGCGCATGTCCGTCAGGATAATGGTAAGCCCCTTATTGAGAAAGGACAGCTCCCGCATCCTGTTGGCAAGGGTCTCGTAACTGAACTCTATGGTCTGGGTAAATATTGTCTCGTCCGGGGTAAAGGTCACAATGGTCCCTGTTTCGTTGCTTTCCCCAATGCTCTTGACCGGATAGAGGCTCTTGCCCATCTCGTATTCCTGTTCCCAAATTTTTCCCTCCCTGTGGACCGTGGCCCTGAGATGACTGGAAAGAGCGTTGACACAGGAAACCCCGACCCCGTGGAGCCCTCCGGAAACTTTATAGGAATCCTTGTCGAATTTGCCACCGGCACCGATCTTGGTCATTACCACCTCCAGGGCGGAAACGCCCTCTTTCTTGTGGATTCCCACAGGGATTCCCCTACCGTTGTCCTTGGTGGTGATCGAATTGTCCTCGTTGATGATGACTTCGATCCTATCGCAGTGTCCCGCCATGGCCTCATCGATGGAGTTGTCAACCACTTCATACACCAAATGGTGCAATCCCCTGGTCCCGACATCACCGATGTACATGGAAGGTCTCATTCGAACGTGTTCCATGCCCTCCAAGGCCTGGATACTATCCTCCGAGTACTGGTTCTTTTTAGCTTCTTCGCCCATAAATTATTCGTATTTGGCTTGAATTTTTCAAATCCTACAAATATAAGGAAAACCCAGTGAAATTAGGCATTGAAGGCAAAAGCAACCTCTTAAGTTATCAACAGTGAATGTGGAAAAAAGAAGGCTTTTTCAAAACGGTCCCGACCTCTTCGGGCCCCAATGAAAAACCCCTTTGACAAGGGGCTTTTCTGACTAATTGAAAATGAAACAATACTGCATCTTCCTACCTCATGTACCTTTGGTTCTTATACGGTTCATTTGACATAGGCATCGGCATGGACGTGGGACACGGCCCGACCCGAGGGGTCGTTCATGTTCCTAAAGGCCTCGTCCCATTCCAGGGCCACCCGGGTACTACAGGCCACGGAAGGCTCCTGGGGCACGCTCAATGCAGCGGCATCCGAAGGGAAATGTTCTTCAAAGATGCTGCGGTAATAATACTCTTCCTTGCTTGTTGGGGTCTGCAATGGAAATTTGAAATGCGCATTGGCCAATTGTTCATCGGAGATTTCCTCCTGCACCAAGGCCTTCAGGGTATCGATCCAACTGTATCCCACCCCATCGGAAAACTGTTCCTTTTGCCTCCATACCACACTTTCGGGAAGGTAGGATTCGAATGCCTTTCGCACCACCCATTTTTCCATGCGCTCCCCATTGATCATTTTATCACCAGGGTTGATTCGCATGGCCACATCCATAAACTCCTTGTCGAGAAAGGGAACCCGGCCCTCAATGCCCCAGGCTGCGAGGGATTTATTGGCCCTCAGACAATCGTACATATGCAACTTGTCCAGTTTTCGCACCGTCTCTTCATGAAAATCCTTGGGACTGGGCGCCTTGTGAAAATAGAGATATCCCCCAAAAAGCTCATCGGCCCCTTCTCCCGATAACACCATTTTGATGCCCATGGACTTGATGACCCGGGCCATGAGGTACATGGGAGTGGAGGCCCTTATGGTCGTAATGTCATAGGTTTCAAGGTTATATATCACATCCCTGATCGCATCCAGGCCTTCCTGAATGGTAAACTTTATCTCGTGGTGAACGGTTCCAATGTGGGAGGCCACTTTTCTTGCGGCAGCTAGGTCCGGGGAACCTTCCAGGCCCACGGAAAAGGAATGCAATTGGGGCCACCAGGCTTCCACAGTATCTCCGGACTCTATCCTTTTTTGTGAATATTTTTTGGCGATGGCGGAAGTCACCGAAGAATCCAGCCCCCCGGAAAGCAGCACCCCATAGGGAACATCGGACATCAACTGCCGGTGTACGGCCGCTTCGAGGGCATCCCTGATGGCCTCAATGCTGGTCGCGTTCTCTTTGACGGCCTCGTATTCCATCCAATCCCTTTTGTACCATCTTTTGAACTCCCCATCAGCGCTGTGGAGGTAATGGCCCGGGGGAAAGAGTTCGATTTTTGTGCACACCCCTTCCAACGCCTTCAATTCGGAGGCCACGTAAAAGGTCCCGTTCCTATCCCATCCGGTATACAGGGGAATGATTCCCATATGGTCCCTCGCAATGAAATATTCATCCTTGACACTGTCGTAGAGGGCAAAACCGAAGATGCCGTTCATTTCATCGACAAAGTCCACTCCCTTTTCCTTGTAGAGGGCCAGGATCACCTCACAATCGGACTCGGTCCGGAATTCGTAGTTTCCCTCAAATTGCTTTCTAAGTTCCCTATGGTTGTATATTTCCCCGTTGGCGGCCAGGACCAAGGTTCCATCGGCCCCGATCAAGGGTTGTTTGCCCGAGGCCGGATCTACAATGGCCAACCGTTCATGGGCCAATATGGCCTTATCCTCGGAATGGATACCACTCCAATCAGGACCTCGATGCCTTACTTTTTTGGCCATTTCCAAAATGCGGGGCCTGAGCGCCTCGGCGGGTTCCTTCAATTCAAATGCACAAACAATTCCACACATATCTATTGTAAACTATGACAATTTTTATACAAATATTATATTTAAGCTTTATATATAAAATCGTAATACGTTTTTTGATTACCATAAACAACATATAAATCAATTTTTGTATAAAATCAATACTTATTCGTAGGGGTTGTGATCCCTTAAAAGTGATTGTGTAAGTCCAACTATTTTCAACCCCTTTAATTGAAAAACCGCAGATTAAATCCTAGCTTTGAAAACAACTTAAAAAACAAACATGAAAAATCCGATCTTACTACCCGTTCTTGCCCTTGCCCTGTGCTTTTCCACAGTGGCAACGGCCCAAAAATTCAGTGGACTGGACAAAAGCCCCCTGGATATTGCATCGTACCCCTCAGGGCATATGGATGCCGTTAAATCCGTGAGGGTGCTGTACAGTCGCCCGCAACTTAAGGGTCGAAGCCTTGCCGATCTCGCCCCGGCCGGTGAGGTATGGAGGACAGGGGCCAATGAGGCCACTGAAATCACCTTTTACAAGGATGCCATTGTTGGAGGGAAAGCCATTGCAGCAGGCACCTATTCCCTGTTTACAATTCCGGGGGAGGATCAGTGGACCGTGATCCTAAATGGCAATTTGAACCAATGGGGCGCCTATTCCTATGGAAGTGAGGCCGATGTGGCGAGAATCCCCGCTAAAGTGTCCAAGGGGGATGAGGAATTGGAAGCCTTCTCCATGGCCTTCAATGACCAAGGGGACCTGATCATGGGCTGGGGCAGCATCCGGGTTACCCTTCCCATAGACTCCTAGGAAGAAAGATCCCGATTTTGGTCTGGACCGTCCAATAGGTGGACTTGGGCGGTCCATCCCTATTTTACACGTGTCCCCGCGACAAAGACCCCTTCCGCCTCAATATGGGGAATGTCCTCAACGGGAACGGTCATGATGTCCTCGCTCAAAAGGACAAAATCCGCAAACTTGTCCGGGCTTACACTGCCTTTTTCATACTCCTCAAAATTGGAATAGGCCGCCCAAAGGGTCATCCCTTTTAGGGTTTCCTCCCTGGAAAGGGCGTCCTTCATTTGGAAGCCCCCTTCCGGATGACCTTCCAAATCCTGTCTTGTCACGGCCGCATAAAAGGTAAGGAAGGGACTTACGCGTTCCACTGGAAAATCGGTTCCCAAGGCCACAAGGCCCGCACGGTCCAAAAGTGTTTTAAAGGCATAGGCTCCCCGTACCCGTTCCGTTCCCAACCGATCCTCGGCCCAGTACATATCACTTGTGGCATGGGTGGGCTGAATGGAGGGAATGATCCCATTTTCAAAATAATGAAAATCCTCCAGGGAGATCACCTGGGCATGCTCCACCTTCCAACGACGGTCCTCCTTCCCCTTCAGGGCACTTTCATAGGCCCGGAGCACCACTGCATTGGCAGAATCCCCAATGGCATGGGTATTCATCTGATAGTCCGAGGCGGCAATCCGTTGGGCCAGGGCATCGATCTCCTCCACGGGAGTGACCATGGCCCCGTAGTGCCCTTGTAGGTCGGAATAGGGCCGTTTCAGGGCAGCTCCCCGGGATCCCAGGGCCCCGTCCGCCATCACCTTTACGGAACGGACGTTCAAAAGATCTGTTTTGACGATTCCCTTCCCAAGGAAATGGTCCAGAACGGTAGGATGGCTCGATATCATGGCATAGACCCTGATGGAAAGGTCCCCGGTCCGTTGCAGACTGTCTATGAGTTCAATGGTGTTCCTGCCCAATCCCGCATCGTTCACGGTGGTCAGGCCCTGATCGAAGCAAAGCTCCTGTGCATCCAACAGGGCTTGGATCTGTTCTGCCCTATCAGGTCCCGGGATAATGGCGTCCACCAAGCCCATGGGCCTGTCGACCAAGACGCCGGTGGGTTTCCCATCGATTTTGACGATTTCCCCACCACTTACTTGGGTATCCGGGCCGATTCCCGCCAAATCCAAGGCTTTTTGGTTCACCAGGTACGCATGCCCGTCGATGCGCTCCAGAACCACGGGGACGTCCGGAAACAATTCATCCAAGCCTTCCTTTGTGGGGAAGGTCTTATCTTCCCAATCGTTTTGGTCCCATCCCCTTCCCACAATGAAATCTGCACCATGTTCCTTTTGAAAGGCGGACAATCGGTCCAAAATATCATCGAAGCCGAGGGTTCCCACCAAATCGACCACTTGTTGGGTCATTCCAAGTCCATAGAAATGGCAGTGGGCATCGATCAGGCCGGGGACCATGGTCTTGCCCTTGGCGTCCAGAACCTGTTTGGCATTGTATTTTTTTAGAATGGGAGCGTCCTCCCCCACTTCCAGGAACCTGCCATCCCGTATGGCCACGGAAGTCGCTTTGGGCAGATCGCCATCCACGGTGTATATATTGGCATTGTGGACTATAAGATCGACTTCTTCCTGGGAATTACAGGCGAAAAAAGCGATGGAGACAAGAAACAAAAGTGTTTTTTTCACGATACGAGGTTTTTCCAAAAATAGAAAATAGAAGTGAAAATTGGATGGGCATCCCATCCTAATTGTCGAAATCATCTTCTCGATCATTTTATTTTCTAAATTCGGCCTTTAATCTCGGAGGATATGTCGAACCTGCCCTTTTCACTACAGTGGATTACTGTCTTCCCCCAGGCCTTACTGCCCATGGAAGCCGTCACTCCCAATGAGTTGACACTTTTACATTTCGTGTTCATCGCCATATCGATCTTGGGAATCTGTATGGGCTGTTTCCTCATAGCATACAAAAAGGGACACAATGTCCATATGGGCATTTTTACCCTTGCCTTGGCCTCCATACTCTTTGAACTCACCCTCTTGTGGTGGGACGGTCAAATGCATATTCCAAAGATTCCATTTTACTCGACCTTAATGTTTTTGTTGGGGCCCTCCCTCTTTCTGTATATCGACCATAAAATATATTCCAATCGAAGGTTGGATGCAAGGACCTTGTTGCTGTATTACAGCCCTTTTGGCCTGAGTTTTATTGTACTCATCCTTCTGACCAATTCCCAGAACATCATGCCCATTATCGGATTTAGGGGATTCGGGGTATGGTTGTTGAACCACGCTATGATCAAATTCTTCTTTTCGCTGTACTTCTTGATCAAAATGGTGCGTTCCTACCTGGGGTGCAGAAAACAAATTGAACTGGCGGAACACCATTGGATCAAGCTGCTGCTTTACTTTTTTGGCATCATCTGTGTACTCAGTATTGCCCGCGGTCTGTTCGAGACCAAATTGTCCATCGACAATATCATACAATATACCCTGGCCTATTTCTTTTCCGTTTTCATCGTCCTGATCTCATTCCTGCTCTACCTGTTTCCCGAGCTTGTGACCACTCCCTTGAACAAAAGGATCGATGGCCCCGGATCAAGGGAGAAATATCGGAATTCGGGGCTGACCCCCGCCATGGCAATTGCCCTGAAGGACCAATTGTTGGCTTCCATGGAAACCAAGGTCTATCTGGACCACACCCTTTCCCTGGAGAGCCTCTCCAAATTGCTCAACACGGACCGTTATAGCCTGTCCCAGGTGATCAATCAGGAATTCAACAAGAACTTCTATGAGTTTGTCAATGATTACAGGATTTCTGAATGTATGGTCCAGATTGAAAGCAGGACCAATCAACCCGTCTCGATTTCGGATCTTATATACGAATCGGGGTTCAACAACAAGGTCTCCTTCTACAAAGCCTTTAAAAAGAGAAATAGCGTGACCCCTGCCCAATACATCAAGGCCCTTCAGGACCTGTGAACCCTCACCACAAAAAGCCGAATCCCAGGCACGTGCTGGCTTCTACCCCCAAGATTTACCCTTTGAACACCTTTGCTCCCGTAGAGATTCAATTCGAAGGCTTCCAGACCCATAACCGTTCAACCCAAAATTGTACGTTTCACCGAAAATCCGAAGGGCCCCATCTTCTTTTGTGGTCCGGTCGTCCCCCAAGGGACCCTATGGCCCTGAAGAGAACGGTTTATTCAATACCAAAAAACGATAATCTCGCCCATATTCCGGCCGCCAACGACATATCACTTTTGAAAATGGGGATTATGACCTCCACCCAAGGAACATTTCAAGCGATATCGATCGGTTCGAAATTCCAAAATAAAGGTTAACAAACATCGGGACACCATAAATCTAGGTCGGATTAAAACCCGGTCACATTGCCTCTTATTACATTTCAATCATCAAGAACTGTCCAGTCAATTTATAAAACATTTATGAGCCATAAGTTTCATTTGTTTTTTGGATTAGTCACCTAGGAATTGACTGGCTTTTCTCTTTTTATTTAACTCATTCACTAACTAACACTCAAATTAAATGAGAACAAAAACCAAAGTTTTAATTGCTCTTTTGATGGCCTTTGTGGTACATCTGGGGTTCGCCCAAGAGAGGTTGGTACGAGGGACGATCACCGATGAAAACGGATCGCCCTTACCCGGGGTCAACGTAGTGGAACGGGGAACCACAAACGGAACCCAAACGGATTTCGATGGAAATTATACCATAAATGTGCCATCGGGTCAGACCTTGGTATTTTCCTACCTCGGTTACAGGGATGTAAGCATCACAATCGGATCGCAGACCATCCTTAATATCCAGATGGAGGAAGATGCGCAGGCCTTGGAAGAGGTGGTGGTCATCGGTTATGGCGTTCAGAAAAGAACTGAAATAACCGGATCCATCGCTTCTGTATCGGGGGGCGACCTTCAGGGACTGGTCACTCCCAGTTTCGAAAGCCAATTGGCAGGAAGGGCCGCCGGGGTACAGATCACTTCCAGTACCGGTATCATCGGGGAGGCCCCACGGATCAGGATCCGGGGCATCGGATCCATCGGATCCGGTTCCTATCCCTTGGTGGTCGTCGATGGAATTCCCATCATCACGGGGGATTTGGGAGGTTATGCCTCTGCCAATGGACTGGGGGACATCAACCCCAATGACATTGAGTCCTTTGAAATCCTAAAGGATGGTGCGGCCACGGCCATTTACGGTTCCAGGGCCGCCAATGGGGTCATACTGATCACCACAAAAAAGGGTAAGAAGGGATCGGCCCAGGTATCTTATAATGTAGTGACTGGATTTGCTTCCCCCATCAAAACCTTTGACCTGTTGAATACGGCGCAGTTCCTTGAAATCGCCAATGAGAAACGGACCAACAGGGGGCAGGCACCATGGGCCGTCGGCAGCGACTATGATACGGATTGGCAGGCTGCCGTTCTGAATTCCGGTGCCCTACAGATGGACCACAGCCTTTCGGTCAACGGAGGTACGGACAGGACCAAATATTATTTGTCCCTCGGATTTACCGATCAGGATGGGATTGCCGTTTCCAATAGCATGAAACGACATAGCATTAGGACCAATCTCGATCACGATGTATTTGATTGGTTGACCGTCGGAGCCAATTTGGGCGTTACCAGAAGCGAATACAACGGGTTGAATACCGGAGGGAATTCCCTTTCCGGAAACATATTCAACGCCACCAGGCAGCTTCCAAACACTCCAATTTTTGATCCAAGCCACCCAACCGGGTATAATATTACGACCAACAATGCCAACGTTGGGACTTGGGACAACTTGGCCACGGTGGGGGACAATATCAGCAATATTGCCTATGTTTTGGCCAACAACAAATTTCAATCCAAGACCAACAATACCTTGGTCAGTGCCTATGCGGATGTCAAATTGCTGAAAGGGCTCACCTATAGGTTCCAAGCCAGTGCCAACAATACCATGACCACGGGCTTCCTCTACTATAACCCGATTCACGGGGACGGGGCCGGGTCCAATGGTAGGTTGCAGAACAGTTATACCGAGCTGCTGCGCTGGAACACCCAGAACATCCTCAATTACAATACCAGTATAGCCGATGCACACAATATTACGGCAACTGCGGTCATGGAATTTCAAAAGGACAAGGTCCAAAGCTTCTTTGGTACGGGTACTGACCTTCTGGACGAATTCTACAACAAAAACCTGGTGAGCGGGGCCTATGGGACCCAAACCTCCGGGGGTGGGATCACCGAGAATGGAATCAGCTCCTATGTTGGTCGTTTGAGCTACAATTTCAAGAATCGCTACTACTTGCAGGGGTCCATCCGACGGGACGGGATATCCAAACTGAGCGAGTCTACACGATGGAACAACTTTACCGGTTATTCCGCAGGTTGGGACATTTCCAATGAGGAATTTTTCAGTGGGCTGAGCTCTTCGATCACCCTGCTGAAACTCAGGGGGTCCTATTCTGAAGTCGGAAACACCGATATCGGCAGCTACCCATACCTGGGCTTGACCTCCGCTTCCCAATACGGGACCCTGAACGGAATTGCCTTTACCCAGTTCGGCAATGACCAGTTGTTGTGGGAAACCAGTAAAAAATCGGATTTCGGTCTTGACCTGGGGCTTTTCAACAACAAATTGACCTTTGGTTTTGATTATTATATCAACGACATCGATGGCCTTATCCTGGATGTGCCCGTGCCCCACTCCCTTGGCGTACCGGACAACAGGATCAAGCAGAACATTGGGTCCATGGAGAATAAAGGTTTGGAGTTTTCAGTGGATTACACACCCTTCAACAACCAGAACTTCAGTTGGAACATTGCGGCCAATTTGACCTTGGACAAAAATAAGGTGACCAGTATTCCCGATGGGCAGGATATCATCGGAGGGACTTCCACCAATACCAATATCGCACCCAACCTGATCATCAGGGAAGGGGAATCCATCAACTCCCTATACGGTTATCGATATTGGGGGGTGAACCCCGCCAATGGAAACCCAGTATACTACAAAGCTGATGGATCCTTGGTACAGGCCGATCTGGCAACAACCTCATCCTATGCGGTCTTCAATCCAAACGATCCCTCAGATGTGTCAACTGCCTCTTCATTGAGTGCGGGTGAGGATAAGGTCATCTTGGGAAATACCCTGCCAAGCTACTACGGGTCCGTAATCAACAGGTTCAATTACAAAAATTTCGACCTTACCTTTATGTTCCGGTTCAGTGGGGGCAACCACGTGTTCAATGCCACACGAAGAGATCTTCTTACCTTGAATTTCAACAACAATTCCACTGAAATCTTGGGTAGATGGCAAAGTCCGGAACAGCCCGGGGATGGAAACACCCCAAGGCTGAAAGCCAGTGACAACACCTTTAGCAACCTTACTGGGCATGCCACCACCAGATTTTTGGAGAAAGGGGATTTCATCAGTTTGGACAACATAACCTTAGGCTACAAGCTGCCATCAACGGTTACCGAAAAGTTGAGGATCAATATGGCCCGGTTCTTTGT
>Ga0079224_100011386_pt1 | contig 12250 bp, 5 predicted proteins | sample Stecom2015_FD_80414 | JGI IMG/M metagenome (GOLD analysis project Ga0079224, IMG submission 80414) | Agricultural soil microbial communities from Utah to study Nitrogen management - Steer compost 2015 | ecosystem: Environmental > Terrestrial > Soil > Agricultural land | place: USA: Utah... | reverse complement strand
GCGACGTGGCCCTGGAGCGGTTCGACGCCTGGCAGATGGCGTCGGCCTTCACCGACGGACCCCGGCCGCTGTGGCCGTGACGGTCTTACACACGACCACGGCCCGCGGGGTGGACGTCCCCCCCGGGCCGTGGCCCACCCTTCCCTGTTCTCCCTCAGGAGCCGCCATGAGCGTGTCCCGCCGTACCCTCCTGCTCGCCGGAGGAACCGCCGCCACCCTGCTGCCTCTCGGAGGCATCCTCCCCGCAGCACAGGCCGCCCCGAGCGCCGCCGGAGCGACCCCCGCCGCCACCCCGGTTCCCGACCCCATCCCGGTCACCGGCACCTGGACCCGCACCTCCGACGGCGGCCAGAAGGCGACCGCTGGCCGTCGCGGGCCCGCCCTCGCCCTGTCCGAGCAGCAACTCGCGACCAATGGCATGTATGCGGCCCGCGTCACACCCCAATCCGCCGCTTCGGTGGGCGCGTTGGTGTTCCGGGCGGCCCTGGACGGCTCGGCCGGATACGCGGTCGCCCTCGACCCGGGCCGTGCCCGCATACGGCTCTACGACCTGGCCGGCGGCGACACACTCGCCACCGCTCCACTTCCGGGCGCGCACGCCGGAAAGCCCTATGACCTCGAAGTGGCAGTCGACGGACCCGAGCTGGCGGTGTACGTCGACGGCAAGCGGATCCTGCACACCGTTGACCACCGCCACGACACCGGCTCGGTGGGCCTGCTCGCCCAGGGCGGCAAGGTCACCTTCGGCGCCCCCTCCCTCTCCTCGGTCACCACCAACCTCACCGGCTGGACCACGAGCGGCGGCACCTGGGCAGCGAGTCCGCTGGGCTGGCGCGCGGCACCGACCCAGGGAGCCACCGCCCGCGCCATCACCACGACCAAGACCTACGACACAGCGCTCCAAGCCGACCTGCTCCTGCACGACGCCTCCGCCATCGCCGCATTGCTCGTACGCACGGACGCCAAGGCCACGCGTGGCTACGGCGTCCAAGTCGACCCGGAACAGGGCAGGCTGCGGCTCTATCGCATCGACGGCAACGTCACCCTCGGCACCTACGCGACCACCATCAAGGCTGACACGGTCTACCGCCTGCGCGTCGAAGCCGAACACGACGAGCTGCGCGTGCACTGGCAGACCAACTTCCTCTCCCCCGACGGCTACGCCCCCGTCATCACTGCCCAGGACTCCACCCACACCAAGGGCCAACTCGCCGTCACGGCATCGGCTGGCGAGGTGTCCTTCGAGAACATCGCCGGCGCCGACCTCACCACCGGCCTCCAGGGCTGGACGGCCCGCTCCGGCACCTGGACCCCCGACCTGCGCGGCATCCGCGGCGAGAACGGCCTGCGCACGGCCCCCTTCACCGACGGCGACCTCGTGGCGAGAGCCGACATCACACCCGGCGACCGCTCCTCCTCGGCCGGCCTCGTCCTGCGCGCGACCGCAAACGGCTCCGGCGGCTACGAAGCCCGCCTGGAAGCCGGCCGCGACGCCGTCGTCCTGCTGGACCGCTCCTCCGGCACCCGCCTCGCCTCCGCCACCGGCCCGGTCCGACCAATCACGGCCGGAAGCACGTACCGCGTCGAGGCCCGCGCGACGGGCACAACCATCGAGGTGTGCGTGGACGGCGTACGGGCGCTCAAGACTCGCGTGTCCCGCACCAAGGGCGCCACCGTCGGCACCGCGGCCGCGCACGGGACGTCGTACTTCCAGAACGTCGAGATCCACAGCACCGCCGACTATTTCACCGAGCCGTACCGCCCCACGTACCACTACTCCCAACTCACCGGCTCCACCAGCGACCCCTGCGGCCTGCTGTACTACGACGGCGAGTACCACCTCTTCCACCAGGACGAGGGCCGCTGGGCGCACGCAGTCAGCACCGACCTCGTCCACTGGCAGCCCTTGCCGATCGCCCTGCCCTGGAACGCCTACGGCCACTGCTGGACCGGCTGCGCGGTCGTGGACGCCGACGACACCTCCGGTCTCTTCGACGGCGGCTCGGGCCTGATCGCGTACTACACGAGCTACCACCCGGACAAGCCGGGCGGGAACGCCAGCGTGCGCATCGCGTACAGCAAGGACAAGGGACGCTCCTGGCAGCTGCACGGCGGCTCTGCCCCGGCCGTGCAGAACCCGGGAGGCCCCGACGCCGGCTGGACCTTCCGGGATCCGAAGGTGATCCGCGACGAGGCCCACGACCAGTGGCTGATGGTCGTCTCCGGCGGCGACCATGTCCGCTTCTTCACCTCCAGCGACCTCCTCGCCTGGACCCAAGTCAGCTCCTTCGGCTACGGCGACTGGGTCACCCCGGGCGTCTGGGAGTGTCCCGACTTCTTCCCGCTGCCGATCGACGGCGACAAGGACAAGGTGAAGTGGGTCCTCACCCTGAGCACCGGTGCCGTACGCGCCACGAACGGCTCGGCCGCCCAGTACTTCACGGGTGACTGGAACGGCACCAACTTCGCCCCCGACCAGAAGCCCGGCACGGTCCTGCGCGCCGACTCCGGCCGCGACTACTACGCCGCCATGTCCTTCTACGGCCTGCCCGACGACCGCCGCGTCTGGCTCGGCTGGATGAGCAACTGGGACTACCCCTTCAGCGCCCCGACCGGCGGCTGGAACGGCCAGCTGAGCACCCCCCGCGAACTGACCCTCACGGACACCGCCGACGGCGTACGCCTGGCGCAGCGCCCGGTCCCGGAACTGGTAACGCTGCGCACGTCCACCACGAACCGCAAGAACCTCGCCGTCGGCCCCGACTCCGCGAACCCGCTCGCGGGAGTCCGGGGCATCGCCTACGAGATCGAGGCCGAGATCACCCTCGGCACCGCCAGGGAGATCGGCTTCCGGCTCCGGACCGACGGCGACCAACACACGGCAGTCGGATACGACGCCGAGGCGCAGGAACTGTTCGTGGACCGCTCGGCATCGGGCCTGAGCGACTTCACGCAGTACTTCGCGGGCCGCACGACCGCGCCGATGAAGACGACCGACGGCCGCGTGACCCTGCGCGTGTACGTCGACTCGTCCTCGGTCGAGGCATTCGGCGCAAACGGACAGGCCGCCGTGACCAGCCTGATCTTCCCCGGTCCGGACGCCGACGGCATGGCCTTCTACGCCAAGGGCGGCACCGCACACATCGAGTCGCTCAAGGTGCACAGGCTGGACAGCACCTTCCGCCTGGTGAATCGGGTGAAGCCACTGGTGGCCGCCCCGACCGGCGGTGAATTCCGCTCGAACCTCGGCAAGCTGACGATCACCCCCGCCGGCCACTGGTCGACGGACAGCGCGGGCCGCGCCGGAACCTTCGACAAAGACTCCAACGCGATCTCGGCTCGCACGGCGACGGACCTGGACCTCACCACCCTGGTCCGGCTCGGCGGCCCCGACCCGGACACCGGCGGCGCCCTCTCCCTCCTCTGGCGCGCCTCCTCCGACGGTGCCGACGCCTACTGCCTCAACATCGACCCCGACCTGCACGTGATCCGCCTGGTCGCCAAGGCCAACGGCTACTTCGACGACGCCGCCGCCCTCGCCCGCGTCCCCGCCCTGCTCCGCCACGGCACGACCTACCTCGTCCGCATCCTCACCGAGGGCGACCGCATCCAGGTATTCCTCAACGGTGAGCGGATCATCGACGTAACGGACACGACGTACACGAGCGGACACATCGGCCTCAACGTGTTCGGAGGGAGGGCGGCATACCAGGACGCCTACGCGAAGGAGCTGTGACCGCCGGTCATGCCGGCAGCAACCGTGACCGCAGAGGCTCCGCCCTCAAGTAGCCGACGGGTGGAGCACGTGGCCCGGCTGCTCCTGGGCGGACCGGATGTGGAAACTGACGGCATACAGCGCCTGCACCCCCGATGCCCTGTGCGACGACCGTTTCCCCCCTCGAAAGCGGTCAGGGCACCGCTCGGAGAGCAACCGTAATACCGCCGCGCCCAGGTCCGTAATGCCCTGGGCGGGGCTTCGAGGCCGAACGTCCGGTCAACCGAACGTCATAGCTGCTGGCCCCGACGGCCCGGATGATACGGGGAGCCGTCGTGCACGTGGAGGACGGCGCTCGCGGCGAGTTCGGCGACGACCAGGACGACCGCGTCGTGTGCCTCGGTGCCGTGCGGGTGGCCCCACTCGGTTACTGACTTTCGCACTCCGAGAACTGAGCTGCCCGGTGTGGTGCAAGATACCGAGATCACCCCGCGATGGCCCCGGTAACACCCAGAGCCCCGAAGCGGGCGTCAGCCGAGCGTCAAGATTCCTCGAAAGAACCCCTGAAAGCGCCGCCGAAGCGACCGGCTCCCTCACGAAGTCGCAGGTCAGGCAACCTTCAAGGATCGATCCATCCATTCGACCCGCTGCATGGAGAGAAACAGGTCGGTCGCCGCGCCTGCGCCACAAAGCCGCAGGTCAAGCACCCTTCACGGCAGGCTCAAGAACTGCCACGCACTCCACGTGCGACGTCATCGGAAAGATATCGGCCTGAACGAGTCACGGAAAAGACCAGGTCAGAGCAGCTTTCTCGGCTCGCCGCGCAGCGTGAGTGCGCCCAGAGCGTCAAACGAGCGTCACGACTGGCCGGACGCACCCGCCCTCGGTACGGCAGGCGCGTCACCTTCATCAAGAGCTCTACGGATCTTGTCGCTTTCTGCGGGACGACCGCGCGGCGCCGGGGTTCCTACTCCTCCGTGGCAGCGTGGGAGCGTCGGCCGGAGACCTCTTCTCTACGGTGAGTGGCCTTACGGCGTGCGGCTCACGCCCCTCGATCCCCTCGGTCCCGGGGATAGGGTCGGTCTGCAGTGGTGCGGGAGCAGAACGCTGGGCGTTGTCCGGGACGGGCAGGACGTTCCGACGATGCAACTCGGCGACGCTGACCAGCGGCGACATGAGAACACGGTCGAGCAGTTCATTCTGAGCCGACTGCAGCTCGACCAGATGCCACAGAACGGACAACACGTACTGTAGTTCCTCACTCCAGGCAGGTAGCCACCGCTCGGGCCGGATGTGGTCCAGCTGGCTGACGGCTCTGCGAGACGGCGGTCCCGTCCTACGTTTCAACCAGCCGTCGAGAACGTTCTGTCCGCTGACCTGGTAATCCCGCATTTGCTGAGTTACCGCACCGAAAACTCCTTGGCCGAAGTGGAGTTCCAGACGGTCGGAGTCGTAGACGAAACTCTCGGGTAGTTCGTCCCTGCCGACCTGTCTCCGGTACGTGATCGCCGGCTGTGCGGTCGTCCAGACCTCCTGGGGTCCGCCGGGCCTCCCCGCCACCGGGTCCACGAGTCTCTCTCCGAAGGTGGAGGCCCAGATCACCTTCCGCCCGATGTGCAGCGCCTCCGACCACAGCGTGGCGTCACCGGTGAGCGGTACGCGGACGCCGACGGTGGTGAGTTCGTCATCGAAGCGGGACCGGAAACCAGGGTGGGCCGTGATCGCGGCGATGTACGCGAGCAAGTCCTCGGCGGAGACAGCCAGACCGCCGAAGGAGTTACGAAGGTGCTGGAGAAGGCCGGGGGTCACATTGGGGGTGCCGTCCTTCTGCAGGAAGGGGATCACCCTGCCACCACCCCAGCCGGCGAAGTGATGCATGTCCGGCATCAGCGCGGTGAACAGCGTGGCGGGGCCGTCACCGAACCGTTCTGAGTGCAGCTCCACGATGTGTATCTGGCCCTCGGCCCGGTTCTCCCACAGCTCCGGCGAGCACCTGTCAAGGACTCTGTTGTCCGGGATGATCCACTGCCGATCGAAAGGGCGGAAGGCCACAGGCACCGGCTCCGGACACTCGGGACCCGCCTCCAGCATCGACCGCCTTCGCTGTGCCGATCCCGGGAGCGGCTTGACCGGCCGGTCGATGGTACGGCCGCCTTTGGTCTCCCTGAACAAGGCACGCTTCTCGGCCAGGTCCGTCTCGGCGGTCAACCTCCGCCACCGGGAGCGCAGCGTATCGGGGTCCGCGGAGTAGACCCACGTCCGCTTGGGCAAAATGCCGGGCACTGTCCATGGCAGCAGATCATCCAATGCGGGATACGTATCCCATGCTCCGATGGCCGCAGGGGTGAACGGAGCATGGGCATCCTGACGCACCGGGCGCCACTGGTCACTGTCCGGCCCGAGAGCCTCGAGCTGTGCGTACTTCTCCTCACGAGTGCTGCCGTCCAGGGCGACGTACCTGATACGGGCAGGTTCGGTGTCGGCTCTGCTGCGGACGAACACGGCGATCGTCAGTTGCTGCTGAACGCCCTCGAAGAGGCGTGTCCGTAAAGGTGGCTGGATACCCTCGGGGCTGAGGTCAATGATCCAGCCCTCGGAACAAGTCTCACGCAGGTACTTCCTCATCCCTCGGAAACCGGGCCCGCTGAGGAAGCCCGCGGTACTGATGAAGGCGACGATTCCGCGGTCCGACTCGGAACGGTGCTGTTCGAAGACCTTGAAGGTGGCCCAGCGCCAGAAGTAGACGTACAGGTTCTTGAGCTTGTTCTCGTGTACTCCGTTTCTGCCACCAAGGCGGAAGGCATCGAGCAGGGGTGCTTTGTCATCCCCCTCGCGCCCCTTCTCCACCCAACCGCCCTCCCCCTCGGCTCTCTCCCGGTCCGGGGGGTTACTGATCATGACAGTGACCTTCTGCTCGCGCTTGATCCAGTCCGCCTTGCGGGTGTTCTCGACCAGAGGATCGCCATCGGGCAGGAACGTGAAGAGCGTGGCCCTCTCGTAGGGGTCTGCGAGGGTGTCGGCGAGATGGAGCCGCAGATCGCCGAGTTGAGTGTCGGTGACTTGCTTACGGAGGGTCTGGGTGATTCTCATCTGGGCGACCGCGTAGGCGGCCATTTGACGCTCGAAGCCGATCAGCCGTCCCGCCAGCTGTTCCACCGCTTCGCCGCGGAAACCCTCCCCGCGGCGGGAGCGTTCTTCGGCGACCCTGTCGATAATCTCGCTGAGGAACGTGCCGGTGCCCATCGCAGGGTCGACGATCGTCACCTGCTCGTCGGCGAAGCCCTCCACACAGCCCAGGCGGGTACGCAGCACTGCGTCGGTGAAGCGAACCATCTCCTTCACCAGACGGGGCGGGGTGTAGTACGTGCCGGAGCGTTTACGCAGATCGCGGTCGTACTCCTGGAGGAAATCCTCGTAGAGATGAACGTGGGCGTCGGGCGTCCGTGCTCGGATCGCCTCCCAGTCGACAGCGTCGATGACCTGCACGAGCGTGTCGATTCGGCGGGCGAACTCGGCGTCCACCGTCTCCGTCAGCAACTGCAGGGCTCGACCCATGACCGTGTTCTCTGCCTTCAACTCATGTGCAACATCAACGAAGTTGCGGTCGGCGAGCGGTACGTTCTCGATACGGGCCAGCAGCAGGGCGAAGGCGATCGTCTGGGTGTAACGGTCGGCGAAGAGGTGATCGGGGTCTTGCCCATCGGTTGAGGGGAAGAGCACCTTGCTCCAGTGGTGTGCCAAGGCGGTGAACGGCTTGGGGACAAGTCGTCGGCTGCGAGTACCGTCTGGCGTTCTGCGTTCGAGGGCGAGCTGCTCCAGCACCTCCTCGCGCAAGTACTGACACAGCGGAGCGATAGACGACACCAACTGGCCAACAGTCGTGATGCGTCGGGGCTGCCACCCGAGAAATTCCCGCAACAGATCCCGAAACGCCCCTCCATCGGCTGCACTGATACGCAACCGGCTGCCGGACCGGTACAGATCACCTTCGAGCCGAACCGTGCGCAGAGGCCGCGACCCGCCTCGGTACAGGCACCAGGTGTGACCGTTGCTATACAGCACATTCGGCAGTCGGCGCATCAGCTCCCACTGCTCCCGGTCCCGCTTCGTGAAGCCGTCAGGCGTGACGTCGTGCCCCGGGGCCTTCAGCTCGAGGAACCCGGTGATGCGCCCCGATGTCTCCACCGCGTAATCCGGACGCACCCGGGCCTCGGGCAAGGAATACTCAGGATGAAGGCGAGGACGCAGCTTCCAGCGCGCCCCGAATGTCTCCACCAGCTTCGCCACCGGCAAGCTGATGGACGCCTCCGTGTCGCTGACCCGCAGACGCTCCCTGCACTCGGACCCAAAGTCCGACACGAGAGTCCGTATCCACTCCTCCGGCACCTTGTCCCCTCCAAGCTGTGGACGCGGACGGTGGATCACCGCAGACACAGCTTGTTGGAGGCGAAAGGACCGCCTCAGTGCGCACGGGGGGCGCGCGAGGGGCACGGACGGCGCGTTCCGTGACCGCTGGGAAAAGAGGGGCGGATGGTGGTCGGGAAGAGACCTCCAGAGCCCCCCTTGACCGCCCCTCAGGCGGGAAGGCGCTCTCGGGACGCCATTCCCGATTTACTACCGGGGTGCTGGAATCCTTCCTTCATTCCGTCATCGCAGCGATGCACAGTGTGCGAATCACCGAAGGCGAGCGGCCCCTCTGCCCCGCCTCTCGAAAGTCCTACAGATGCTTGCCGCCATACGCATTAACCCGCTGGACGGACGACCCCCAAGGACGGGACCAGCGCCCGGCGGACTGCCAGGAGTGAGCACCGCTCACGGAATAGCAGACTGCGGCAACCAGCTCACCAGGAGATCCGTCCCCGCTCGCTCCGGACGCCAGCTCGCTCATCATGACACTCGCAACGTCTCCGGCCGCCATAATGGAGTCATGCCCTCCAGCCCACAGCACCCCGCACCCACCCCAAGGAACGTCTCGGGAGCGGACGCCGAGGACCTCGCGCTGTACCGGGAGAAGTTCCGTCGCCGTCTGCCGGAGTCGCTGGACGAGCTGCGCGGGCCGACACACGGTGTCGTGGATCTGCCGCTGCACCTGGCCTGGTCCGGGATGACCTCGTACGACCTGGGCAAGCCGCGCCAGCGTATGGGCCTGTACCGCACCGTCTTGCACGAGGGCCTGCACGACGACCTGCCCCGCTACCTCGACCAGGACCTGCTCCTCCAGCTGTGGCCGGTGCTGCGCACCCTCGTCGGCCGCAGCGTGCGCGCCGTATGGGAAGACGCCTTCCCTCAGCTCGCGTCCCGCGCCCGGGCAGCCGCGTGACGGACATGCCGGAGCTGCACACGCGGCTCCTGGCGGATGTGCTCGCGCTCGGCTCCCCGTATCCCTTGGTTCTCACCGGCGGATACGCCGTGCGGGCACACCGCCTCGTGAACCGCCCCAGCCAGGACCTCGACGTCGCCACCGAGAACCCGGCGCCCATGGCCGACATCGCCGCCACGCTCCGCGCCGGACTGGAAGCCCGCGGCTGGAAGGTGCACGCGCTGGAGACCGCCCCGCTGTCCGCCCGCTTCACCGTGACCGACCCGGCCACCGGCCAAGAATGCGAAGTCGACATCCTCAAGGAGATCTTCTGGCGGCCGGTCGCCCAGAGCCCGTACGGGCCCGTCCTCGCGGAGGAGGACGTGATCGGGACCAAGGTCCGCGCCCTCGCCGACCGCGGAGCGCCCCGCGACCTGATCGACGTGTTCGCAGCCTCCCGCCGCTGGACCAGTGCCGAGCTCGAAGAGTTCGGCCGCCGCCACGCCCGCGGCCGCTTCGAGCGCGAGGATCTGCAGTCGAACCTCACGGGCGCCGAGTGGACCGACGATGAAGCCTTTGCCGCCTATGGGCTCGATGACGCCACCATCACCGCTCTCCGCTCCTGGGCCGTGGAGTGGGCCGACCACCTCGCGACCCGTCTCCTCGAAGAGTCCGATGATCCGCACATCGACTGATCACGTCCAAATGAGGGCTCGCGGTGAGGCGGGGCTTGCGCGCTGAAATCCGCCGTACCGTACAGTGCCAGAGTGGTCACCATGAGTGCCCACGGATGCAAGGTGCCCGCCGGGGCCGGCTACAGGTGCAGTCCCACATGGTTCACGATGAACCGCTTCTCCTCGGAGTCGAGGGCGAAGTAGATGCGTCCGACCTCATTGGGCGAGACGGCGTCCCGGACCTTGATGTGCGGCAGTCCGTCCCAACGCTTTCCGTTGAACATGAAGTAGCGCTTGTCCTTGTCCTTGCTGAGTTTCTCGTCGTTGGGCGCGAATTTCAGTCCGTGGTTGTCGTAAAACCACTGGGCCAGCCTGGGCATCCTGCCGGAATTGGAGTACAGGTCCGTCGCAGCCTGCGCAAGGGCGGTCAGCCGGTCGGTCATCTCCTGGGGGTACGGGTAGCGGGAGTCCTTCCAGGTGCGCGCCGCTCTCGCCGTGAACACGATGTGCTCCTCTGATGCCTTAACGAGAGCTTCGAAAGTGGGTACGGCGTCCGTTCCCAGAGGAGGGATCTCGCTCCACGCGTCCGATGTGGCCGCCTGCCCGCTCCCGCCCTTCGACAGGTTTAGGTACTCGTTCTTCCAGTAGTCCCGGTCCTGACGCAGGGCCTCAGCGGTGGCGGCATCGTCTCGCGCCTTGTCGCGTTCCTCCATGCAGCTCTGTGCCATGTCCTCCCAAGATGTGGCGTCCTCTTCGAGCTGCCGGACACGCTTCTGCAGCGCTTCGAGCTCGGCGGTCGTGTCTCCGGCGGCCTGGGCGCGCGACAACTGCTCCGCCGCCCTGCGGGCTCCCGCGCGGTACGACGCCTGTCGCGCACGCTCCCACGCCGTGTCACTGCCGCGGGCGATGACAGAGAGATGGGCGAGCGACGGCATCAGCCGCCGTTCCACGAAGGACGTCTGAGACACCTCCTCCCGTGAGTAGGCGGGGTGCTCCAGGCCGAGGTCGGGCCAGACCAGCCGGGCGCCACCGCTGGGTACGGCCACCTGCTCGTGGGCCCGGCGGACGGCCTGTGCGGTCACGTAGTTCAGGGTCACCACCTGGGCCAGGCCCGCGAGTTGCCCCGACGCATCGGCCGCCGCGCTCCATCCCGCCTGGTCCCTGGGGTGCATCAGGAGAATGGGGAGGCGCGTGCGCAGCGCCAGGACGTCGAGGAGTACGTCAGCGTGACTCTCCTCCCGGATCCTCTCGTATCGCCCCGTGGCGAGCTGGCTCAGCACCCGCACTTCAAGTTGCTCGTCGCCGAGCACCGCCCGCAACAGGTTGGGGCGCTTGAGCGGCGGATCCTGCACCGGCGCTATCCAGCCGTCGGGGATCTCCCTGCCCATGACGATCCTGAGCCCGCCGCCTTCCCCCGACTGGGAGACCGTGACCCGGGTGACAAACTGGGCCGGTCCCGTAGACAGCGGCTGGTGGATGGTCATGCGCAGGGCGCGGGTGAGTTCGTCGCCCGCCACGGTCCAGCTCACTGTGCGGTCACCGTGGCCGGGAATCTTGCCGGCGAGCACCGCCCGGCCATCCCTGTCGAGTTCGGTCGCCGACGGTGCCGGTACACGTCCGTGGTGGCCGAGCCAGTCGGCGAGATGGCCGCGAAGGCTCTCGTAGACGTGGCCCGGCTGCTCCTGGGCGGACCGGATGTCGAAACTGACGGCATACAGCGCCTGCACGGCGGCTCCCCTCACCCCCGATGCCCTGTGCGACGACCGTTTCCCCCTCGAAAGCGGTCAGGGCACCGCTCGGAGAGCAACCGTAATACCGCCACGCCCAGGTGCGTAATGCCCTGGGCGTGGCTTCGGGGCCGACCGTCCGGTCAACCGAACGCCATAGCTGCTGGCCCCGACGGGGCCGATGAAACGGGGCGCCGTCGTGCACTCCGCCAGACCGTCTTGCCGGGCCGGGGCTGTCGCGTACGCCCCAGTCGGCGGCGAGCGCATCGACAAGGCAGTCTGTGGCATCTGCCCTCGTCCGGATCGGGAGCCTGTCGCGCCAGCCGCGTGGGGTGAATGTCGGTCACCTCGATTCGGACGACGCCCAGACTCTCGTCGTGGGAAAGGGACGGGGCGAAGCCCCGCCCGGGACGCGGCCGTGGAGGACGGCGTTCGCGGCGAGTTCGGCGACGACCAGGACGACCGTGTCGTGTGCCTCGGTGCCGTGCGGGTGGCCCCACTCGGTTACTGACTTTCGCACTCCGAGAACTGAGCTGCCCGGTGTGGTGCAAGATACCGAGATCACCCCGCGATGGCCCCAGTAACGCCCAGAGCCCCGAAGCGAGCGTCAGCCGAGCGTCAAGATTCCTCGAAAGAACCCCTGAAAGCGCCGCCGAAGCGGCCGGCTCCCTCAAGAAGTCGCAGGTCAGGCAACCTTCAGGATCGATCCATCCATTCGACCCGCTGCATGGCGAGAAACAGGTCGGTCGACCCGCCTGCGCCACAAAGCCGCAGGTCAAGCACCCTTCACGGCAGGCTCAAGAACTGCCACGCACTCCACGTGCGACGTCATCGG
>Ga0079224_100011385_pt1 | contig 12250 bp, 9 predicted proteins | sample Stecom2015_FD_80414 | JGI IMG/M metagenome (GOLD analysis project Ga0079224, IMG submission 80414) | Agricultural soil microbial communities from Utah to study Nitrogen management - Steer compost 2015 | ecosystem: Environmental > Terrestrial > Soil > Agricultural land | place: USA: Utah... | reverse complement strand
TTCGCCGCGGAGGTGACGCGCGTGGCGCGCGAGGTCGGCACCGAGGGCAAGCTCGGCGGTCAGGCGATGGTACCCGGGGTGGCGGGCACGTGGAAGGACCTGACCGACAACGTCAACGTGATGGCCGCCAACCTCACCGAGCAGGTGCGCGGCATCGTGAAGATCGTCACCGCGGTGGCGGACGGCGACCTCAAGCAGAACCTGACGGTCAAGGCCAAGGGTGAGGTCGCGGCGCTAGCCGAGACGATCAACAACATGACCGAGACGCTCGCCACGCTCGCGCAGCAGGTGACCAGCGTCGCGCGCGAGGTCGGCGTCGAAGGGCGGCTCGGCGGCCAGGCCTACGTGCCGGGCGCGGCCGGCACGTGGAAGGACCTCACCTACAACGTGAACCTGCTCGCCGCCAACCTGACCACGCAGGTGCGCTCGATCGCCGAGGTCGCGACCGCGGTGACCCAGGGCGACCTGACCCGCTCGATCCAGGTCGACGCCCGCGGCGAGGTCGCGGAGTTGAAGGACAACATCAACACGATGATCCGCAACCTGCGGCTGACCACCGAGCGGAACACCGAGCAGGACTGGCTGAAGACCAACCTGGCGCGCTTCACCAGCATGCTGCAGGGGCAGCGTGACCTCGCCAAGGTGGGCAGCATGCTGCTGTCCGAGCTGGCGCCGCTGGTCAACGCGCAGCAGGGCGTGATCTACCAGCTCGAAGGCGACGAGCGGCCGCGCCTCAAGCTGCTGTCGACCTACGCCGACGACGGCGGCGAGGGCTTCGCCCGCTACCTGCGCCTCGGCGAGACCCTCATCGGCCAGTGTGCGCTCGACAAGGAGCGCATCCTGGTGACCGACGTGCCGCCGGACGCCGTGCCGATCCGCACCGGCCTGCTGTCGACCCCGCCGCGCAGCATCATCGTCCTGCCGGTGCTGTTCGAAGGCCGGGTCAAGGCGGTCATCGAGCTGGGTTCGATCAGCCCGTTCACCCAGCTACAGCAGACCTTCCTCGAACAGTTGACCGCGAGCATCGGCATCGTGCTCAACAGCATCGAGGCCACGATGCAGACCGAGGGCCTGCTGCAGCAGTCGCAGCAGCTCGCCGCCGAGTTGCAGGCGCAGCAGCGCGAGCTGCAGCAGACCAACGAACAGCTCGCGCAGAAGGCGCAGCAGCTCGCCGAGCGCAACGTCGAGGTCGAGCGCAAGAACCAGGAGATCGAGCAGGCGCGGCGCGCGCTGGAGGAGAAGGCCGCCGAGCTGGCGCTGACCTCCAAGTACAAGTCCGAGTTCCTCGCCAACATGTCGCACGAGCTGCGCACCCCGCTCAACAGCATCCTGATCCTCGGCCAGCAGCTCGCCGAGAACCCGGAGGGGAACCTGACGCCGAAGCAGATCGATTTCGCGCGCACGATCCACAGCGCGGGGACCGACCTGCTCAACCTGATCAGCGACATCCTCGACCTGTCGAAGATCGAGTCGGGCACGGTGACCGTCGACGTCGAAGAAGTGCAGTTCGCGCTGCTCGTCGAGACCGTCGGCCGCATGTTCCGGCACGAGGCGGAGAACCGGCAGCTCAGCTTCGAGATCAGTGTCGACCAGCGTCTGGCGCACTCGATCTACACCGACCAGAAGCGCCTGCAACAGGTGCTCAAGAACCTGCTGTCGAACGCGTTCAAGTTCACCTCACAGGGTGGCGTGCGGCTCGACATCGCGCCGGCGACCAGCGGCTGGAACCCCGAGCACCCCGTGCTGCAGTCGGCCGGCAAGGTGGTCGCGTTCGCGGTCAGCGACACCGGGATCGGCATCCCGCTCGACAAGCAGAAGATCGTGTTCGAGGCGTTCCAGCAGGCCGACGCGAGCACGAGCCGCAAGTACGGCGGCACCGGCCTGGGCCTGGCGATCAGCCGCGAGCTGGCGCACCTGCTCGGCGGCGAGATCCAGCTGCGCAGCACGCCGGGCGAAGGCAGCACGTTCACCCTCTACGTACCACTGGTGCTCGGCACGAGCACGGCGCAACTGATCGCGTCGCCGCGCGACCCGCGCGAACGCGGCGGGCCATCGCACCCGCTGGTCCGCTTGAGCGAGCGGGTCGTCGAGCAGGTCGCCGACGACCGCGCCGAGCTGCAGCCGGGCGACTCGGTCCTGCTGATCGTCGAGGACGACCCGCACTACGCGCGCTTGATGAGCGACATCGCGCGCGAGCGCGGCTTCAAGGTGCTGGTCGCGATGCGCGGCACCGAGGCGCTCGAACTGGTCAAGGAGTACCGGCCGAGCGCGATCTCGCTCGATCTGTTCCTGCCCGACATGCTGGGCTGGAGCGTGCTCAGCAAGCTGAAGCGCGACCCAGCGACCCGGCACATCCCGGTGCAGATCGTCACCGTCGACGAGGAACGCCAGCACGGCCTGGCGCGCGGCGCGTTCGCGTTCGTCACCAAGCCGGCCACGACCGAGGGGTTGGTCGACGCGGTGACCCGGATCAAGCGCTACGCGGAGCCGCGCCGGCGCCAGCTCCTGATCATCGAGGACGACCCGGCCGAGCAGCGCAGCATCCATGCGCTGCTCGACGGCGACGACGTCGACGTCGCGATCGCCGCAACCGGCGACGACGCGCTCGCGGCGCTGCGCGAGCGCGAGTTCGACTGCGCGGTGCTCGACCTGCGCCTGCCGGACATGTCTGGGTTCGAGCTGCTCGAGCAGTTGCGCGACGACGACCGCCTGCGCGACCTGCCGGTGGTCGTATTCACCGGCAAGGAACTGTCGGCGGACGAGCAGGCGTGGCTCAACACGCTCGCGCGCAGCGTGGTCATCAAGGGCGTCGAGTCGCCCGAGCGCCTGCTCGACGAGACCGCGCTGTTCCTGCACCGCGTGGTCGCCGACTTGCCCGAGCACAAGCAGGCGATGCTGCACCGGCTGCACAGCTCGGACGAGGACCTCGTCGGCCGGCTGGTGCTCGTGGTCGACGACGACGTGCGCAACATCTTCGCGCTCAGCACCGTGCTCGAGCGACGGGGGATGCGGGTGCTGAGCGCGAACACCGGACGCGAGGCGATCGCCACGCTGGAGTCCACCCCCGACGTCGCGATCGTGTTGATGGACATCATGATGCCCGAGATGGACGGCTACGAGACAATGCGCGTGATCCGGCAGAACCCTGCCTTCCGCCGCCTGCCGATCGTGGCGCTGACCGCCAAGGCGATGAAGGGCGACCGCGAGAAGTGCCTGGCCGCCGGCGCGTCCGACTACCTCGCCAAGCCGGTCGACACCGAACAGCTCCTGTCCGCCATGCGGATGTGGCTGCACCGTTAGCAAGAGCGGCGGAGAAAAGGGAGTGGTGATATCACGCCTGAACGATGGGCGCGCGCGGCGCGGCGACGGCGCACGATCGGCTCGGAACCCGTGCGCCGTCGGGGCGCGCGGCATGGCTTCGAGTCCCCCCTGGCCTGGCGCGCGTCGCGGCGGTGAACGGCGATGAGCAAGGATCCGGTCAACATCCTGCTCGTCGACGACCAGCCGGCGAAGCTGCTGAGCTACGAGGTGATCCTCAGCGAGCTGGGCGAGAACCTGATCAAGGCATCGTCCGGCAACGAGGCGCTCAACCACCTGCTGCGCACCGAGGTCGCGGTCGTCCTGGTCGACGTGTGCATGCCGGGCCTCGACGGGTTCGAGCTCGCCAAGATGATCAGCGAGCACCCGCGCCTGCAGAACACCGCGATCATCCTGATCTCGGCGGTGTTCATGAGCGACCTCGACCGCCTGAAGGGCTACCACTCCGGCGCGGTCGACTACGTGCCGGTGCCCATCATCCCCGAGGTGCTGCGCGCCAAGGTGCGCGTGTTCGCCGAGCTGTACCGGGTGACCAAGCAGCTACGCGAGCTGAATGCCGAGCTGGAGCGCCGCGTCGAACAACGCACCGCCGCGCTCGAGGCGTCCACCGCCGAACTGCGGCGCAGCGAGGAGCTGTTCCGGCTGGTCACCGAGACCATCCCGTCGATGGTGTGGATCGCGACCCCGGAGGGCCACATCAGCTACGCCAACCGGCGGTGGCACGAGTACTCCGGCCTGCCGGCCACCGGCGACGGGCTGCGCTGGCCGGACGAGCACGTGCACCCCGACGACCAGGCCCGCTGGCGGTCGCTGTGGACGACGACCGAACCCGAGCAGAGGTCGGTCGAGATCGAGGTCCGCAAGCGCCGGCACGACGGCGTCTACCGCTGGTTCCTGGTCCGCGCGGTGCCGCGGCGCGCGGCCGACGGGCGCGTCGTCGCCTGGTTCGGGGTGAGCACCGACATCCAGGAGAAGAAGGCGATGGAGGAGCGGCTGCGCGACGCGGACCGGCGCAAGGACGAGTTCCTCGCCGTGCTCGCACATGAACTGCGCAACCCGCTGTCACCGATCCTCAACGCGATCACGATCCTGCAGCGCGAGAGCTTCGAGCATCCGCAGCACGCCTGGTGCCGCGACGTGATCGGTCGGCAGGCGGCCCACCTGAGCCGCCTGGTCGACGACCTGCTCGACGTGTCGCGGATCACGAGCGGCAAGGTGAAGCTGCAGAGCGCGCCGGTCGACCTGGCGACCGTGGTCGCACGCGCGGTCGAGGCGAACCGGCCGCTGATCGACCATCGGCGGCACCGCCTGCAGGTCGCCGTCCCCGACGTGCCCTTGATCGTCGAGGGCGACCTCCTGCGCCTTGCGCAGGTGGTCGGCAACCTGCTCAACAACGCGGCGAAATACACGCCGGACGAGGGCCAGATCGCGATCGACGTCGCCCGCGAGGACGGCGGCGAGGGACCGCGCGCCGTGATCCGCGTGCGCGACAGCGGGGTCGGGATCCCGGCGGCGATGCTGACCCGCGTGTTCGACCTGTTCGTGCAGGGCGAGGCGAACACGGAGCAGGCGCAGGGCGGCCTCGGTATCGGCCTCGCGCTCGTGCAGAGCCTGGTCAGGCTGCACGGCGGGTCGGTGGTGGCCAACAGCCAGGGCAGCGGCTGCGGCAGCGAGTTCGTCGTGACGCTCCCGCTCGCGGCGCCTGACGTCCAGGGCCGTGCGCCCGCACCCGCGCGCAAGGAGGCGCGCCGCAACGGGCCGCACGTCGTCCTCGTCGCGGACGACAACACGGACTCCGCGGAGAGCCTCGCCATACTCCTGCGCGCGTCGGGCCACCGCGTGTACACGGTTGCCGACGGCGTCGAGGCGGTCGCCGCCGCGGAGAAGATCCGGCCCACCGTCGTCCTGCTCGACGTGGGGATGCCGCGCATGAACGGCTACGACGCCGCGCGGCACATCCGCGCGCATCCGTGGGGGCAGCGGATGCTGCTGATCGCGCAGACCGGCTGGGGTCAGGAGCAGGATCGGCGGCGCAGCGCGTCGGCCGGGTTCGATGCGCACCTGACCAAGCCGCTCGACCTGGAGGCCTTGCTGCGCCTGCTCAACGAGCGCGCGGCGGTCGGCCGGTCCTAGGCGGATGAGAACCGTCTCCCGCGCGGCGGAGCCCGCGTGCCCCGGGGCGTCCCGTCGTTCGTCCCGGGCTCACACGCGCCGCCGGCGCGCGCCGGTCGGCTTCGCCGCGGCAGGAGACGGTCTCGGAAGGTCACGCCATGCCGGCGGTGCCGGCGGCGCCGGGCTTGCGCACCTCGCCGCTGCGGATCTCGCCGCGCCAGGCGCCGGTCTCGCGCGGCTGCGACTCGATGAACTCCTTGAACCGCTTGAGGTCGCCCTTCACGCGCGCCGACACCACGCCGATCGCGCTGCCGGCCTTCTCGACCGCGCCCTGCGGCTCGTACTCGAGGCGCAGCGTGATGTGGCAGCGGTTGTCGCCGAGCGGCTGGAACGTGACGCTGCCGGCGTTCGTCGCGCCTCCGGTGCTGCGCCAGCCGATGCGCTCGTCAGGCACCTGCTGCGTGATCTCCGCGGTCCACTCCAGCTCCTTGCCGCCGACCTCGGCGCGCCAGTGCAGGCGCTTGTCGTCGAGCTGCCGCACCTCCTTCACGCCCTCCATGAAGCGCGGGAACTCTTGGAACTGCGTCCACTGGTTGTAGGCAACGCGGACGGGGACGTCGACTTCGATCGTGTCTTCGATATGTGCCATGACAGTTCACCTCGGATTTCTGGGGGGCCGCCGACCTGCCGCGAGAGGCGCGAGACACCGAGCAGCAGGTGCGCGTGGTGCGGTCGCGCCGCGGACGGCGCTCGGGGAAGCGACGTCCGCGGCGCGCGCCGCGTTGAAAGAGCGGTAAATCGCTGGGCGTCTCGCAAGGGGCGGGCCGTGGCGCGGCACCCTGCCGCGCGGCCGGCCGTGCGCGCGCCGGCAGCACCGCGACGGCCCGGGCGGTGGTGCATGGTTTGCACCGCCGTGCAGCGACCCACCGAGTCCGCGGGCAACGCATCGCAGCGAACATGAGCACTGCTCCGCCTCCTCCCCGTCTCGGCCGCTACCTGCGCGCGCTGACCGAACCCGCGCGCAGCGCGTCGGGCGGCCTGGTCCTCGTGTGGCGCCTGATCGTCGGCACGGTGCAGGGGTTCTCCGAGCACAAGGTGCTGACCCTGGGCGCCGCGCTCGCGTTCTTCGTCTCCCTCTCGCTCGCGCCGATGCTGGTCATCCTGCTCGCGGTCGCCGGCCTGCTCGGCGACGACGTGCAGGCCAGGTTCGTCGAGCAGATGACCGAGCTGGTCGGACCGAACGCCGGCGCGGCGCTGGAGACGGTCATCGAGTCGGCGCGCCGCGAGCGTTCGACCGGGATCGCCGCGATCGTCGGCGTGGCCACCTTCCTGATCGCGTCGACCGGAGCGCTCGGCGAGCTGCAGGAGTCGCTCAACGTGATCTTCGGCGTGCGTGCCCAGCCCGGTAACGCGATCGGCCGCTGGCTGAAGAAGCGCGTGCTGTCGCTCGCCCTGCTCCTCGTGGTCGCGTTCCTACTGCTGGTGTCGCTCGCGATCGAGACGGTCCTCACCGTGCTGCTCGGCGGCGAGGGCTATGGCTGGCGGATCGCGAACCGCCTTGCGTCGCTGTCGTTCACTGGCGTCCTGTTCGCGCTGATGTTCAAGTACCTGCCCGACGTCGACATCAGGTGGCGCCACGCGTGGATCGGCGCGGCGATCACCGCCGTGCTGTTCGCCATCGGCCAGTTCGCGATCGGCAAGTACCTCGGCCTCGCCAGCGTCGGCTCGTCATACGGCGCCGCGGGGTCGCTGCTCGTACTCCTCGTGTGGGTCTACTACTCCTCCGCGATCGTGTTCCTCGGCGCGGAGGCGACCCGCGTGTACGCGCAACTGCGCGGTGCGCAGCTCACGCCCGAGGAGCACGCGGTGCGGACGCCGAGCGCGAGGGCGAGTGCGCCGGTGCCGTGAGCGGCCCGGCGCGGTACCACGCGGCCCAGGAACGCGGCGGCTCGGTGGCGAAGCTCGGGACGATCGCGAACATGCCCAGCAGCAGGCCGACCACGATGTGGTTCTCGTGCGCCGGCAGGGGCTGGGTCCGCGTGGCGAGCCAGCCGCTGGCCGCGAGCCAGGCGGCGACGGCGAGCGACGCGAGGTGCGCGTAGCGCGTCCGCCGCCAGTGCGACAGGAGCGCGGCGACGACGACCGCGAGGCCGCAGATCAGGTCGGTGATCCAGAGGTCCGCCGGCGTGCCGGCATGGGTGAACAGGGCCGGGCACAACACGAGCCAGATGCCGAGCAGGATCTCGCTCTCACGCGCCCACATCGCCCGGCCCCTCCCTGCGCGCGAGTGCGACGGCTTCGGCTTCCGCCGAGGCGCGTCCCGTGAACGTCCACCACACCGCCCGCGCGCTGTGCGTGCGGCGCCACACCCGGCGGAGGAACAGGATCGAGGACCAGACCTCGTCGAACGCGAGGATGACGAGGGCCAGCGAGATGACCGCGGTGACCAGGCACAGGAAGCACCACGAGCCGACGACCGTGCCCTGCAACACGACCAGAACGACGCTGACGATCCCGAGCGGGATGACGTCGAGGCCGAACAGGAGCACGAGCCACGGGCGGAACTGCCACCGGCGCGTCGAGCCGGCGAGCCCGAACACCGCGTCTCCGAGGTAGGCGAGCACGCCGAGGCCCGCGTCGGGGATGCCGACCCAGCGGCGCATCCGCGCGGAGACCTCGGAGTCGAGCACGCGCGCGGATTGCTCGCCGAACACCGGGTCCCACACGGTCGCGACGAGGCGCCACTGGTAGGCGGCGAGGTACGCGGAGATCGCGGCCGCGAGCATCGCGAGCACGACGATCGGCACGCGCTGTCGCCACGACGACGGGTTGTGCGCCCAGGGCGGCGGGTACGCGTCCAGGTCGACTTTGGCCGCGACGGCCGCTCCGCCCGGCGCGCAGGCCGCGTTCGCCGAGGACGACATGCCGGGGCCGGGGCAACATCCATGCCCTCCGGGTCGCGTGCGGTCGCGCGCGCGGAAACACCGGGAGTGCCCGCGGGTCGCTTGCGCGAACCGGACGCGTGCTCGGCCGGTACGCCGGTTGAGCGCCCGTGGGTCCGAGCCGGCCATGAACTTCGACGCCTCCAGCCCTCCGATCCTGGTCACCGGCGCCTCGGGGCTGATCGGCTCCCGGCTGTGCGCCGCGCTCGCGCCGCGCGGGCCGGTGGTCGCGCTCGACAAGGACGAGCCGAAACGACGCGTCGCCGCGATCGACTTCGTGCGCTGCGACCTGACGAGCGACGCCGAAGTCGAGCGCGCCCTGGGCGAGATCCGCGCGCGGCACGGCGGCGCGCTCACCAGCGTCGTGCACCTCGCCGCCTACTACGACTTCTCGGGCGAGCCGAGCCCCTTGTACGAGACGCTCACCGTCGAGGGCACGCGCCGCCTGCTCGACGGCCTGAGCCGCTTCCACGTCGAGCAGTTCTTGTTCTCCAGCAGCATGCTGGTGATGCGACCGGCCGAACCCGGGCAAATGATCGACGAGACATCGCCGGTCGGCGCCGAGTGGGATTACCCGCGCTCCAAGCTGGCCGCCGAGCAGGTGATCGCGCAGCGCCACGGCCGTATCCCCGTGGTCATCCTGCGGATCGCGGGGGTGTACGACGAGGACTGCCACTCGATCCCGATCGCGCAGCACATCCGCCGCATCCGGGAGAAGAAGCTGGAGAGCTACCTCCTGCCCGGCGATCCGGACCACGGCCAGGCGTTCCTGCACCTCGACGACCTGATCGACTGCATCGAGCGCGTGATCGCGCGGCGGAAGGACCTGGGATCGTTCCAGGTGTTCCTGGTCGCCGAGCCGGAGCTGATGACCTACCGCGAGCTGCAGCACCGCATCGGCATGCGCCTGCACGGCAAGGAGTGGCCGACGATCCGCATCCCCGCCGCCGTCGCCAAGGCGGGCGCGTGGATCAAGGACAAGCTGTCTACGGGCGAAGGGCAGTTCATCAAGCCGTGGATGATCGACCTGGCCGACGACCACTACCCGATCTCGATCGCCCGGGCGCGCGAACGCCTCGGGTTCGAACCGAAGCGCCGGCTGCGCACCACCCTCGAAGTCATGCTGGACCGCATGGTGGCCGACCCGCGCGGCTGGTACGAGCGCAACGGGTTGCCCTACCCGGATTGAGCTCCGGGGCGCGCCGGCGTGCAACCTCCGCAGCGCGGCACGGCGTTTTGCATGCGCGGCGGCGGCGAGACGCCCCGCGGCACGGCTCCCTGCTTCGTGCCGACTTCGTGCGGACGCGGCATCCCGATTGCTGACGCGAGGCGCATTCCCCTTGCCACCCCGGATCCATGACCACGACCAAGAAGAGCCGCAGCAAGACGCGGCGTTCGCCGCGACAGCCGAAGGCGATCGCCCTCCTCACCAAGGACCACAAGCACGTGGACTCCCTGTTCCGCAAGTTCCAGAGGCTCGATGAGGACGCCGAGGAGGAGAAGCGCGCCCTGCTGGAGCAGATCTGCACGAGCCTCACGATCCACGCGACGATCGAGGAGGAGATCTTCTACCCCGAGGTCCGCGCGGCGCTCGAGGACGACGAGGAGGCCAGCGAGCTGCTCGACGAGGCGAACGTCGAGCATACGAGCATCAAGGCACTGGTCGCGCAGCTCGAGGGCGCGGACCCGGGCGACGAGATGGTCTCGGCCCGCGTCAAGGTCCTCGGGGAGTACGTGAAGCACCACGTCAAGGAAGAAGAGGGCGAGCTGTTCTCCTACGCGAAGAAGGCCAAGGAGCTGGATCTCGACGAGCTGGGCGACCGGCTGGAGGAGCGCAAGGCCGAGCTGGAGGCCGAGGCCGGTCTCGAGCCCGCTGTCGCGCGCAGCAACGGCACGGGGCGCGCTCGCGCACGGCGTTGATCGGTTGATCGATCGCTCGCCGCGGGGGCAGGGTCGCGAACGCGCGAGCCCGCGGCCTGACTGCGCCGGCTTCGGATGGTCCGTGGTCCTTCCGTTCATGGAAGCCTGCCGTCGGAGACCGAGGCCCGGCGGAGACGCCCGTTCCGGAGACCGGGCACGACCGTTGCTCGCGGCCGGCCATGACGCCACCTGCCGCGCGCACGCGACTTCCCGGTTCCCGCGGGTGCGGCTTCGGCCGCCGAGGATGCCCGCGATGATCGACCGTGTCCGCGCCGTGATCTTCGACGTCGACGGCACGCTGCTGCACAGCAACGACGCGCACGCCGAGGCCTTCGCGCTCGCGATGGGCGAACACGGCTTCTCCGTCGACCAGAGCGTCGTGCGTCGCCTGATCGGCAAGGGCTCCGACAAGCTCCTGCCCGAAGCCATCGGCGTCACGGCCGACAGTCCGCTCGGGGCAACGATCGTGAGCCGCAAGAAGGAGCTGTTCCACACGCGCCTGCTGCCACGGCTCGGTCCAACGCCCGGGGCTCGCGCACTCGTCGAGGAGCTGGTGCGGCGGGGGCTGGACCTCGCGGTCGCGTCCTCGGCCGGTGCGGACGAGCTGGGCGTCCTGCTCGCGCAGGCCGGGGTGGGCGACCTTCTGGAGCGGCGTGTGGCAGCGGACGACGTCGGCGAATCGAAGCCGGAGCCCGACGTCTTCGTCGCCGCGCTTGCCGAACTCGACGCCGAAGAGCACCGCGATCGGGTGGTGGTCGTCGGCGACACTCCGTACGACGTCGAGTCGGCCCGACGCGCCGGGCTGCAGATCGTCGCGCTGCGGTGCGGCGGATGGCGCGACGAAAACCTCCACGGGGCCGCGGCGATCTTTGATGACCCGGCGCACCTTCTGCGCGACCTCGACCGTTCGCCGCTGGTGCAGACCTCGCGGTGAAGTCGGGCCGCGTCGGAGTGCTCGGGGGCACGCGCTTTGTCGCGCCCCCTCGGAGGCAGCACATGCAAACCCCCGTCCGAGTCACGTTCGACAACATGCCGGTCATCGATGGTGTGGAGGCGGCGTGCCTCAGGGAGGTGGAGAAGTTGGAGCGCTACCACGGGCGCATCACCTCCTGCCACGTCGTCGTCAGTGTGCCGCACCGCCGCCACCGCAACGGGCGTCAGTACCAGGTGCGGATCGACGTGGCGCTGCCGCGCGCACACGTCGTCGTCAACCGCTGCCCCCCGGCGCGCCAGGAAAACGAGCAGATCCTGGTCGCACTGCGCGAGGCGTTCGACACCGCGCGCCGGCAGATCGAGGACAAGATCCGGCGGCTGCGGCACCAGGTGAAGGTGCCGTCCGTCGCACCGCACGCGCGCGTCGTGCGGCTGGACCCCGGGCAGGGCTACGGCTTCCTGCAGACGGCCGACGGGCGCGAGGTCTACTTCCACCGCAACAGCGTCGTACGCGGCGGGTTCGACGATCTGACCGTCGGCACCGAAGTGCGGTTCGTCGAGGAAGAGGGCGAACAGGGCCCGCAGGCCGCCTCGGTCGCCCCGGTGGGCCGGCACGGGCATGAGTCCGGGACCGCCGGGGCGCGCTGAGGGATCACGAGAAGCCGGCGCGCGGGCGATCCCGGGCAGCCGCCCGGCGAGAAGCGATGGCAGTTGCCGATGAGGAGGACCGGCCGCGTACGCCAGGCGTGTGTCGGTTCGCACCGTGCGCCTCCACCGACCCTGAGCTGCTTCCACGGACACAGCCGCAGGCCGAACGCAGGTGAGGACCTGGAGGGTGAGGACCTGGAGTCCGTTGCTCGTCTCGCGCGCAGGCAGTCCGCGGGAGGTGTTCTGCGGTGGTCCCCCGGTGCTGCGTGCAGTGCGTTCCGGACCTCAGGGCTTCGGCGGCTCCGGCTTGGTCGGCCCCGGGCTGTCGGGCGGAGTCGGCGGCGGCGTGGGGCGGGGCGGCTCGGGCGATGTCGGCG
>Ga0079224_100011384_pt1 | contig 12250 bp, 13 predicted proteins | sample Stecom2015_FD_80414 | JGI IMG/M metagenome (GOLD analysis project Ga0079224, IMG submission 80414) | Agricultural soil microbial communities from Utah to study Nitrogen management - Steer compost 2015 | ecosystem: Environmental > Terrestrial > Soil > Agricultural land | place: USA: Utah... | reverse complement strand
TCCAGCCGTGCGCCTTGATGCCGAACAGGTTGTAGCTGGAGCTGCCGTCGGCACGCCGGATCACATGCCGGCCCCAGCCGGTCTCCAGCGCCGCCTGCGCCACCAGTGCCCTGGTCGCCACGCCCAGCCGCCTGGCGGCCCGCTCGGCGGCCCGCCAGACCGACTCCACGAACGCCTTCGGCGAGTCGAACACCGGGCCCTTGTCGCCGACCGCCGGCATCTCGGCGGTCGATGACGGCTGCCCGGTAACCGCAGGCCGCGATACCGGCCGGCTCGCGGCAGGCGCTGCCCGGTAGCGGGCCAGGCTGCCGTCGAGCTGTTTCTCGGCCGGCTGCTGTTCCAGCCCCATGTTGGCCAGCAGCTGGCGTTCGATCATGGGCGCCAGCCCCAGTCCCCGGCCCTGCGCCAGATCCACCGAGAGCTGGCGGTCGAGCAGGTCGCGGTACTGCGCTTCCTGCTGGCCGCCGAACAGCGCATCGCCAGGCGTGGCGGCCCGCATGCTCTTGAGCATGGTCTGCACCAGCAGCGCTTCGAACTGCCGGGCCACCTCACGCGCCGTCTCCGGCGTCGGGTTCTGCAGCCCGGCCCGCAACCGGGCCATGGCATTGGGATCGAGAGCGTTGGCGTAGGAAGCAGTCATGGCAGGCTATCTGCTCAGATCACGATCAGCTCGGCGCGCAGCGCGCCAGCGCGCTTGAGTGCTTCGAGGATGGCCACCAGGTCGCCGGGCGCCGCGCCCACCCGGTTGACCGCGTTGACGATCTCCTGCAGCGTCGTGCCCGGACCGAACAGGAACATCGGATTCTTTTCCTCCACGATTTCGACCCCGCTGTTGGGAATGACCGCGGTCTGGCCCTGGCTCAGCGGCTGCGGCTGGCTGACCTCGTAGTTTTCGCTGATGGCCACCGTCAAGCTGCCGTGGGTCACGGCGGCCGGCGATACGCGCACCTCGCTGCCGATTACCACAGTGCCGGTGCGGGAATTGACGATGACCTTGGCCGGCGCCTCGCCCGGGGTGACTTCCAGGTTCTCCAGGAACGAGACGAAACTCACCCGCTGGTTGCTGTCCGCCGGCGCCCGCACGCGCACCGACACGGCGTCCACCGCCGCTGCCGTCTGCGGGCCGAGGGTGTTGTTGATCTCCTCGGCCAAGCGCCTGGCGGTCGTAAAGTCGGGCGTATGCAGATTCAGAGTCAGCGTTTCCTCGAGCGCGAACGGGCTCAGCACCTCGCGCTCGACCGTTGCTCCATTGGGAATGGTGCCATTCGACGGAACATTGACGGTCACCCGCGAGCCGTCGGAGCCGGCGGCACCGAAACCGCTCACCAGCAGGCTGCCCTGCGCCATCGCATAGATCTCGCCGTCGGCACCCTTGAGCGGTGTCATCAGCAGCGTGCCGCCCCGGAGGCTCTTGGCGTTGGCCAGCGACGAGACGGTAACGTCAATCGTTTGACCCTGCTTGGCGAACGGCGGCAGTTCGGCAGTCACCATCACCGCAGCGACGTTGCGGAGCTGCAGGTTGACGTTAGACGGAATGGTGACGCCCTGTGCAGCCAGCATGGCGCGAATGCTCTGCACCGTGAACGGCGTCTGGCTGGTCTGGTCGCCGGTGCCGTTGAGCCCCACCACCAGACCGTAGCCGACCAGCTGGTTGGGACGCACGCCGGCGATGGAAACCAGATCCTTGATACGCTCGGCCTGGGCGGCAGTGCCGGCAACGAGCAGGACGAAGGCAAGTATCAGTCGCTTCATGACGGCCTCCTAGAACGGCCAGACCACGCTGTAGAAGAAGCGGTTGAGCCAGCCCATGCGGTTGGCATCGGCCAGTGCGCCGCTGCCGGTGTAGCTGATCTGGGCATTGGCGACTCGCTGCGAGGAGATGGTATTGCCGGGCTGCACGTCCTCGCGGCGTATCACGCCGGTGACGGTCACGTACTCATCGCCGCGGTTGAGGGTGAGCTTCTTGTGGCCCTGGATCACCATGTTGCCGTTAGGCTGTACGGCGACGATGGTAGCCGTCAGCACCCCCTTGAACAGATTGCTCTGATCCGCCGCGCCCTCGCCATCGAAGCTGCGGTTGGCGCTAGCGTTGGCGGACAGCGGGTTGCCGCCGATCGTGATCGGCCGGCCGAACGCGCTCGGCGCCCCGATGCCCACCTGGGTGTCCTTGGAGATGCTGGTGCTGGCGTCCTTCTTGGCGTTGGTCGACTCCTCGAAGATCACCGTCACCAGATCCCCGACCCGGCGGGCAATCCTGTCCTCGTACAACCGCGTGTCGTAACCGGACTGGAAAATGGCGCCGTTGATCTGACGCGGCGGCGCCTCGATGGTCGGCTGCGGCAGCGGCGGCGGCGCCTCGGCCGGCTGCCGCATGCCGGCGCAGCCGGACAGCAGCAGCAATGCCAGCAAAGGTGTGGTACGCAATGCGTTCATGATCATCGCCGCTCGCGTCAGACGTTGTTGGTGATGAACTGCAGCATCTGGTCGGTCGTCTGGATCGCCTTGGTGTTGGTCTCGAAGGCCCGCTGGGTCTCGATCATGTTCACCAGTTCCTCGGCGAGATTGACATTCGACGCCTCCAGAGCGCCTTGAATGATGCTGCCCAGCCCCTCGATCCCTGGCGTCCCGACCAAGGGCGCTCCGCTGGCGGCGGTTTCGATGAACAGGTTCTGTCCGATCGGTTGCAGCCCGGCGGGATTGATGAAGTCGGCGATCTGGATCGTGCCGATCTGATTCGGCTCCGCCTGACCGTTGATCTGCACCGTCACCGTGCCGTCGCTGCCGATAGTGATGCTCTGGGCATCTTCCGGCACCGTGATGCCCGGCTCCAGCAGCATCCCGCCGGCCGTCACGATCTGCCCCTGGTCATCGACCTGGAAGGCGCCGTCGCGGGAATAGCCGATGGTGCCGTCCGGCATCAGGATCTGGAAAAAGCCGCGGCCTTGGATGGCGATATCGAGGGCATTGTCGGTCTGGATCAGGTTGCCCTGGGTATGCTGTTTCTCGGTAGCGACCACCCGCACACCGGTACCGAGCGACAGTCCGGACGGCAGCAGGTTGTCCTGCGATGCCAAGCCGCCGGGCTGGCGGACGGTCTGGTAGATCAGATCCTCGAACTTCGCCCGGTCTTTCTTGAAACCGGTGGTGTTGACGTTGGCCAGATTATTCGAGACCACGGTCATCCGGGTCTGCTGCGCATCCAGGCCGGTTTTGGCGACCCACAGTGCTGGATTCATGACGTCACCTCCTTGGTAGTACCGCATCCACTGCAAGGAGCGGGCCAACTTTCCCGGTTTCTTCGCAGAGGGGACGGGACCACGGGTTAACGTCCAGCTCTTCTCCGGCCAGGAAACTGGCAAGTGCATCTTCTCCCTCGTCATTGCGAGGAGGCGCTAGCCGACGACGTACCGCGCTGCAGCGGGCTTTAGCGGCCAATCTCGGGACTGACGGCCCCGCCATTTGATGGCACTTTGCCGTCTCGAGATTGCTTCGCTTCACGCTCGCAATGACAGCCAGGGAGAAGACCGGCAGTCCGCCGTCCCGAGATCGCCACGGCCGCTGAGGCGGCCTCGCGACGCGCTAGAGGGTGAGAGATGCCCCTCTCCCGCGGGCGGGAGAAGGGCTGGAGAGAGGGAGGAACCGGCTCCTACGGAAAGGACGGCGGGCGCGCCTGCGGCACTGCAGCGGCGACTTTACCCGCCGGACCGCAGCAGCCGGGTGCTGGCCTCGTCGTTCTGCTTGGCGCTGCTGATCAGCTTGATGTAGGTCTCGTAGCTGCGGGCGTGCTCGATCATCTTCACCAGCGCTTCCGCGCCGTTGACATTGGAGGTCTCCAGCATGCCGGAAGTCACGCGCACGGCCGCATCCGGCGCCGCCGGCGAACCGTCGCGCAGGCGGAACAGGCCGTCCTCGCCCTTGGTGAGTTCGCTTGTATCGGGATTCACCAGACGGATGCGGTCGATCACCGCCAAGGTGTTGGCGCTCTGCCCCAGCGGAATGATGCTGATGGTGCCGTCGTCACCGATCTCTATTTTTTCCGCCGGCGGAATAGCGATCGGGCCGGCATTGCCAAGCACCAGCTGTCCGGCGCCGTTCTCCAGGAGGCCGGCCGTGTTGATGCGCAGGTCGCCGCGCCGGGTATAGGCTTCGCTGCCGTCCGCTGCCTGCACCGCGATCCAGCCGTCGCCGCTGACGGCGACATCCAGGCTGCGGCCGGTGTTCTGCAGGGCTCCCTGCCGAAAATCATGGCCAACCGTAGAAACCTGCGCATAGACCCGGGTCGGATGGCCCGGCCCGTACAGCGGCGTACTCAACATGGCTTCGAAGTCGGACCGAAAGCCAGGAGTATTCAGGTTCGCCAGGTTGTGGTTGTTGTGCCGCTGCGCCTGCAGGGTGTGCTTGGCGCCGGTCATGGCCAGATACAGAAGGCGATCCATGGTCTGTCCTCGTCAAGCCCGGTGAGCATCGCGTCGGTTTTCCGTCGCCCGGGGGCTGCCGGAGCCGCCATCCTCCCCCGCCGGTGCGGAAGAGGATGGCGGCAAGGCGTGGGTTTAACGGATGTTCAGCAGCTCCTGCGTGATCTGATCCTGGGTGGAGATCATCTTGGCATTGGCCTGGTAGGCGCGCTGCGCCGTGATCATCTCCACCAGCTGGTGGCTGACATCGACGTTCGACATCTCCAGCGAGCCGGACTGGATCTCGCCCATCACCGAGGTGTGCGGCACATCGATCAGCGGGGTGCCGGAAGCGTAGGTTTCCATCCAGGCGGTATCGCCGATCGGCTGCAGGTTCTGCGGGCTGGGGAATTCCGCCAGCGCCAGCTGCCCGAGCACCAGCGTCTGGCCATTCGAGTAGAAGGCGTAGATGACGCCGTCGGTCTCGATGCCCAGACCTGCGTACTGGCCCGGCGGGTAACCGTCCGGCGACAGCTTGGTGACGCCGGACGGCGTGCCGAACTGCGAGAGCTTCGACATGTCGACGGTGATCTCCGGCGTGTTGTCGTCGGAGGTGTCGCGGGCAATGACGCCGGTGAGGTCGAAGTCGAAATTGGCCGGGCCGCCCTGCAGCGCCCCGGTCACGTCGGAAAAGTCCAGCGTATAGCTCTCGGCCAGCAGGGTGTCCCCAACCTGCGCCCGCACCGTCCACTGCGCGCTGCCAGCGGGATCCGCGGCCGGGTCATTCTTGATGAAATAGAAAGTCATCAAATGAGCCTTGCCCAGCGAGTCGTAGACGGTGGTCGACGTCGAGTAGTTATAGCTTTCCGGATCGGGGTCGAAGTTGGCTTGCTGACCGGCCGGGAAAGCAGGCCCGGTGGGCGGCTCGGAACCCGCCTGGAGGTTGGCGATCATGGTCATCGAGTTGGTCTGCTTCGCCGGCACATCGCCGATGGCAACCTGCAGATCGGTCAGCACGTTGGGCCGGTTGGCGGCATAGCCGGTGAGGCGCCGGCCGTGGGCATCGACGATATAGCCGTCCTGGTCCAGCTGGAACGCGCCGGCACGGCTGTACACCATGGTGCCGTTGTCGTTCAGCCGGAAGAAGCCATTGCCGCGGATACCGAGATCCAGCACGTTGCCGGTGTGGTCGAGCTGACCCTGGCTAAACTGCCGGGTAACGGCGGCCAGCCGCACGCCCTGGCCAATGGCCAGCCGCGGCAGGCCGTTGCGGCTGATCGAGAACATGTCGGCGAACTCAGCGCGGGAGGCCTTGAAACCGACCGTCTGGCTGTTCGCGAGGTTGTTGCTGATGACCTCCAGGTCGGATTTGGCGGCATTCAGCCCAGTCAAAGCGGTACCGAAACTCATATGCTGCTCCTCCTAGCGGATGCGGGTGACGGAAGACAGGCTGACCTCGCCGATATCAGCGAGCGTAAGCGTTGGGGCAGCGCCGCCGACTCCGAGCGTGACGCCCTGCACCTCGGCGCTGGTATAGGTGGTCAGGAGCCAGTCCTGACCGTCGACAGTGGTACTGGCCGCGATGTGATAACGGCCGGGCGGCAGCGGATTGCCCTTGCTGTCGGTGCCATCCCAGCTGAACTCCACCTGCCCCGGCTCGAGCGCGCCGAGCCCGATTTCGCGGACCAGCTCGCCGCTCTCGGCGTAAATCGCGACCTGGCAGTTGTTGAGCCGCATCGGCACATCCAGCGTCGCTGTCAAAGATCCGTCGCTCGACAGATAGGCAGTATCGCTTTCCACCAGCACCGTGCGGCCGACCAGGGAAGCGGCCTGCAAGGCCTGTTGGGTGGCCGAGTTCTGCGAGAAGCGCTCGAAACTCTTCTGCATTTCCTGGATGCCGGTGGCCGCCGTGAACTGGGCGATCTGCGTCAGCTGTTCGCCGCTCTCCATCGGCGAGAACGGATCCTGGTTCCGCAGCTGGGCCAGCATCAGCTTGAGAAAGTCTTCCTGGCCTAGCGAATTGCGTGAGCTGGCGGTCTGCCCGGCATTGCCGGCGGCCGCCACTGAATTCAGATTGACCATGCACCGCCTCCTGTTTAACTGCCGAGCCGCAGGGTCTGCAGCAGCAGTTCCTTGGATGTGTTCATGACTTCGACGTTGTGCTGGTAAGAGCGCGATGCGGAGATCATGTTCACCAGCTCTTCCACCGTGTTGACGTTGGAGCGGTAGACATAACCGTTGGCATCGGCCTCCGGATGTCCGGGCATATGCATCGGCAGCGGCTTGGCGTCGCTCTCGATGATTGCCTTGACCTGCACCGGCACGGCCTGGTCGAGCTGCCGTGCAGACTTGAGAGCGGCGGCGAACACCGGCTGACGGGCCTTGTAGGCCTCCTCGGGGCTGCCAGCCACGGTTTCGGCATTGGCCAGGTTGCTGGCGGTCGTGTTCAGCCGGAGCGTCTGCGCGCTCATGGCGGAACCGGAGACGTCAAACACCTTGAACAGGCTCATGTCTCATCACTCCCCACGCAATGCGCCCATCAGGCCCTGGATACGGGCACCCAGCACCGTCAGGGTCGCCTGATAATGGATCGTGTTCTCGGCAAACTTGGCCTGCTCGGCGTGGGTCTCGACGGTATTGCCGTCTACCGCTGCATTGAGCGGCACCCGGTAGCGCACATCGGGATTGCGCGGATCGCCGGCAGCCGGCTGCAGATGGTTGGGTTGCGTAGTCCGCAACGGCGCCAGCTGGCCCTGGGCCTGCTGCATGGCGCTTCTGAAGTCGAAATCGCGCGCCTTGTAATTCGGCGTATCGGAGTTCGCCAGGTTATCGGCGATCAGCCGCGTCCGCTGGGCTCGCAGGTGCAGAGCTGCCTCCGGCACGCCGAAGGACTTGTCCAGGTTGAAACGCATGGCTCACCTCGCAAAGGAATACCCGCAGGGGGTATTGCAAGGTGCGTGCCAGCAGCGGGAAAGGGGGCCGGAGACGACCCCCTGTCAGGTTCAGGCGCGATCGCGCCGACGGTAGATAATGCCGTAAGGCGTGCGCAGCAGCTCAAAGGCGGTTACACCGCGATGCAGCGCCTCGGAACCGCCGAGCAGCAGATAGCCGCCCGGATTGAGGGCGCCGGCCATGCGCGTGAGGATGTCGTAGCGCGCTTCCTGGGAGAAATAGATCAGCACGTTGCGACAGAAGATCAGATCGAAGCGGCCCAGCAAGGCGTAGCTTTCCAGCAGGTTGTGGACCCTGAACGCGGCCCGGCGCCGCAGCTCGGGCAGGATCTCCCAGCAGTTGGCATTCACTTTCGTGAAAAAGGTCTGCAAACGCTGCTGGCTGAGGCCGCGGCTGATCGAAGCCGTGCTGTACCGCCCCGCCGCGGCCTGACGGATGACGCTCGGCGAGATATCGGTGCCGACCACCTCGACCTCCAGCCGCCCCCCTTCCCGATTGTACTCATGCGCTGTCATCAGCACCGAGTACGCCTCCTGCCCTGTGGAGCAACCGGCAGACCACAGCCGTGCCAGCCGGACCTGCCGCCGCTCCAGCTCCGGGAACAGATGCTTCTTGAGCATCTCGAACGGGTAGGTATCACGAAAGAACTGCGTCTCGTTGGTCGTCATCGCCTCGACGACTTCCGCCCGCAACGCCGTGGCTCCGGGTCGGGTGATGCGATCGAGCAGCTCTTCGAGCGACGCGCAGCGATGCGCGGCCAACAGCGGGCTGAGCCGGCTAACGACCAGGTACTGTTTGTTCGCTCCTAAGACGATCCCGCTGGTTTCTTCCAAAAAACGGCAGAATGCTTGGTACTGCTCCGGCGACAGCGAAGCAGCCTGTGCGCTTGTGATGGTCATATCCTTATCTCAGAGCCGGGAAATCGCAGTCGTGCCATATCGCCAGATCGGTTTTTCCGGCACCGCATTTCCGCCCGGCATCCCCAACACGCCTTCCGTGGAAGCATCTTCTATTACTCACTCATTGGTCAGCCACGATTATTATTATTCTGTCGTGCGCATCAGCATGGATCGTTGCGGGCGGTCACGCTTCAGCAGCGACCGCATCCAGTATCTCCTCCACGCGCTCGGCCAGTTCCTTCGGATGGTATTTGGCGAGAAACTCATTGGCGCCCACCCGCTGCACCAGCCCGTCGTTGAAGATCCCGCTCAGAGACGTATGCAGCAGGACGTACAGATGCCGTAACCGTTCATCGCGGCGGATGGAGGTAGTGAGGGTGTAGCCGTCCATGCGGGGCATCTCGATATCGGAGATTACCATCAGAAGGCGCGAGAATGGCGATTCCGGATCCTGCGCCCACTCCTGTAAGAGGTGCAAAGCTTCCTCGCCATTGGTGGCAAATGTCAACTCCACACCGAGCTTTTCCAGAGTCCGACGAATCTGCCCGCGGGCAACCGCCGAATCGTCGACCACCAGGACATGATGCTGGGCGGCGTCTTCCCGGTGCTCCACCAAGGCCTCAACCCTGGCATCCTGCAACGGCCGCAGCTCGGCCAGGACTTTCTCCACGTCGATGATCTGCACGAGCTCGTCTTCGACCTTGGCCACGGCAGTGACATAACCGGACCCGGACGACGGCGGCATCACGTCCTGCCAGTTGAGATTGATGATCCGGTCGACACCGGCGACCAGAAAACCCTGCACCGAGCGGTTGTACTCGGTGATGATCACCGAGCCCGGCTGCTCGGTAGCCAGCACCCGCCCGGAAACGGCCAGGCTCAGGTCGAGGATAGGCACTGTCGTACCGCGGATGTGGGCAATGCCGCGGACGATCGAACTCGCTTTGGGGATGCGGGTCAGGCGTGGCGCATTGATGACTTCCCGCACCTTGAAGACGTTGATGCCGAACCTCTGCCGCCCGTTCAGACGGAACAGCAGAAGCTCCATCCGGTTATGGCCGGCGAGCCGGGTACGCTGATCGACGCTTTGGATTATGCTGCTCATGCTCGACTCCTGCTGCAGTGTAGGTGATATCGGCCGACAACGGAATTTCCTTAAGCACGAGCCGTTGGCACGGTATCTGCTAATCGGCAGGGTATGGCTACACGAGGCAGACTCCCTTACCGTCCGGCAAGAACCGTCGCACTGCTGCTGGGCCTGACGACCTGCTGGGCGCCGGCCCAGGCCGGGATCCAGTCGCTGGAAGCGATCCGGGCCAGCGTCGAGCGTTACGTACGCACAGAATTCAGCGCCCTGGGTGAAATTTCCGCCGTCGAGGTCTCCGCGCTCGACCCGCGCCTGCAGCTGGCAGCCTGCGAGCAGCCGCTGGAACCGTTCACTCCAGCCGGCCAACGCCGGCTTGGTCATGCGACAATCGGCATACGCTGCTCCGGCGAACGGCCTTGGACATTGTACGTGCCGGTACGTATCGAGAGCACCGTCAAGATCATGACGGCTGCGCGCGCCCTGCCCCGTGGCAAGATTTTGACGCCGGATGACATCAAGCCGGTGGTCAGGGACGTCGCCGCCCTGCCCTACGGCTATTTCACCAGCGCCGATATCTTGACGGGGCAAAAGCTCAAGCGTGCGGTACGCCCTGGCGAGGTGCTCTCGCCAACCATGGTGGCTCCAGCACCGCTAGTCGAGCGCGGCCAGATCGTCTGGATTGCCACCAAGGCCAGCGGCATAGAAGTCAGGATGCAGGGCGAGGCGCTGGCGGACGGTGCGGCCGGCGAGCGGATCAATGTCCGCAACCTCTCCTCTCGGCGTATCCTAGAGGCTGAAGTGGTCGATAATGGCCTGGTCCAGGTTCCCTGGTAGCAACGCTGACGAACCGATCGGCGACATTGGGCTAAAGTTGTGGCAGAAGCTGCCGATGACACGCCTATAAGCTGACAGGCAACACATGCGCCGCGGCGGCGATTGCAGCGGCTCCTGGTTTTGTACTAAGGAAATACCGACATGACCATTCCGATCGACAACGGCTCGCGCATCAACGGCACCGGACCGACCGCTGTACGCAGCAAGCCCGCCCAGACGGAGAAAGCCGCTGCCGGCAGCGATGCCCGCGGCAGCGAGCGCAGTGGCGCTGCCGATGCCAGCTTCGCCTCCGAGCGGCTGCAGCAGGTCCGCGAGCGCATCGACGCCACGCCGGAGATCGACAACGAGCGGGTGGAAACCATCAAGCGCGCGCTTGCCGAAGGCCGGCTGGCGTTCGATCCGGAGCGAATCGCTCAGAAATTCGCCAGCCTGGAAGGCCTGCTGGACGACTGATCACCGATGCCTGTCGCCAACCTCGAATCCATGCGGGCCCTCCTCGCGGACACCACCGCAGTCCTGGAGCGGCTGACCGCACTGCTCGAGGAAGAAGCCGAACGGCTGGCCGCCCAGCAAGTGGACGGCATTGAGCAACTGCTGGCGGATAAGCAGAACGCCCTGCAAGCGGCTCATGAGGCCGACCAGAAACGCTGCCAGCTGCTGACCGAGGCCGGCTTCGCTACCGGCGGCGAGGGCATGCGCGCCTATCTCGCCGCTTGCGGCGATGCCATGCTGGCAACTGCATGGCAGCACATCATCGAGCTGCTCCAGCGCGCCCAGCTTCTCAACGAGGCCAATGGCCGCATCATCCATCGCAGTCTCGATCAAGTCACGCGCACGCTGGCGATTCTGCGTGGCGATGCGGCCGCAGAGGCGGCCACCTACGGTCCGAGCGGGCAAACCATTGCCGGCCCGGGCCGCGGCTCGCTGTCGCGGGCCTAAGCCCCCCTATACGGCCGGCAACGCGCGACGGCCTCTGGCCGTACGCTACCCACCACCACAGCGGTAACCGGCAACAGCCGCCCGTCGACTGCCCTCTGCAAGCGTACCGAAGAGCCCGGGAATATCCTCCTGCTAATCCGCTTGCCTGCAATCGTGACCCTGACGGCTTGGCGGGCAGCCGGCTCCATACCGTGCCGGTCGTGCGGTAACCGCGGCGCGACGGCTCTGGATCACGACGGTGACCGGAAACTGCCGGAGGCACCTAAAGCGAGCGGCCGCGCTTAACGAGCCGCCCTCTTCATGAGCAGCCGCTGGCGACAGGCGCCGCTCCAAACGAAAAAGGCCGGACTGTGAGGTCCGGCCTTTCGGTATTTGGTGGAGCCAGGCGGGATCGAACCGCCGACCTCCTGCATGCCATGCAGGCGCTCTCCCAGCTGAGCTATGGCCCCGTTGCGGGAGCGCGCATTATAAGGAAATGCGCGCGAAAAGATCAACCGCCATTTTGCGCCCCGATCCAGGCGAGCGCCCGGTCGATGCGCGCCAGCGTCTCGTCGCGGCCGAGCACCTCCAGCGTCTTGTCGATCGGCGGCGACACCGAGCCTCCAGACACCGCCACCCGCAGCGGCTGCGCCACCTTGCCGAGCCCCAGCTCCTGCGCCTCGGCAAAGCGATGTACGGTGTCGTGAATCACCGGCGCCGTCCACTCCCCCACCCCGGCCAGCTGCTCGCGCAAGGCCGCCAGCACCGGCGCCGTCTCGGCAGTGAGGTTCTTGCGTGCCGCCTTCTCCTCGTACTCGGCCGGTGCCCGGTAGAAGAACACTGCGCTCTGCGCCATCTCCACCAAGGTCTTGGCCCGCTCGGAAAGGGCCTCGACCACCTGCTCCAGCGCCGGGCCGTCGGCCGGATCGATGCCCAGCGACGCCAGGTGCGGCGACAGATGGCGCGCGACATGCCGCGGATCCGAAGTCTTGATGTAGTGCTGGTTGAGCCACAGCAGCTTGCCGGGATTGAGGCTGGAGGCGGCGGCATTGATGTCGTCGATATCGAACAACGCCACCATTTCGTCGAGCGAGAAGATCTCCTGGTCGCCATGCGCCCAGCCGAGCCGCACCAGATAGTTCAGCACCGCCTCCGGCAGGAAGCCG
>Ga0079224_100011382_pt1 | contig 12252 bp, 7 predicted proteins | sample Stecom2015_FD_80414 | JGI IMG/M metagenome (GOLD analysis project Ga0079224, IMG submission 80414) | Agricultural soil microbial communities from Utah to study Nitrogen management - Steer compost 2015 | ecosystem: Environmental > Terrestrial > Soil > Agricultural land | place: USA: Utah... | reverse complement strand
TGGTGGAGCTGAACTTTCAGCTTTACAACAGTCTGTTCCTCACGCTGCCACTGGATGCAGTGGAGCAGACCGGCATGTTGCTGCCTTTGCTGGGAGAGGCCTGCGCGCGGGGATTTGCCGACGGCAAGGACCCTGCGCAGATTATTGGCGAGTTTCTGGAGGTGCACAAACCGACGCTGACCGAGGAGGAGCAGATCCAGTTTCTCTTCAAGGTGATCCAGTACGTGGAGCGCCAGGTAGTGCTCATTGATGCGCTGGAAGACGCCGCCTACAGTCGCATCCATCGGCTGGGCAGCAAGAGCCCGCTGGGGCAACTGGCAGAGTACGCCCGCGACAATGACCTGGGTGACCGCCTGGCGCAGCTGCTGGAGAACTTCGGTGTGAGGGTGGTGCTCACCGCTCACCCGACGCAGTTCTATCCCGGGCAGGTGCTGGCCATCATCTCTGACCTGACGGAGGCCATCGCCAAGGGCCATCCACCGGCGGCGCGTGACATGCTCCAGCAACTGGGCAACACGCCCTTCTTCCAGCACGAAAAGCCCACTCCCTACGACGAGGCGGTGCTGCTGACGTGGTATCTGGGCAACATCTTCTATCAGGGCATAGGCGAAATCGTTGACCAGCTGGCAGAGCACCATCCGGAGCAGGTGACCCGCAACCGTGAGTTGATCAGCATCGGCTTCTGGCCGGGAGGGGATCGCGACGGCAACCCCTATGTGACCACTGAAACCACCCTGAAAGTAGCGGCCAAGCTGCGCTACACCGTCATCACCTGCTATCACCAGAGTATTCGTGCCCTCAAGCGACGTCTGAGCTTCCGGGGCACCTACAAGCGCCTGGAAGAGCTGGAGCTGCTGCTGCACGAAGAGTTGACCGAAACACCCGAGCGGCGGCTGGACCTGGATCACTTGCTGGCGGAGCTGGATGTCATCGAAGAGGTGCTCATCAAGGATCACCAGGGGCTGTACCTCGACCAGCTGCAGTCGTTCCGACGCAAGGTACGCCTGTTCGGTCTGCATTTTGCCAGTCTCGATATCCGCCAGGATAGCCGCGTGATCTCCGCTACCCTGGATGCTGTCATGCAACAGCGCCGTGATCTGTTGCCGCCCAATATTTTCGAACTCAAGTGGGAGCAGCAGATGGATTGCCTGCTCAGCTGCCGGGGTCATGTCGATCCAGCCGAGTTCAGTGACCCGGTGATTCAGGACACGCTGGCCTCTTTTGGCATCATTCGCCAGATCCAACAACTGAACGGGGAGCGCGCCGCTCATCGCTACATCATCAGCAACTGCCGCGATGCCTCGGACATGGCGAAGGTTCATGCCCTGTTCCGGCTGTGCGGCTGGGCAGATACCGAGTTGACGGTGGATATCATTCCGCTGTTCGAAACCGTGGATGATCTGCAGCGTGCCGGCTCCTCGATGGCCTCCATTTATGCCAATCGTCATTACCAGCAACATCTGGCCAGACGGCGCAATCGGCAGACGGTCATGCTGGGGTTCTCGGACGGCACCAAGGATGGTGGCTATCTGATGGCGAACTGGGCGATCTATCGGGCCAAGGAAGACCTGACTGCGATATCCCGACAGTCAGGCGTGGAGGTGGTGTTCTTCGATGGTCGCGGCGGCCCCCCCGCCCGTGGAGGAGGCGACACGTATCTTTTTTATGCGGCCCTGGGTCGCAGGATCGAAAGCACCCAGATTCAGATGACCGTCCAGGGTCAGAGCATAAGTACGTTCTATGGTATCCGGGATGCGGCCGTGCACAATCTCAGTCAGCTGCTGCTGGCAGGGTTGGAGAACAACCTGCTGGAGCGCCCTGACCGTGAACTCAACGCAGAGCAGCGGGAGTTGCTGGAGACACTGGCCGAGTCGAGCTACCGAGCCTACGATGCGTTCAAGAAGCACCCGCTGTTTCTGCCCTACCTGGAGGAGATGAGCACGCTCAACTATTACGGGATGACCAACATCGGAAGCCGGCCAACCAAGCGTGGGGGAGCCAGGAAACTGGCCTTCGAGGACCTGCGGGCGATTCCCTTCGTGGGAGCCTGGAGCCAGCTCAAGCAAAACGTGCCGGGATTCTATGGTCTGGGCAGCGCCCTGCAGGAGCAGGAGAGGCAGGGTAATTTCGCCAGCTGCATTCAGCTGTACAAGCGCTCGCGTTTCTTCCGGGCCTTGATCGCCAACAGTATGCAGAGCATGATCAAGACCAATTTCGAGCTGACCCGCTACATGGAAGATGATCCGCGCTTCGGTGAGTTGTGGCGGAACCTGCACGACGAGTTCGTGTTGAGTCGGGAGATGGTGCTGCGCGTTTCCGGGCAGAGCGAGTTGCTGGCGGATAATCCGCGCAGCCGTATGAGCATACAGCTGCGGGAGCGCGTGGTGCTGCCACTGCTCACTGTGCAGCAGTATGCGCTGATCCGCATCCAGCAGGCCCGGCAGGGCGCGGAAACGCCGCATCTTGCCCAATACGAAAAGATGGTGATGCGTTCGCTGTTCGGCAATATCAACGCCAGCCGCAATTCTGCATGACCACCCAGCCCTGCTAGGGCTCTTCTGCCAGGCCTGCCTGCAGAAGGGCCCGCTTGCCTTTCTTCCAACGCTTCTCCGCCTTGTTGTCGGAGAACAGTTCGACCAGCCCTCGGTTAAGGTCATAATGCTGTGCGTCCAGCCCTGCCTGCGCAGTACCCTCGCGCGCGCCCGCAATTGCGGCCAGCGCGTAACCGCTGACCATGGGTTGCTCGGGGTTGGGGATAGTGGTGTCCAGAGGCTGTTCGAAGGAGCGGCGACATAACTCGACGTTCAGGGAGTGGTGTTTGCGGCACATGGCGGGACGCACTTCATAAACCGAGCAGGCCCCATCGACCAGCAGCGGACATTTGATGTTGCTGGCCAGCTGCTCTTGCGTCGTCATCGTGCGAGTGGTCTCTACATTCGTTCGGGCTGCCGCAAGTGTCTGCTGCAGCTGACCTGCGGAAAAGTGCTTCTGCATGTGCTGGGCGATCAGGAAGAGCTCCCCGGCCGTGAGCGCCACCTTGTAGTAGCAACAATAATTGCACCCTTCCCGACAGTCGGTCCGGGTGTGCGTCAGGGCCATGCTGGAGGCGATCACCTGGTCCAGCCGAGTCAGGCGCTCGCGTGCCACCCGGTGCAATCTGGCGCTGTCGCGGTTGCCGCTGTATTGCTCACGCATGACTCTGGCTTCCTGTTGGCGGAGACTTGCGGGGGCGGGAAGTTTTGGCGGAGTGTGCATGACGGGGGCACCTGGGGCCTGACTGCTGGTTTGCGCCGATGATGTCAGGATGCCTGTCCGAATGCAATTTGGCATCGGTTGTCATCGTCGTGATGACAAGGTAGTTTACGCATCCGGCGCAGCCGGCCAAGCAGTGGAAAAACACAATATGAACCACAGATTCACTCTAAGCTTCGTCTTCGTGACCTTGCTCATCGATTCAATCGGATTCGGCATCATCATCCCGGTGATGCCACAGTTGATCATGAGCGTCAGCGGTGAGGGGCTATCGTCAGCTGCGCGGTTCGGTGGCCTCATGATGATGATCTATGCCCTGATGCAGTTCTTGTGCTCACCGATCATGGGCGGAATCTCCGACCGCTTCGGCCGTCGTCCGGTGCTGTTGTTTTCCCTTCTGCTGCTGGGCATCGACTACCTCATCATGGCCTGGGCCCCGACTCTGTTATGGCTGTTTGCCGGACGAATGATCGCCGGCATTGCCGCCTCGACGTACAGCACCTGCTACGCTGTGATCGCCGACTCCACATCGATCGACAAGCGCACCCAGAGTTTCGGCGTGGTGGGCTCTGCATTCGGTGTGGGCTTTATCGTCGGGCCGCTGATAGGAGGCATGCTGGGTGAGTACGGGCCGCGCGTCCCATTCATCGCCGCGGCCTGCCTGGCGTTCGCCAACCTGGTCTTTGGCTTCTTCGTCATGCCGGAGACGCTGGCCAAGAGCGGACGCCGGCCGTTTGACTGGCGGCGCGCCAATCCCACAGGCACCCTCGTGGCGATGCGCAAATACCCCATGGTGTTCGGACTGATCGGCGTCTTCTTCGTATTCATGCTGGGCCATCATGCCCTGCCAAGTACCTGGACCTACTACACCATCGAGAAGTTCGATTGGACTGAGCGCGAGGTGGGCTACTCGTTTGCCTTCGTCGGGGCATTGATGGTGCTGACCCAGGCAGTGTTGCTGCGCAAGCTGATACCGTTGCTGGGACAGCGCAGCGCGGCGTTGCTCGGATTCGGCTTCTGCATCTTCTCCTTCGTCGGTTATGCGTTCGCCAGCTCTACCTGGATGGTGTACGCCTTCATGGTGCCTGGTGCGCTCCAGGGGCTGGTGTCTCCTTCCATCAATGGCATCATGTCCGGCGCCATTCCCGCCAACTCCCAGGGCGAGCTGCAGGGCGGCATTGCCAGCATGTCCAGCCTCACGTCCATTATGGGTCCACCGTTAATGACGGGAACCTTCGCGACATTCGCGTCGGATTCCGCCTTCGGTTACTTCCCGGGGGCTCCGTTCATTCTGGCGGCAGCGCTCACGCTGCTGGCGCTGCTGCTGTTTCTGCGGGTTGCGCCAGCGTCCCATTGAACAGATTCCTGCTTCAGGGTTGAAAGCGGGATGGATGTGGGCGGGTCATTACAAAAAATCACAAATATTGTAGGCCTGTGAGTTCTTCTTTGGTGGCGTTATCGGCATACTCCCGCTGATTTTCGTTTTGCTTTGCTGACAATGACAATAAATACGGCGCAGGTTCCCCACCTGGCGCCAGATGCAACTGGAGCATTCTATGAGTTTTCGCGTGATCCGCGCGGGGCTGCGTGCAGTACGCCCACACCTGCCCGTCAAGACCCTCCCTGTCAAGACCCTTGCCGCTACGGCCATCGTACTCGCCAGTGCGGCCTCCGCCCAGGAACCCACAACCAACAGCGAGTCCACGGTTACCTACCCGGCGTCGTTCTTTGCCCAATACGAACCCTTCTCCGTCAATGACATGCTGAACCGCATACCCGGCATCAATCTGGCCCTGGGAGGTGGTGACACGGGTGGTCCCGGCAGTTCGCAGGGATCCGACCGCCGCGGCCTGGGTGCCGGCGGCGACCAGATCCTGATCAACGGCCGGCGCATCGCGGGCAAGGAGAACGAAGGCAACAGCCAGCTCAGCCGCATTCCCGCCAACCAGGTGCAATACATAGAGATTATTCGTGGCACTTCCGGGGATCTGGACGTACGCGGCGGCAATCAGGTCATCAACATTGTCCTGCTGGAAGCTGAATCCCGCTCCAGTATCGCCGCCGAGGTGAACGTCGACCGCTATCATGATGGCACGCTTGATCCGGGCGGTTCCATCTCCCTGAGTGGCCAGCGCGGAGCATTCAATTACCTGATGAGCCTGGCGGCCGAGCCGCGCTACGAATTCCGGGACGGCTTCGAGACCAGTATTCTGCCGGACGGCCGCGCCAACGACACTGTCATCCGTCAGGAGTATCGCGACCAGACCACCAAGACCGCCACCGCCAATTTCGGTTATGACCTGACCCTCAACGACCGAGTCAATTTCAATGCCTTGCTGGGTGAGGCGGACCCGCCCGGCTATGCTGACCGTATCATCACTGATATGACGGTGAGCCCGAATCCCGTCACCATCGAGTACGATGATATTCCCGCCACGGCAAGCAACTGGGAGATTGGTGGCGACTATGAACATATCTTCGCCAATGGCAGCCGTTTCAAGACCCTCTTCATCGTCAACGAGGCTGAAGAGGAGAGCACTCGTGAGGCCTACGATGTACAGGGTAACGATTACGACAAATTCCTCTATCTCGCCAACCAGAGCGTGGAGAAGGAGCGTATCGTCCGCAGCAGCTATTCCTTCGGCCTCAACGCTACCCAGGACCTCGAGTTCGGCATCGAGCGGGCGCAGACGATTCTGGACGCGCAGCTGCAGCTGGGCGTACCTACAGCGAGTGGCACACCTTCGCCCGCGTTCGGCGGACTGACGCCGGTCAGCAACACGGACGCACTGGTGGAAGAAATCCGCTATGAGACCTTCATAGTGCACAACTGGCAGCTCAATGACCGCATGTCACTGGAGAGCACTCTGTTGTTCGAGCAGTCCACCATCGAGCAGAGCGGGGACGTTTCCAACAAGCGCGACTTCGATTTCATCCGTCCCAAGGTGGACTATCGCTTCGATATCACCCGTTCATTGCAGTTCCGGGCCTCGATCGAGAAGGACGTGGCGCAGCTGAGCTTTGCCGACTTCACCGCCAGCACCGCCAGTGGTGATGATGATCAGAACGCGCTTGCCGGTAACCCGAACCTGCGTCAGGAGCAGTCACTGCGCTATGAGGCCAACCTGGAGTATCGTCTGCCCAACGACGGCGGCGTACTCAGCAGCAGGGTGTTCTACCACGACCTGGAGGACGTCATCGATCGCGTGGATGTCTCCACAGATACCACCATCCAGTCTGCCAACGGCAACATCGGCGATGGCGAGCGCTACGGCATCAGTCTCGACGCCAGCCTGAGACTTGGTTTCCTCGATCTGCCGGAGGTGCTGGTCACCACTGGGCTGGAGCTGGAGGATTCGGAAGTCACAGATCCATTTCTCGGCATCGACCGCAGGATCCGTCAGGCGGGACGTGGCACGGTCAGGGTTGGCTATCGCCATGATCTTCCCGCCAGAAGTCTCAACTACGGTTTCAACTTCAACCACTCGCTGGAAGGCAACCGCAAGGTCTACGATATCGACAAGATCGAGGACTACAACACCGGCGACAGCCTCACCGTCTTCGTCGAAACGATCGGCTGGGCCGGCCTGACCTATCGATTCGAGTCCATGAACACGCTGGAAGGGGAGCGCTGCCGTGATCGCTATCGTTACGTGGGCGGCACCATCGCCACCGGCACCCTGGCGGAGATCGAAGACTCCTGCAGCAACACTGGCATCAAGCTGGCGCTGAAGATTCGCGGCACCTTCTAAACGGCTGACCGAACGCGCCGGCTGATCACCTGCCGGTACGCCGGCAAGCGCAGACAAATCGCAGCCGATCTGCCACAATGCCATGCCCGCCTCTCGGCAACGAGGGCGGGCATTTTATTTGGAGCGGGAGTCATCATGGCTGCTATCGGCAGGTTCAACAGGTTGCGGGTGTCCCGCCAGGTGGCATTTGGTGTCTATCTGGACGCCGGCGTGGTGGGCGAAGTGCTGTTGCCCCGTTCAGAAGTGCCGCCCGAGTGTGCGGTGGGCGATACACTGGAGGTTTTCCTGTACGTGGATTCGGAGGACCGCCCCATTGCCACCACCCGCAAGCCTCGGGCACAGGCCGGTCAGACCGTCAGCCTTCGTGTGGTGCAGGTCAATCACGCGGGGGCCTTCCTTGACTGGGGGCTGCCCAAGGATTTGCTGGTGCCCTTCAACGAACAGCGGGTGCCCATGCGCGAAGGGCAGAGCTATGTGGTTCACGTCTACTTCGACAAGCCCAGCGGCCGGATGGCGGCCTCGTCCCGGCTGGACGCCTTTCTCAACGAAGATGGCAGCGGCCTTGAACCGATGCAGCCGGTCAATCTGCTGATCGCCTCGCGAACGGATATGGGTTACAAGGCGGTCATCGACCAGACTCATCTGGGGCTTATATTCAAGAGCGAGGTGCTGCAGCCGCTGCGCATCGGTCAGAAGCTCAAGGGCTACGTCCGCCGCGTGCGCGAGGATGGGCGCATCGACCTGACACTGCAACTGCAGGGGCAGGCGGCCCGCGACGATCTGGGCAACCGGATCGTGGCTCATTTACAGGCCAATGACGGCCGCTCCGCCCTCTGTGACAGCAGCAGCCCGGAAGACATCCACGCCGTATACAAGGTCAGCAAGGGCAATTACAAGAAGGCCATTGGCGCCCTGCTGAAGAAGGGACTGATCGTGGCAGAGAAAGATCACATACGTTTATGCGAACCTGTCAGGAGTGACCATTGAACGACACTGCCCCAACCCTGGATTTCGACGAGTATTGCAACCGCATGCTCGAGTTCGGTTACGAGGTTTCCCCGTCGGAGCTGCATGGCCTGCTTTCCGGCGTAGCCTGCACAGGCTTGAAAATCAGACCGGACAGCCTCATCAATCTGGTCCTCAAGCATCTGGATGCCGACAGTTGTTCCGAGCGCAACCGGTCGGCCATTCTCGCCATGCACGAGGTGGTCGAGCGCGAGATGTTCAGCAGCGACTCCCGCTATGCGATTTTCCTGCCGGACGACGAGCTGGACCTGACGCAGCGCCTGCGCTGCCTGACTGCGTGGTGCCAGGGTTTTCTGGTGGGATTCGGCACGGCCACTGCCCAGCAGCAGGTGTCACGCTTCAGCCCTGAAACGGAAGAGGCGCTCAAAGACATCGTCAATATCGCCAATATGGCTGACGATTCTGCGACAGAGGACGGTGCCGAGGAGGATGTGGAAGCCGATGAGGTGGCGTACGCGCAGATCGTGGAGTACCTGAAGGTTGCAGTACTGTTGATGAGCAGCGAGTTTCTGGCGGAAATCCGTCGGGATGACTAAGGTTGGTTACGGAGGCGTGAATGAGCAGTTGGGATAATGCCTTTACCGGCAAACCGAAGACCGGAGCGGTCGGGTCTCACAGTTTTGGCGGGGCAGGAAGTTTCTTTCGCATCCCCTACGCGAGAGATCTGACGGGCATCGACGTTGCTGTCAGTGGCGTGCCGTTCGACATCGCCACTACCAACCGCTCAGGTGCCCGGTTGGGGCCACGAGCGATCCGCAATGCGTCCCTGTCACTGGCCTGGGAGCGTCCCTGGCCCTGGCCGATAGACCCGCTGGCCGAGTTGGCGGTGATCGACTACGGCGACTGTGAGGGCGGACTGCTCAGCGTCGATCATATCGAGAAGCACGTCGCCGGAATTCTGCAGGCCGGTGCTGCCTCTCTGCTGCTGGGTGGTGATCACTTCATCTCTTACCCCAGCCTGCGTGCCCACGCCCAGAAGCATGGGCCTATCCATCTGATCCACTTCGATGCACATACCGATACCTGGCCTGCTTCCGGAGACGGCGTCAACCATGGCACCATGTTCTATCAGGCGGCAAAGGAGGGCATCGTGCTGCCGGAGAACTCCGTGCAGATTGGAATTCGCACGACCAACGACGAGCCGCTGGGCTACCAGATCCTGTCCGCGACCGATGTGCACCGCCAGGGCAGCCACGCCATTGTGCAGCAGATTCGGGAAAGGGTGGGTAACGGTCCGGTGTATCTGACCTTCGACATCGACTGTCTGGATCCGGCCTTTGCACCCGGCACCGGTACGCCGGTGCCTGGCGGGCTGACTTCGTTTCAGGCGCTGGACATCATTCGCGGGCTGGAAGGCATCAACCTCATCGGCATGGATGTGGTAGAAGTGGCACCTGCCTATGACCACGCGGAGATCACGGCGCTGGCAGCGGCGCAGATCGCTATCGAACTGCTGTGCCTTTATGCGGCGGGCCGCCGATCCTGAGTCGGGCGGTTCGCCTCCGTGGCGACAGTGGCAGATGGATCCCAACAGACCCTAACGAGAAGAAGGATTGCACCGTGACCGAGAGCAGTGTCGAGAAAACCGCCTGGACCCCCGCCGATGCGGAAGAGCTGTATGCCGTCAAGACCTGGAGCTCGGGCTTCTTCGCTGTCAGCGACAAGGGGCATGTGGTCGTGCGCCCCATCCCCGGCAGTGAGCTCGAGATCGACGTGACCGAGGTCATCGATGCCGCGCTGCAGGAAGGTTGCACCCTGCCGCTGATCGTCCGCTTTCAGGACGTTATACGGGCACGGGTCCGGCGGCTCAACCTCACCTTCCGCGAGGCGATTGAGGAGGCGGGTTATGAGGGCGAGTATCGCACTATTTATCCCATCAAGGTCAATCAGCTGCACGAGGTGGTGGCCGAGGTCATGGATGCCGGTCGAGAGTTCAACCTGGGGCTGGAGTGTGGCTCGCGTGCGGAGTTGATGGCCACGTTGGCGCTGATCGGCGATGACACCCTCATGCTCTGCAATGGGGTCAAGGATCACTCGATGCTCACGCTGATGCTCAACGCTCAGCAATTGGGTCAGCAGGTGCTGCCGGTCATCGAAAAATACACGGAATTCGAGCAGTTGATGGTACTGTCCGATCGGCGCGGCCTGAGTGCTGACCAGGCGCCGCGCCTGGGCGTCCGGGTCAAGCTCGCCACGCGGGGCTCCGGCCGTTGGTTCGAGTCTGGTGGCTCCAGCTCCAAGTTCGGGCTGACGGTCCCCGAGCTGGTAAAGCTGGTGCGCGAACTGGAGCAGCGCGGCATCGGTGACCACCTGGAGCTGCTGCACTTCCATCTGGGCAGCCAGATCTCCGACACCCAGGTGCTGCGTGCGGCGGTGCGGGAGATCGCCCAGTTCTATGCCGATCTGCACCAGCGAGGCATTCCCATCAAATACCTCGACGTAGGCGGCGGGCTGGGTGTCAATTACGGCGGCAGCTATGGCGGCGAGTTTGAGAATGTGGAGTCGTCCATCAACTATGGGTTGAAGGAATACGCCAATGTGATTGTCTTCGCGGTCAAGGAAATCTGCCAGGAGCGCGCGGTGCCGATGCCCACCCTGCTGTCGGAGAGCGGACGCGCCATCACTGCCCACCATTCGATCCTGGTGATGCCGGTGCTGGGCGTTCATCGACCCGATGGTGCTGCTCCGCCACCGCTGCCCGCCGAGCCGCCCGCGGTTGTCGAGCGGATGGTAGCCGTACATCAAGAAGCCGAACGCGTGTCGGCGCGCGGAGCACTGACGGAGGTCATTCACGACGCCCAGGAAGCGAAGATGGAGGCGGAGCAGTTGTCCCGTCTTGGTTATCTGGATCTGGAATCGCTGGCCCACGTCGAAAGCCTCTACTGGCGCATCGCCCGGCTGGTGCTGGACAAATTCGTTGCGCTGGACCTGGTGCCGCCTCCGGTGGAACAGGCCGAGCTGGAGACCCAGCTGACCGACCTCTACCTGTGCGACTTCTCGATCTTCCAGTCGATACTGGACCACTGGGCTATCGGGCAGGTGTTCCCTGTGATGCCGCTCGACAGGCTGGACGAAGAGCCGCTGCGTCGTGGCCAGGTGGTGGATCTCACCTGCGACTCCGATGGCAAGATCGCGCAGTACGTTTCCAGTCACGCCAGCAAGAACTGGCTGCCGCTGCATCCCTATCGCCAGGGTGAGCCATACTATCTCGGCATCTTTCTGGTGGGTGCCTATCAGGAGATTTTGGGGGATGCTCACAACCTGCTGGGGCGGGTGGGCGAGGTGCATGTCTACGCCAGCGATGACGAGCCGGGCAATTTCTGGATCGAGGAGACCATCAAGGCCGTCAGCATCAAGGAGATGCTGTCCTCGGTGCAATACTTTCCCAACGAGCTGGACAGGCGCATGACGGAGCTGGTTCGCCGCAAGATCGAAGCGGGGGTGGTCAAGCCGGCCGAAGGGATGCGCATCCTGAACAACTATACCCGGCGGCTTGAGGATACGACGTATTGCGACACCGACACGGTACAGCCGGCGCCGCCAGCGGAGTGAACGATTGACAGCATACCTACCGGTATGTATTATGCCGCCTCTCCCACCCCACAGGCAGTAACATGGCAGCACCCGCCCCCGTTGATACGCGTCAGAATCTCATGCAGATCGCCATTGAGCTGATCTGGCAGAGCAACTACGACAATGTCGGTATCGCGGAGATCTGCAAGCAGGCGGGCGTCACCAAGGGGGCGTTCTACCATCACTTCGTTTCCAAGGCCGACCTGTTCACCAAGGCTTGCGTCGATGAGTGGGAGAGCGTTCGCGCTCGCATGGACAATGAGGTTCTGGCCCCGCACATCCCTGCTCACCAGCAGCTGGAAAAAGTCATTGAGCTGCTGTTGGAACAGCAGGGCTGTGTCGACGGACATACCCAGATCTGCGGGTGTCCATTCTTTACCGCAGCGGCTCAGGCCGGCTGTGACGACAACGATGTGCGCTCCGTGGCGATCACCATGTCAGACAACGGCACCGCGTATTTCACGGCGCTGGTCAACAACCTGGTGGCAGAGGGGTGTCTGCTGGCCGAGATTGATGCGGAGCAGACCGGCCGCATCCTGCAGCAGTTCGTTCTGGGGCTCCTCATGCATGGTCGCATCCACCAGGATGTTCGGCAGATGCGCCGCGACCTGCGTCACGGGCTGTATCAGATTGTGGGGCTGCAGCCCCG
>Ga0079224_100011381_pt1 | contig 12252 bp, 10 predicted proteins | sample Stecom2015_FD_80414 | JGI IMG/M metagenome (GOLD analysis project Ga0079224, IMG submission 80414) | Agricultural soil microbial communities from Utah to study Nitrogen management - Steer compost 2015 | ecosystem: Environmental > Terrestrial > Soil > Agricultural land | place: USA: Utah... | reverse complement strand
GCCCGGCGGCGAGCAGCTCGCGCGCGTGCTGGGCTTCGTCCTGATCGCCGCAGCGCTCGCTTCGTTCCTGCTGCACTTCGCCGGCTGATCGGCCCGCGGCGGGCGCGGGTGCGACGTTTGCCCCGGGCACCCGGCGAAACCATGGAGACGGGCCATGCGGTGGCGTGACTTCCGACAGAGCTCCAACGTCGAGGATCGGCGTGGCCTGCCGATCCCGGGCGGCGCCGGCGGCCTCGGCATCGGCACGGTCGTCGTCGCCTTCGTCGCCGCCTGGCTCCTCGGCATCGATCCGGGCGTGCTGCCCGGCATGCTCCAGGGAAACGGGGCGCCGATGCAACAGCAGGCGGCACCCGAAGGCGCGGGCGGCGTTCCCGCCGACGAGGAAGGCCGCTTCGCGTCGGTGATCCTCGCCAGCACCGAGGACGTCTGGTCGGGCCTCTTTCGGCAATCGGGGGCGAACTACCGGGCGCCCCGTCTCGTGCTCTTCGAGCAGCGCGTGGACACGGCCTGCGGACTGGCCGGCGCCGCCTCCGGGCCGTTCTACTGCCCCGGCGATCATCGCCTGTACGTCGACCTGAGCTTCTTTCGCGTCCTCAGCCAACGTCTCGGTGCCGAAGGAGACTTCGCCCGCGCGTACGTGATCGCGCACGAAGTGGGCCATCACGTGCAGAACCTGCAGGGGACGATGGACCGGCTGGCGGCGGCACGCCAGCGCCTGTCCGCATCGCAGTACAACGCGCTTTCGGTGCGAACGGAGTTGCAGGCCGACTGCTATGCCGGCGTCTGGGCGAATCACGCGCAACAGGCGCGCAACTGGCTCGAGGCGGGTGACGTCGAGGAAGGGCTGAATGCGGCGGCGGCGGTCGGCGACGACCGGCTGCAGCGCCGGATGCAGGGTACCGTAGTACCCGAGAGCTTCACGCACGGATCGTCGGCGCAGCGCGCACGCTGGTTCCGGACGGGCCTCGAAAGCGGCGATCCGCAGGACTGCGACACCTTCGGTGCAGCGCGTTGACGCGCGCGGCGCCGGAATCCGCTAGCGGCGCTTGTCGCGCAGCGTGGCTTCTTCCTCGATCTTCATCGCGTCCTGCACGGCGGTCACGCCGCCCGTGCCGCGGGCGATCGACAGCGCGCGGTGCGCAACCGCTTCGGTGCTGACGCTGCCGGAAAGATTCGCGATGCCGCGTGTGACCGTGATGTCGATCGGCTGCGAGCGCGTGAGGTGATCGCTGGCGAGCGCGACGCGCACGCGCTCGGCGATCGCCTGATCGGTCGCGACCTCGGACGAGGTGCGCGGAGCGGGCGGATCGTCTGTGGCGGGCGTGACCGCCGGCGGTGCGACCGGCGAGGCCGGGTTCGTCGACGGCAGCGGCGCCTCGCCCGGCGCCGAAGGAGCGGTCTCGGCCTGCACCCGTGTGGCAGGCTCGGACGGTGACCGGCGATCGACGGATTGCGCCAGCACCACGGCAGCGCCCAACAGCACGGACGAAGCGATCAGCGCCGTCGCCAGCCAGCGCGACAGCTGCTTCTCGGTGTATCGCGTCTCGAACTCCTTCATGCGCTCTGTGCTTCCTTCGAGTGCTGCGCGGCCTTCGCCATGCGCAGCCGTTTCGGCTAGCAAACCGGATGCCCGGAAAACCGATTCGCCGACGGCAATGCCGGGCGCGTCGATTGCCCGCGCCCCGGCGTTACCGCAGAGCGTTTCGCCCGATGCCGCGAACCGATCCGTTGCAGCGGTATCGCGAGAAACGCGACTTCCGCGTGACGCGCGAGCCGCCCGCGAAATCCCGCCCGAAGCGAAGCGGCGCAGCGATCGAGCTGGGATTCGTGATCCAGAAGCACGCTGCGCGTCGGCTGCACTACGACCTGCGCCTCGAGCTCGACGGTGCGCTGAAGAGCTGGGCCGTGCCCAAGGGCCCGAGCCTCGACCCCGACGTCAAGCGGATGGCACTGCACGTCGAGGACCACCCGCTCGACTACGCCGATTTCGAGGGGACGATTCCGCCCAAGCAATACGGGGCGGGGACGGTGATCGTCTGGGATCGGGGCACCTGGGTTCCGGAGGGCGATCCGCGCGCGGGCTATCGCGACGGAAAGCTGAAGTTCGAGCTGCGCGGTCGGAAGCTGCATGGGCGCTGGACGCTCGTGCGCATGCACGGGCATGCCGACGAACGCCACGAGCCGTGGCTGTTGATCAAGGAGCGCGACGCCTTCGCACGGCCCGAGGACGAGTATTCCGTCGTCGAGGCCGAGCCCGGCAGCGTGCTCGCCGGAACCCGGCGCAACGAGCCGCCGCCGCAGGCGCGGGCCGCGCCGCTGCCCGAGACCCTCACGCCGCAACTGGCGACGCTGGTCGACACGCCGCCGGAATCGGGCGCGTGGAGCTGGGAGATGAAGTTCGACGGCTACCGTCTGCTCGCGCGTGTCGACGGCGACGACGTCCGGCTCGTCACGCGCAACGGCCACGACTGGACCGCGCGCATGCCCTCGCTCGCCGACGCACTCGCCGCGCTCGAGCTGCCGCCGGCCTGGCTCGACGGCGAGATCGTCGTGGCGAACGAGCAGGGCGTCCCCGACTTCCAGCAGCTGCAGAACGCGTTCGACAGCGAGCGGACCGACGATATCGTCTACTACGTGTTCGATCTGCCCTACTGCGACGGATTCGATTTGCGGCCCGTACCCTTGCGCGAGCGCCGTGCGCTGCTGCGCCGCCGGCTCGATGCACACCCCTCGGAGCGCGTGCGCTTCAGCGAGGACTTCTCCGCGGCGCCCGAGGCACTGCTGCGCTCGGCCTGCGCACTCGGCATGGAGGGACTGATCGGCAAGCGCGTCGACTCGACCTACGTCTCGCGACGGTCGCCCTCGTGGATCAAGCTCAAGTGCACGAACCGCCAGGAGTTCGTCATCGGCGGCTACACCGACCCGCAGGGCTCGCGCAGCGGCTTCGGCGCGCTGCTGCTCGGCGTGCACGACGCCCAAGGCGCGTTGCGCTACGTGGGCAAGGTCGGCACCGGTTTCGACGAAGCGCGCCTGCGCGATCTCGCTTCGCGCCTGAAGTCGCTCGAGACCGCGACCTCGCCGTTCGCCGAGCGGGTGCACGAACGCGGCGCACACTGGGTACGTCCGGAACTGGTCGCCGAGGTCTCGTACACGAGATGGACGAACGACGGACGCATCCGCCATTCCGTCTTCCATGGGTTGCGCGACGACAAGCCGGCCGCGACGATTCGACGCGAGCCGGTGCGCGAAGCCGCGACGTCCGACTCGGACGAGCCGACGGGGGACGACGCCGCGAACGGAACGGATGCGTCGAAGCCGGCCGCGGAGGCGAAGGGATCGCGCACGGGTCGTGGCGGACGCGATGGGGCGGGAACGAAAGGGGCGCGGGACGGCCGAGGCGGGGAACACGTGAAAGGCGCGAAGGATGGAAAGGGCGCAACGGATGGGAAAGACGCGAACGGCCGCGCGAAAGGTGCGAACGACGTGGGAGGCGCGGCGGGCGCGCTACGCACGCCGGGTGCCGGCGGCGCGAAGCGCGGCTCGGCGCGGGCGACGACTTCCGATTCGGGCGCGCCCGCCGGCGTGCGCGTGACCAACCCTGAACGGATCATCGACCCTTCGACGGGCATCACCAAGCTCGAGGTCGTGCGCTACTACGCCCGCGCGGCCCCCGTCATGATGCCGCACCTGAGGCGGCGGCCGGTCGCGCTCGTGCGTACGCCCGAAGGCATCGACGGACCGCGCTTCTTCCAGAAGCACGCGAGCACGTCGGCGATGCCGGGCGTGCGCTCGCTCGACCCGAAATACGATCCGGGCGAGGAGCCTCTGATCGAGATCGCGACCGAGAAAGGACTCGTCACCGCCGCGCAGATGAACGCGATCGAGTTTCACACGTGGAACGCGACGACGCGCGCGATCGAGAAGCCCGATCGGATGATCTTCGATCTCGATCCCGGTGAAGGCGTCGAGTGGCCGGCCGTGCGCGAGGCGGCGCAGCTCGTGCGCGTGCTGCTCGACGAGCTCGCGCTGCGCAGCTTCCTGAAGACGAGCGGCGGCAAGGGGCTGCACCTCGTCGTACCGCTCACGCCCAAGCACGGCTGGGACACGGTGAAAGGCCTGTCGAAGGCGATCGTCGTGCATCTCGCGCGCACGCTGCCGTCGCGCTTCGTCGCGAAGAGCGGCCCCGCGAACCGCAAGGGGCGGATCTTCGCGGACTTCCTGCGCAACGGACGCGGCGCGACGACGGTCGCCGCCTGGTCGACCCGCGGGCGCCCGGGGATCGGCGTGTCGGTCCCGGTGGCGTGGGAGGAACTCGACGAAATCGACGGAGGCGCGCACTGGACGCTGCGCACCGTGGAGCCGCGCCTGGAAGCACCCGATCCGTGGGCCGACTACGCATCGACGCGGCAGACGATCGACGCGGCGATGCGCGCGCTCGATTTCGACGCGCCCGGTGAATAGGCCGCGGCAGGGAGACGGCGGCAAGCGGCACGCGCGGAGCGCCTGCGCGGACGCACCCCGAGGCCCACCGCCGAGCGGGGCAGGCAAGCGCGCATGGCCTCTTCGCACGAGGGGTCGAGAACTCGAGAGGGGTTGAGAACTCGAGAGGGGTAGCTGACGAACTCGAGAGGGTAGCGGGCGGACTCGAGGCGCGGCCGGCGGGCTCGAGACGCAGCCGGCGGACTCGAGGCGCAACGGGCCGCGGCTCGTTCGGCGCTTACGAGATGTGCCCCAATGGCCCGTCTCCCGGGACTTTCGGCCCGAGCTTCATCCACCACGAGCCAAAAGTACCGTTCCTCGGGGATTTCGCTGGCTGCAAGGGCAAGCGCGCGCCGAAACGCCCGTATTTCGGGACTCTTGCGCTGCGCGCGAACGCACTGCACGCCACCGCGGCGAAGATCACCGACAACCGCCGCCGAAGACCACGTCGTGGCGCTCGTGCGGCAGCCCATGCCGCCGCTCGTCACCCGTCTGCCGGGTGATCAGGTCGACGCCGCCGACAACACCGATGGCGATCTCGTCGACCGCCTCGCGCAGCGGCAGCGCGGCGCCGGCGACGATCACCTCCTCCCTCGCGGCACGTCGTCATCGATGCACGGCGCGCCGCTCATCGCGTGCGCTCCAACGCGGCATCGACGACCGATTGCGCCTGCGCGAGGATCTCTCGCAGGTGCGCCTCGCCGACGAAGCTCTCCGCGTAGATCTTGCAGATGTCCTCGGTGCCCGACGGGCGTGCAGCGAACCATCCGCGCTCGGCGACGACCTTGATGCCGCCGATCGGCGCGCCGTTCCCGGGCACGCGATCGAGCACCGCGCGCACGGGTTCGCCGGCGAGCGTCGTCACATCGATCGCGTCCGCGCGAAGCGACCCGAGCGCGGTGCGTTGCGCCGCGTCGGCCGGCGCGTCGACCCGATCGGACCAGGCACGCCCGAGCTCGCGCTCGAGCGCCGCGTACGATTCGCCCGGGTCGCGTCCCTCGCGCGCCGTGATCTCCGCCGCCAGCAGCGCGAGCGCGATACCGTCCTTTTCGGTCGTCCACACCGTGCCGTCGCGCCGTAGCACCGATGCACCGGCGCTCTCCTCACCGGCGAAGCCGAGCGACGCATCGAGCAGGCCGTCGACGAACCACTTGAAGCCGACGGGCATCTCGACGACGCGCCGGCCGAGCTTCGCGGCGACGCGATCGAGCATCGCCGTGGTCACCAGCGTCTTGCCGAGCGCCGCGTCGGGTCGCCAGCGTTCACGCGACGAGAACAGCGAATGCGCGACGACCGACAGGTAGTGGTTCGGCGGCATCAGCCCGGCGCGCGGCACCACGACGCCATGCCGGTCGTGGTCGGTGTCACAGGCGAACGCGACGTCGTAGCGGTCCTGCAGCGACAGCAGCCGGCGCATCGCCCACGGCGACGAGGGGTCCATCCGGATCCGGCCGTCCCAGTCGGCCGTCATGAACGCGAACCGGGGATCGACCTCCTCGCGCACGACGTCGAGGTCGATGCGATAGCGCTCGGCGATCGCCGGCCAGTAATGCACGCCGGCGCCGCCCAGCGGATCGACGCCCAGCCGCAGGCCGGCCGCGCGCACGAGGTCGAAGTCGACCACGTCGCCGAGGTCGTCGACGTATGCGCGGCGGAAATCGTGCTCGCGAACGCAGTCGGCCGCACGCGCGCGCTCGAAGGCCATCCGCCGCACGCCGGCGAGCCCACGCTCGAGATAGCCATTCGCACGCCGCTCGATCGCCGCCGTGACATCGGTCTCGGCCGGCCCGCCGTGCGGCGGGTTGTACTTGAAGCCGCCGTCCTCCGGCGGATTGTGCGAAGGCGTGATGACGACGCCGTCGGCGCGCGGCGCGGACGCATCCCGGTTCCATCGCAGGATCGCATGCGATACCGCGGGGGTCGGCGTGAACTCGCCGCCGGCGGAAACGCGCGTCGCGACGCCGTTGGCCGCGAGCACCTCGAGCGCGCTCTCGAAGGCCGGCTGCGACAGCGCGTGGGTGTCGATGCCGACGAACATCGGCCCGTCGATGCCGCGCGCACGCCGTTCGTCGCAGATCGCCTGGGTGATCGCGAGCACGTGCCACTCGTTGAACGTGCCGTGCAGCGAAGCGCCGCGATGTCCCGACGTGCCGAAGCGCACGCGCTGCCCGGCTTCGGAAGGATCGGGCCTGCGGTCGTGATAGGCCGCGCGCAGCGCGCCGAGGTCGACGAGCGCCGATTCGGGCAGGCGCTCGCCGGCGAGCGGCGAACGCCGACGTTCGATCTCAGGCACGGCATTCTCCTCGTGAACGAAGTCGAGCGCGCTTGCCCGCCGCATCCCGCGGGCCCGCCCGCGGGCCCTGCGCGGCTGCTCCGCGGCGTCGCCGTCGCAGGCGATCCCGACAGGGGCTCCAGGCGAACCGGCGGCGCTTCACCCTACCCATCCGGAATCACTCCGCAGGCGATCGCCACCCGCACGAGGCCGGCGACGTTGGCCACGTTCAGCTTGCGCATCAGCCGGCTGCGATAAGTGTCGACCGTCTTCGGCGACAGATGCAGCGTACGCGCGATCGCGGCGCTGCTGCCGCCCTGCGCGACGAGCTCGAGAATCTGCCGCTCGCGGCGGCTCAGCCCTTCGATCGGACCGCGGCCGTGCGTCGGATGCAGCCAGCCCTCGACGACCGCATCGGCGATGCGCGGACTGAGATGCCGCCGTCCGTCGTGCGCGGCGTGCACCGCGTCGATCACCTCGCGCGCGGCCGAGTCCTTCACCACGTACGCGCAGGCTCCGGCCCGCAGCGCCTGCCAGACGTGCTCGGGGCTCGCGTGCATCGACAGGACGACGACCCTGGCGCGCGGAAGCCGGCGCGCCAGCTCGCGGCACGCCTCGATGCCGTCGAGTCCCGGCATCGCGATGTCCATCACGACGACGTCGACGTCCCGGTCGATCGCCGCCTGCACCGCCTGGTGCCCGTCGGCCGCGTGCGCGACGACGCGGATCGAGGGATCGCGCTCGAGCAGCGCCTGCAATCCGTCGCGCAGCACCGGATGATCGTCGGCGAGCAGCACGCGGATCGCGTCGGGCACGGTGTTCATCGGTCGGCCTTCGACGTCGTCTCCATCGGCACGCGCGGCGCGTCTCAGCGCCCGGGAACGCGCGCGACGATCCGCGTGCCGCGTCCGGGCGTCGAATCGACGAGCAGCTCGCCGCCGACGGCGGACAGGCGCTCGCGCATCCCGAGAATGCCGAGCCCCTCGTACTCGGCGAGGCCGGTTCGCTCGACGTCGAAGCCGCGGCCATCGTCGTCGATCGAGAGCGACGCACCGGTCGGGCCGCGATCCAGTGCGATCCGCACGAGGCGCGCGCCCGCGTGGCGCATCACGTTCGTCAGCGCCTCCTGGCAGACGCGAAACAGCGCCGTTTCCACGTCGACATCGGCCCGAGCGCCGCTCCAGCGGTCTTCGACGAGGACGCTGATTCCGGTGCGTACGGCGAACTGCTCGGCGCAGGTGCGAAGCGACACGACGAGACCGTAGGCGTCGAGCACGGGCGGGCGCAGCGCCCCCGCGACGTCGCGCACGCCGTCGGCGGTGGACTCGATGCGCGCGATGACGTCGTCGAGCCGCGCGCCGACTCGGGCACGCGTGGCAACGGGCAACTGGTCCTTCAGCAGATGCAGGTCGAGGTTGACCGCGGCGAGGTCCTGCCCGATGCGGTCGTGCAGCTCGGCCGACAGGCGCCGGCGCTCGGTCTCCTGCGCCTCGAGCAGCCGGCGCGACATCGTGCGCAGCCGCGCCGCGTAGCGCCGCGCGTCCTCCTCGGCGCGGCGCCGCGCACTGAGATCGAGCACCGTGGCCTGCGTGGCGACGAAGCCGCCTGCGCGATCGCGCACGGCGGCGATGCACAAGGACGCGGGAAAGACGCTACCGTCCTTGCGAACGAACTCGGCCTGCAACTCGGCGCGGGGCGCGCCGTCGCGCAATGCGCCGAACGCGCGCAGGTAGCTGCGCGCGCAGCGCCGATGCAGCGTGGTGACGAACGGACGCACGCCGACGAGCTCGCGGCGGGTGAACCCGAGCCAGCGCAGTTCCGTGCGATTCATCCGCAGGATCGTTCCGTCGGGTCCGACGCTGTGGTACCCGCACGGAGCGTTCTCGTAGAGATCGCGCGATCCGAGCACGTCGTTCCGGTCGACCACCTGCGGATTCTGGCACCGGCACCGATCGGGCGTTCCCCGAACGTGATTTCCCCACAAGGTCTTTCCCGATTTCCCGATCGACCCCCGGGCGTCAAAGGACGTGCAATGGGGCGAGGTGCGCGGATCGTGCGCGTACGCGCGGGTGATCCGCCCAGGGAAGCACGGGAGACGGAATGCAGGCGACGATCGACTACGCCAAGGCGAATCCGCAGGCGGTTGCCGCGATGCGCTCGCTCGAGTCCTACGTCCGAGGCTGCGACCTCGACGCCGGACTGCTGGAGCTTGTGAGGACGCGTGCCTCGCAGATCAACGGTTGCGCGTATTGCCTCGACATGCACACGAAGGACGCGCGCGCGGCCGGCGAGACCGAGCAGCGGCTCTATCTGCTGTCGGCATGGCGCGAGGCGCCCTGCTACAGCCCGCGCGAGCGCGCGGCACTCGCCTGGACCGAGGCGCTCACGCGCATCGATCGCGGGGTTCCCGAGAACGACTACCGGCTCGCGCGCGAGCAGTTCACCGAGCGCGAGCTGGTCGATCTATCGATCGCGGTGATCGCGATCAACGGCTGGAATCGGCTGGCAATCCCGTTCCGCACCCCGGCCGGCACCTACCACCGTTCGCCGGCACGCGGCACGCGCTCCGGCGACCCCGAGCAGGAGGCTCAGAAATGAACGCGTCGAAGAAAGCGATCCACATCGATGCAACGCCTGCATGTCCGGACCCGAGGCGCAGGAAGCTCGTCGGTGCCGGCAGCGCGATCGGTGCGGCGGCGGCGGTCGGTCCGTACTTCATCCCGCGCGCGGCGAGCGCGCAGAAGAAGACGCTGAAGATCCTGCAGTGGGCGCATTTCGTTCCCGCCTACGACACGTGGTTCGACAACGAATACACGAAGCAGTGGGGCGAGAAGAACGGCACCGAGGTCATCGTCGATCACGTCGGCATCCCGGCGATCAATTCGCGCGCCGCCGCCGAGGTGTCGGCGCAGAAGGGCCACGACCTGTTCATGTTCCTGTCGCCCCCGTCCACCTACGAGACGCAGACGATCGACCACAAGGAGATCTACGACGAGGTCGAGCGCCGGCACGGCAAGCCGATCGAGCTCGCGGTGAAGAGCACCTACAACCCGAAGACGAAGCGCTATTTCGGCTTCTCGGACAGCTTCGTGCCCGATCCGGTGAACTATCGCATCGACCTGTGGAGCGAGGCCGGCATGGGCGACGGGCCGCGCAGCTGGGAAGACGTGCTGAAGATCGGCAAGAAGATCAAGGACACGAAGAACATTCCGGTCGGCGTGGGCCTGTCGTCGGAGCTCGACACCGCGATGGCGATGCGAACCGTGCTGTACGCGTGGGGCGGCTCCGAGCAGGACGAGGAAGGCCGGATCGTCCTCGACTCGAAGGCGACGGTGGACGCGGTGAAATTCGTCGCGGACCTCTACAAGCAGACGATGACCCCCGAGGTGATGGCGTGGGATGCCTCGTCGAACAACCGCGCGGTGATCGCCGGCAAGATCTCGCTGTGCCTGAACGCGATCTCGACGACCCGCACCGCCGAGAACGAGAAGCTGCCGATCGCCGAGCAGATTGGACTGACCAAGGCGCTGATGGGCGCCACCCGGGCGATCGGCCTCGAGCACGTGATGGACTGCTACGTGATCTGGCAGTTCGCCGAGAACATCGACGGCGCCAAGCAGTTCCTCGTCGACTACATCGACAACTTCCACCGGGGCTTCGAGGCGAGCCAGTACTACAACTTCCCGTGCTTCTCGAGCACGGTCCCCGATCTCGAGCAGCTGCTCGCGCAGGATCCGCACAAGCCGCTCGGCAAGTACAAGGTGCTCGGCGACGTGACGAAATGGGCGACCAACGTCGGCTACCCGGGCTACGCGAACGCCGCGGTCGACGAGATCTTCAACACCTGGGTGTTGAACACGATGTTCGCGAAGGCCGCATCGGGCGCGATGTCGCCGGCGGATGCGGTCAAGGAAGCCGACCGCCGGTGCAAGGCGATCCACGAGAAGTGGCGCGAGAAGAACCTGGTGTGAGGCACCCGGCGTGAGGCGCGGCCAGCGACCATGGCGACCGTCGAGACGCGCGCGCTGACCAAGCGCTTCGACGGCAGCGCAGCGGTCGACCATATCGACCTCGGCGTGCGCGAAGGCGAGTTCCTCGTGCTGCTCGGTCCGTCGGGCTGCGGCAAGACGACGCTGCTGCGCATGCTCGCCGGCCTGGAGACGCCGAGCTCGGGCGACGTGCTGATCGGCGGGCGCGTGGTCACGCGCCTGCCGCCGCGCGCACGCGATGTCGCAATGGTGTTCCAGAGCTACGCGCTGTACCCGCACCTGAGCGTCGCACGCAACATCGCGTTCCCGCTGAAGGCCGCCGGGATGCGCCGGCGCGAGATCGACGAGAACGTGGCGCGCGCGGCCGGCATGTTCGGCATCGGCCACCTGCTCGCGCGCAAGCCGCGGCAGCTCTCCGGCGGCGAGCGCCAGCGGGTCGCGCTCGCGCGCGCCGTCGTGCGCAGCCCGGTGGTCTTCCTGCTCGACGAGCCGCTGTCGAACCTCGACGCGAAGCTGCGCACCTCGGCGCGCGACGAGCTGCAGCAGTTCCAGCGCCGGCTCGGCACGACGACCGTCTACGTCACGCACGACCAGATCGAGGCGATGGGGCTCGGCGACCGCATCGCCGTGCTCGACCGCGGGCGCATCCACCAGCTCGGCACACCGGCGGCCGTGTATCACGACCCGGCCGACACCTTCGTCGCGACCTTCATCGGCAGCCCGCCGATGAACCTCGTGCGACGCGACGGCATCGTCAGCGGCTTTCGCCCCGAGCACCTACTGCCGGTCGAATGCCTCGACGCGGGCGAGACGCGCGTGCCGATGCCGCTGACGGTGACGCGCATCGAGAACCTGGGCGCCGACCGTCTCGTCTACGCGGTGCTCGAGCCGCCGAACCCGCAAACGAAAGTCATCTCGCGCCTGCCGTCGACGATCGAGCAGCCGCTCGAGGCCGGCCGCCGCTACGAGTTCGCGCTCGCCACGCGCAACCTGCGCTGGTTCGACGCGGACAGCGGAGCGGCGCGAAGCACGCCGCCATGAGCTCGACCGATCTCGCGCACGCCGCCCGGGACGCAGCGCGCTGGCATTCGGCGTGGCGCGACGACGAGGCATGGCTCGGCCGCGTGCTGCTCGCGCCGGCCGTGCTGTACATCGTCGCACTGGTCGGCTTTCCGTTCCTGCTGGCGATCGTCTACAGCATGAGCGACGTGACCGTGGGCACGACGGCGCTCGACTTCGTCGGCCTGCGCAACTTCCGCCGCGTGCTCGACGACCCTACGTTCTGGTCCTCGGTGCGTAACGCGCTCGTCTTCACGCTCGTCTCGCAGCTGCTCGTCGTCGTGCTCGGCAAGATCCTCGCGATGGCGCTGTATGGCGATTTCCGCGGCAAGTGGCTCGTGCGGCTGCTGATCCTGCTGCCGTGGGTCGCGCCGATCTCGCTCGGCACGATCGGCTGGCTGTGGATCTTCGATCCGGTCTACAGCATCCTGAACTGGAGCGCACGCGCGATCG
>Ga0079224_100011380_pt1 | contig 12252 bp, 16 predicted proteins | sample Stecom2015_FD_80414 | JGI IMG/M metagenome (GOLD analysis project Ga0079224, IMG submission 80414) | Agricultural soil microbial communities from Utah to study Nitrogen management - Steer compost 2015 | ecosystem: Environmental > Terrestrial > Soil > Agricultural land | place: USA: Utah... | reverse complement strand
GACGAACCGCGCCCGATGCTCTAGTCGGCTCATGATCGACTCAGGAATACACCGATGAGCAAGAGTGGTTCGGAACTTGCTTGATCTTCTCGTGCGGGAAGACGTTATGAGTCAATTTTTCAATCGCATTCTCCTTGCACTGGCTCTTCGCAAGGAAGTCTATGAAGAAGTCGAAGCTGATTCCGGTGCCCTCGTTCAGGCGGCTGCGGTCGTCATTCTTTCGAGTCTGGCAACCGGAATCGGTGTATTCGGCGACAGCATCGTCAACATGACGGTTGGTACCGTAGGAGCCCTCATAAGCTGGCTAATATGGGCGGGGACCACCTACTTTATCGGTACAAGGCTGTTGGCTTCGAGCCAGACTCAGACCAACCTGGGAGAGTTATTAAGGACAACTGGATTCGCGACTGCTCCCGGCCTTCTGCGTGTCTTTGGCTGGATTCCCTGGTTATGGGGGGTCATTTTCATTCTGACTTCGATCTGGATGTTGGCTGCATTTGTGCTGGCAGTCCGTCAGGCGTTGGACTACGAGAGGACGACTAGAGCACTGGCGGTGTGTGCTCTCGGGTTTCTCTTTTACCTGGTCTTGATGATTCTTTTCGACCAGTTCCGTGTTTACTGACACGCCCTGCTGCGGCTGATGCGTGGAATGGCCCAATGGAAGTGTTGCCCAACCTTGCTTGTGTCGGATCGTCGTTACTGAACCTGTTTTGGTCGCAGCGTTGCCGAACGTACCACGCCCCGCCGGTGGTAGCCTGGCCTGACTCCGGTCAGAATGAGCTTTTTACCTTCAGCATGGATCACGCAATCGTCTGCCGAAACCTTTACAAGCGGCACCAGGACGGGAACAAGGTCGTCGACGCGTTAAACGGGTTAAACCTGGTCGTCAGAAGCGGGGAGTGTTTCGGACTTCTCGGGCCCAATGGCGCGGGCAAGACCACCACCGTAGAGATCCTGGAAGGCCTTCTTCCGCCCACCTCCGGGGAAGTGGAGATCCTGGGCTGCCGGTGGGGGACAGGTCAGGACCAGCAACTGCGAGAGCGCATCGGAATCACCCTGCAGGAAACACGCTTTCAGGAAAAATTGAAAGTGTGGGAGATTCTAGAACTGTTTCGCAGTTTCTACACCCAGGCGATGACGACCGAACAGGCGATCGCCACAGTGGCGCTGGAGGAAAAAGAAGATTCCTGGGTGCGCGACCTCTCGGGGGGACAGCGTCAGCGACTGGCCGTCGCCACGGCCCTGATCGGTGAACCGGAGCTTCTGTTCCTGGACGAACCGACCACGGGCTTGGATCCGCAAGCGAGGCGGCGACTGTGGGATGTCATTCGCGACCTCCGAGAGCGCGGGCGAACAGTGTTGATTACCACACACTACATGGACGAGGCCGAAAAACTATGCGATCGGGTGGCGGTCGTCGACCAGGGCAAAGTGATGGCCGAGGGATCGCCCAATCAGCTGATTTCACAATTGGGGGGAGAGCATATCATTGAATTCAGCCTCGAGACCAACGGCGCCAATGGGCTTCAACCTCATGACTTCCTGGCGCTTCCGGCCGTGATCCGCGCTGTAAAGGAGGCCGAAGGCTTTCTACTCACCGTGACGCAACCTCATCTCGCGATTCCTGCCGTCCTTGAACTGGTTGATCGCCGTAACGGAAAGTTGAACAGCCTCACGACTCGACATGCAAACTTGGAGGACGTGTTCGTTAGCCTGACCGGGAGATTTCTCCGAGATGACTAGTCTCAGGCCCATAATATTGCTCGTTGTTTCCAACTTGAAGACTTTTCTACGCGAGCCTGAAGCCATTTTTTGGACTTACGTCTTTCCCCTGCTCATGGTTATCGGTTTGGGAATTGCTTTTTCAAGCTCTACCGGCCAGTCCATCTGGTTTGACGCGATCGAGGGGGAGGCCGCCGATCGTATCGTGAGCGCCCTTCAGGACAACCCGAGCTTCCAGGTGATAGTCAACTCGGAGAAAGTCGCCTTCGCCCGTTTAAGGAAAAATAGGACACCCGTTGTGGTCGGACCGTCAGACGAAGGTGGATATGCATATTATTTCGATACCTCCAACCCCGAGGCGCGGGCCGCTCAAGCGGTCATCGATGATGCTCTCCAGCGGGCCGCCGGCCGGAAAGACGCTTTCCCGGCGAAGGAAGTCATTATAGAGACACCGGGTTCCCGCTATGTCGACTTCCTGGTTCCGGGCTTGATTGGTATGAACCTGATGGGCGGAGGAATGTGGGGAATAGGCTATGTCCTGGTCGATATGAGGATTAAGAAGCTACTGAAACGACTGCTCGCGACCCCCTTGCGGAGGTCTCACTTCCTCCTCTCAGTCGTGGGAACGCGGCTCGTCTTCTTTATTCCCGAAGTCTTTTTCCTGCTTATCTTCGCACACCTGATTTTTGACGTCCCCATCCGGGGAAGTGTGCTGGCCATCACGGCCATGTCCTTCCTGGGATCGTTGGCGTTTGCCGGACTGGGGCTGCTGTCAGCATCGCGCGCCCAGCGGATTGAGACCATTTCAGGAATCATGAACGTCATTATGCTTCCTATGTGGCTCTTCTCAGGGATCTTCTTTACTTCAGAGCGATTCCCTGGTTTTCTGCAGCCCATGATCCAGGCGCTGCCTCTGACCCAACTAAATAACGGACTGAGAGCGATTATCTTGGAAGGAGACTCGCTCTTCTCTCAGGTGCTGCCGATCAGTATCCTCCTGGCTTGGTCTGCGGTAACCTTCGTGCTCGCCTTGAGATGGTTCAGGTGGGGATAGACGCGGAGGCCGGGGCATCCAGTCGAGTGGATCGTTGGCTCCAGGATCCTTGAGGTCGATGAATTTCCCTCTTCAGGGCACATCGTGTCACGTTCGGCCAAGGTCCCTTGTCATGTCTTCTGGAAACCCCTTTTCAGGAGGATGAGACAATGACCGACAGCATGACAGCAACGATCGACGCCCGCACTGGGCACCTCACCCTGGTCAACGTATACGAAGTCGAGCCCGCCGCGCAGGCGGAGCGGGTGAAAGCGCTCACAGATGCCACCGAAGCCACGATTCGGCATCAGCCCGGTTTTATATCGGTTAGCATTCACAGCAGCCTGGACGGTCGCCGGGTCGTCAACTATGCCCAGTGGGCATCGAAGGGACATTTCAACCGTTTCCTGAGCCAGCCCGGCACGCAAGCAGAGCTTGAGCGCTTCGCGCAACTGGCTCGTTCGGTTGCTCCTGGTCTCTATCGCGTGAATGCGGTCATCACGGCGGAGAACGACCAATGACAATGCTGCGCGACGAGCGGTTGTTCACCGAGGTGCGGCCGCAGCTAGTCCGGCTGGCCTACCGGATGCTCGGATCGGTGGCCGACGCCGAGGACGTGGTACAGGATACGTGGGCGCGCTGGCTTCGGACGGCTCACAGTACTGTGCGCGAACCCGCCGTGCTGCTCCGCACCATCGTCGTCCGTCTCTGCCTCAATGAACTAAAGTCTGCGAGGCGCAGGCGGGAGATCTATGTCGGTCCTTAGCTCCCGGAACCGCTGGTGGAAGACACCGACATTGAAGCAATGGACGACATCACGCTCCCGCTGATGATTGCACTCGAGCGGTTGTCGCCGCTCGAGCGCGCCGCGTTTCTCCTCCACGACGTCTTCGGCATGAGCTTCGACGAAGTCGCCCATGCCATCGGCCGTAGGCCCGCAACGTGTCGCAAGCTCGCCAGCCGGGCGCGGGAACATGTGCGCGGCGCCCGGCCCCGCTTCACCGTCTCCAGGGAACGCGGGTTTGAAATAGCCCGAGCGTTCTTTGAGGCATCGCGTCGGGGTGACATGGAGGCGCTAAGGTCGCTGCTCGCCGACGACATCGTCGCTTACTCGGACGGAGGAGGCAAGATCGCGGCATCGCCACACCCGCTAATCGGGATCGCCGAAGTCATGGCTCGACACGCCAACCTTGGGCGCGAGTTCGAGCAATCGCCGTCGTTGCTGGTTCGCTACGCACTTATTGACGGGCTGCCGGGATTTATCACCATGGAATGCGGTGGCGTCGTCCAGACGACAGCCCTGCAAATTGTAGAAGATAGAATTGTCGGGATTTTCGTCGTCAGGAACCCTGAGAAGGTCAGACACCTGAAGCAGTAGATGCGGGCATTCGAAAGCGCCTGCGTTGCAACGGCAGAGTACGGACGGATTCCAGCATCTCACAGCCGTTTGCCGGCCAGTTGAGGAAGACGCTTGATCCATTCTTCATTCTCAAGGTAGGCGGATCCTGCATTTTGTATCGTCCCTGCTGTTGAAACTGTCTCCTTTAACATCACGTTGCGATTAAGTACTAGCGTCTGGAATGTGGGAGCCCCGGCGACAAAAAGGAATGCCGCCACATTCGGCTAAGAATGTCGCAATCTCATCATCACCCTCAATCACCACCATCAATGACCATTCCAGGCAAACCCGGCCTGCAAACCGGAAACGCCTGCCCATTACCCTGACCGTCCTTTCCCCTGGGTTTGCCGAGATTATAGGCGAGCTGTCGACCGGTTTTTGGTGCTGCCGGCCGATTAGGGGCAGATGTTCGCAGGCGCCGCGTCCTGGGTTTGGCTCTGTTCGCCCTTTGCGAGTGGGTTGTGTGGCATGGCCAATGGATGTGCAGCTCAACCCCGTTTATGATGGTAGTGAGCCAATGCTTTTCGTCCTAAGACGCATCAGTTGCAACGGATTGCCACAAGGGATGGCCCTCAACGGAATCTATTGACCAAGTGCGCGATGGACCTTCGTTAACCGCAAGAAAGGAGACTGAGATGAGTGTTGCCAAAGTCATTGAGATCACGGCTGAATCGTCAGAAAGCTTCGAAGATGCAATCCGAAAGGGGATCGAACGAGCCTCTGAGACTGTTGATAACATCAAAGCAGCCTGGGTGAAAGAACAGCAGGTGACGATCGAGAACAACCAGATTGCTCAGTTCCGTGTCTCCCTCAAAGTGACTTTCGTCCTCAAGTGATTATCGACTGATGGGAGAAACGCATTGCGTTGGAAAAGATAGGAGTATCTGAGGGTCGAGATCTTGTTCGACGACTCGGGAGACTCGGTCCTTTTCAGCAGCATCTCCCGATTCATTGAGAACGGCGGGCGGAATTGTCGAGAAACTCTTCAACCTGCTCCGCCGAAGGACTATTCAAGACGCCCGTCTCCTGGCGGATGGTGAGTGCCGCTAGAGCGCTTCCGAAACGCATTGCTTCCGACTCAGAGCGCCCTCGCCAGATCGAGTAGAGGAAGCCTGCATTGAACAGGTCTCCGGCACCCACCGAAAGCTGAGCGGCTACTGGAAAGGCAGGTAGATCGATACTGGAATCGCTGGAACGCAGGGAACTGCCTTCCGCCCCTCTTTTTATCAAAACCTTGGGGCAGCCCCGGTCCAGCAAAGTGGCAGCCGCCGACTGCCAGTCCATGCAGCCCGTGCACGACATGAGTTCGTGGGCATTTCCGATCAGGTAGTCGATCATGAAAAAGAGGGGCGAAAGTTCGGCAACCGTAACTGCTTCGTCAATGGCCGGGCCGATGTCGAGAGCTGTTACTCCTCCGCGCGCTCGCGTAGTGCTCAGAGCGGCTTTAAAGCCTTCGCGACGCATTTTCGGAAAGAGTGGATAGCTGCTGGCAAGCAAGACTTCAGCTTGCCAGCAGAGTTTCTCGTGAATGGGTGCGAACTCCAGGGCCGAGGTCGCTCCTTTGTGATGAAATACAGTCTGATTCTCTGCGTCATCGAGCAGAATGGTCGATGACGAAGTTGCCAGCCCTGGTTGACGGAGTAGTCCGGAAAGATCGACTTGGTGTCTCTGAAGCTTTGCTGCTAGCCAGTCACCGAAATCGTCCCGGCCGATACTGCTGCAGAGGGCGGTTGGTACCTCCAGGCGGGCTAACCCACAAGCACTGATGCCACCGTTTCCTCCCAGCAACATCAGCAAAGGCTTGTCGCAAAAGACCAGATTATCAGAACGGAATCCGTCTCCCAGCCGGGTCGTCCGAGGAGCCCCCCTGACGATCAGGTCCAGGGTGGTTGTGCCGATAACTAAGAACATCGAACCAAGTACTCCCACTGTTCACTTCGGCCGGTCAATCACTGCGTAATTCCCTGGCCGTCGCACACAGCTTCTCGAAGGTTTGCGGGCCTATCCTGAGGTCAAAAACGTTCCCTACGATGGCACTCCAGCCCAGTAAGAAGAAATCCCACCCGTCCTCGATGCGCAAGTTTCGATCGACTGCCTGCGACCTTGCCTGGTGGAGGAAGTCTAGCTTTCCTCTATAATTGAGCTCCCACACGATCCCGCTCTCCGGAAAGACTGCCTGATCCGTAATCGGTGACCCGGGACGATCTTTGCCCATTCCTGTGGCGTTGATGACGACCGAATGGGCCGGAAGGGATGCTAATAGTCGATCATTGATTGCTGGATCAGCATTGTGAGTGAACCCGAAATCAATCTCTGAAGAGGGAAGCTTCGTCAGTAGATATCGGATATTGTCCAGCTTTGCACGATCACGGTCAATTAGCATGATTCGCTTCGGTTTCCAGTTGGCGGGCGCACGGCTGCAAAAGAAATAGACCAGGGCCACGGCTGCACCGCCAGCCCCCAGACACAAAAGATCAGCCCCGTGGCATGACCAGTGATCGGGCGGGATAAACCGCTGCATGGCTTGGCCGCAAGTGGTGGGGTCGACGGTATGGCCGATCAGCCTCCCATTCCGTTTGTAGATACTCGAAACCTCCCGGCAAAGAGCGGCGTCGGGAGTCAGCTCATCAAAGAAGTCTTCCGCAGCCCGCAACAGGTTAAGTTTGTGCGTCGTCACGAGAGCTCCCCTGATCATTGGGTCGATCTTGATGTGGTACATGACTCGTCTGTACTGGCCGGCCGGGGCATCGATCGGAAGGTCAATTCCGACAAGCCGAGCTTGCCTGATTCCTAGAATCTCAACCCACCGTGGAAAGATTTTCCTGCTTACCGATTGGTTGGTGCTGACTCCCAGGAAGTACATCGTCGGACCGGTTTGCCGATTCTCCATGTCACCCGCCGTAAGCACGAAGGCTTCTGCGCCTGAATTCGTTATAGGATGCTTCGAACTTTTGCCGAGAAGCTTCCTCCCCCACGAAATAACTGCTGGTCAGGACGGACGGCTGCACTCCTCTGGCGACCAGGCGTTCCGCGATCTCGACTTTGAGGGCATTGGCTACCACAGCCCCTCCGATGGTGGAGCCCGGTCCGACCGGATCCGAAAGACCGTCAATTTGCACCATGGCATCGCCTGCCGGCGTCCCATTGTCAATCGTGACATCGGCGATATCGGGGAGCTTCTTACCGCTGCTGTGACGTGCCGGCGAGGCAGCGCAATGTTCTTTGGAAACCACCGCGATAAGCGGGAGGCTGGCTCGTTTTGCTTCGAGGGCGACGTCGACGACGACTTCATTCACACCGCTGTTAGAAAAAATGATAAAGCTGTCCGGTTCGGAGAAGACGAAGTTGCGGAGGATAACCTGGCCGAAGCCTTCCACATGTTCCAGAAACATTGCCTGTCGCTGTCCGTTGGCTCCCACCACCGGATTATGGAAGGTCAAGGAGAGTTCCACGATAGGAAAAAAGCCGGGGAAGCTGCCGTGGCGAGGATACATCTCTTCAATGAACATCCGAGAGTGCCCGGTGGCGAAAAGATAGCCAAGGCCTTCCTGCGCAATTGTATCGGCGCATATTTCAGCCGCCTGTTCGATGTTCTGCATCTGGGTTTCCTCGACCCGGGAAAGGATGAGGCGAGACTTTTCAAGATAACTACTGGCGGCCTTCATCAGTCGTTCTTTTCCGTGTAGCGATGCGATGTCTTGTACTCATATCGGTCGGCCCGGTAGTAACTGGTCGTGTCTTCAATGACATCGCCATCCTGCAAGTAGGCGGTCGTATGAACGATAAGCAGTGGAGCTCCGGGGGTTACCTCGAGGAGACCCGCCTGGAGATCGTCGGCAGCGGTAGCCCGAATCCTGTGATCGATGCGGCGGACTTTCAGGCGGTATTCGCCGGCCAGCATTTCATACAGAGATGCCGTCTCGAAATTTTTCTTTTCCAGACCGGGGCAGAGAGTCAAAACAACCCGAGACACCTGAAGTCCCACCGGCTCTTCTCCACCAAAGCGGAGACGAGTCAGGTGCATCACCGCTTCGCCTCGATGTCCTCGCAAACTGGGGGGCACTGTGTCATCGATTTCACCAACGGACTGGGACAGGACTCGAGAACGAGTAGCCAGACCGAGTTCGGCCATTTGGCGCGTAAAGCTTCGGTCGAGGTAAAAGCTGAGGCGGTCTGTGGGCGGCTTAATAAACGTACCCTTCCCGGGTTGCCTTTCGATCAGGTTGTCTGCAACCAGGCGCGACAGGGCAAGTCTCACCGTCTGTCGCCCGACTCCGTAGACTTTACTGAGCTCAACTTCGGTTGGCAGAAATCCGCCGGTGGAAAACACTCCTTCTCGGATTAACCGCCGCAAGTCTGCTTCAATCTGAGAATAAAGAGGAAGATTCCGATTTGGATCGACTGTTCCAATGACCAGTTCCGGATTCTGCATCATCTTCGCTTTTGCAAATGTACGAACATTTTAATCAGTGTAGACAGAGCGGCATTTAGTGTCAATGGCTATTTCCATTGACAGGTACGCCGACCTTTTTGTAATGTGCTCGAAGCAAAAGTATTTGTACGTACATTGTGGTGGAGGACCTTCATGAATAAGAGCATCACCCTGCTGGGTACCGGCTTGATTGGTACGTTTTACACCATGGCGTTGCATGGACAGCGAAGTGGCGATCGAGTAGAGTTCGTTTACTCCCGCACCCCTGAACGGGCGGAAAAGTTCGCAGCGGAGTGGGGAATCGCGAAATGGACAACGGATCTTGCCGAGGCTATCTCCGATCCGGATACCGAAGTCGTGGTTGTCGGTCTCCCAAATAACCAGCATGAGGAGGCTGTACGACTGGCTGCCGAAGCCGGCAAGGCGGTCTTGTGTACCAAGCCGCTGGCGAGAAATGCAGCAGAGGCCTGGAGGATGCTCAGGACGGTGGAAGATGCCGGAGTCTTTGCAGGATACCTGGAAGACCTGGTTTACACCCCAAAAACCCTTAAAGCTATCAAGTCGACCCGTCAAGGTGCGATCGGAAAGGTTCTCTGGGCTCGCTCCCGCGAAGCCCACCCAGGCCCCCACAGCGATTGGTTCTGGGACCGTGAGATTTCGGGCGGCGGGGCAATCATCGATCTCGGCTGCCACTGTATCGAGATCAGCCGAAACTTCATAGGAAAAGAGATCCGTCCCCTCGAGGTGATGTGCTGGGCCGACACACAGGTTCACCCGATTGAGGCGGAGGATAGTGCCGTGGGGCTGGTACGGTACGCAAACGGAGCCGTTGGACAGTTTGAGGTGGCATGGACCTTTCGCGGTGGGATGGATCTCCGAGACGAAGTATCAGGAACCCAGGGAACGATCTGGCTGAATCACTGGCTACGAACCGGCTATGAGCTTTTTACGGCGGTTGGAGAAAGGGGGGATGTGGCTGAGAAGGCCGAAGGAGAAACGGGATGGCTTTTCCCAGTCGGAGATGAGGTCAAGGCACTCGGATACAACGATATGTTTACCGATATGCTGGATAGCCTGGAAAGCAATCGCCCCCCGATGGAAACCTTTTATGACGGATACGTTGTGAATGCGATCATGGATGCCGCCTATGAGTCGGTCCGGTCAAGGCAGTGGGCCCCTGTCCTGCTGGAAGAATGGCGGGGGGTAGAAAGGGCTGAAGACGGCACCAGAGCAGTAGAGCATGACGAAGCCCATACTCTCATCAAAGAGGAGAAGATGCCGGATGGCCGTAAGAAGCTGATCCTGCGAGAAAACGCAAGCGGCAGAGTCGTACAGAAGATTATTGAATAGCCTTGCTTTCTCGATCCGGACCGGTCTGAAGAATCGCTCACTGCGTCGCGGCAGTATTACGAAGGAGCGAAAGCCATATCTGCTTGTCGATTCGACACACGAATCAAGAACGGAGAAGAACCGGATGAAAGATCAGCCTCTGCGGACGACGGTCATAGGCAGCTACCCCTTTCCCTCCTGGTTGGAGTTTGCTTCACAGCACCTGGATCGATTTGGTAGCGACGAGATTGTCGAACTCCAGGAAGACGCCGTGATTGTCGCTATTCATGATCAGGTCACCGCCGGCCTGGATGTCATTACTGACGGAGAGCAGACGCGGCTGGATTTCAACCTCTCTTTCTACGGTTATCTCGATGGCCTGGGTCCACCGGAGCCGCCCCGACGTAATTTTGGTCCGCCCGCTCATGACCAGCGAGGAAAGTATCCCATCGGAGGGGAACTGTCGGCACCTCGCGGACTTGGAGTCGTAGCGGAGTTTGAGAGACTTCGGCGTTTGGCCCCGGCAAATGTCACATTAAAGGCAAGCATCCCTGGTCCATATACCTTGAGCGGCCGGCTCCTACCGAACCGGATGTATCCTGATCGTTTCGCGATAACCGAGGCGCTGATCCCGATTGTTCGTCAGGAACTGATGGATCTGGTGGCGGCTGGATGTCAGGAGATTACGGTGGACGAGCCTTCCATGAGCTGCTACGGCTACAGAGAAGATACCAGTCGCTTTGTGGGTATCTTCAATCGAACCGTCGAACCGGTAGTGGGCAAATGTTGGCTTTCCACTCATCTTTGTTTCGGAAATTTCAAAGGCCGTGCCGTTGGCAAACGGCAATATGCGCCCCTTTTTCCGGACTTTCTCAATCTCGCAGTCGATGAAATTCATGTTGAGATGGCGAGCCGTGAATTTTCAGAATTACAAATCATCTCCACTATTGCGGAAAGGAAAAAGGTAGCGGTCGGAATAATCGATGTGAAAAGTTACTTTATCGAGCCCCCGGAAGAGGTTGCGATGCGGGTTCGCCGATGCCTGGAATTCGTTTCCCCGGAGAAACTGTCTCTGGCCCCGGATTGCGGATTGAGCCAGACCGCCCGCTGGGCAGCCCGCAGAAAGCTGCAAAATATGGTCAAAGGTGTCAGACAAGTGCGTGAGGAGCTGAACCTGAAATGAAAAAGCCTCGACTGCAAGGAGAAGCGTTCCTCGACGACATTAGAAATGCTGGCAATGACCCGGAGCACTTGCATATCTGGTGGTTGGGGCAGAGCGGATTTCTGGTCCTCTGGGACGGGAGTTTCTTGCTCGTGGATCCCTATCTTTCCGATTCCTTGACCGAGAAGTACAGGGATACCAATAAGCCGCACGTGCGTGTCACGGAACGGGTGATCGCCCCAGAGAGGCTGGACTTCATATCAATTGTCGCATCCACGCACAACCATACTGATCATTTGGATGCCTGTACTCTTAAGCCATTGATGGAGGTGAACCCAGATATTGTGGTTTTGGTTTCGGCTGCCAATCTTCAGTTCGCTTCTCAACGACTGGGAGTGGATGAGCGCCGGTTGACCCCGATCACTTCTTCTTTACCAATTGTAACTGGCAAGTGGACCTTTTACGCAGTGCCGGCAGCGCACGAGGAGCTTTCTATTGACGAGAATGGCAATCATTATTGTATCGGGCTGGTGGTCCGTGCTGGACCCTGGAGTCTCTATCACAGCGGGGACACGATTCGATACGAGGGGATGGCCAGTTTGCTGAGGCCCTTTCGGATTGATGTGGCGATGCTTCCGATCAATGGTCGTGATCTGTCCCGCGGAGTGGCCGGTAATCTCGGTGGAGAGGAGGCGGTGCAACTGGCCGTCGATTGCGGGATCAAGACTGTCATTCCCTGTCACTACGACATGTTTGAGTTCAATACCGTCTCTCCGGACTGGTTTGTAAAGGCTGCCGAAGCGGCCGCACAGGACTATAGAGTTCTGGAAAATGGCGAGAGACTGAGCCTTTCACGATAGTTCACCGATCGGAGAGTCTACTTCTGGGACGGTGCCTGACGACTTGCCCGGAGGGACCCACAGGCAGGGATGCCTGTTCCACCGCCGAAGTTACGGCCGGGGCAGTAGGACAGCCATCTTGGCTGTCTCGTTCGACGGGCATCTTGCCCGTCGAAAGGGTGGGAGATGACCCACAGGCAGGGATGCCTGTGGGAACGGAACAGGCAGGGATGCCTGTGGGAACGGAACAGGCAGGGATGCCTGTTCTACCGCCGAAGTTGCAGCCCGTAGGACAGCCATCTTGGCTGTCATGTTCGACGGGCATCTTGCCCGTCG
>Ga0079224_100011379_pt1 | contig 12254 bp, 11 predicted proteins | sample Stecom2015_FD_80414 | JGI IMG/M metagenome (GOLD analysis project Ga0079224, IMG submission 80414) | Agricultural soil microbial communities from Utah to study Nitrogen management - Steer compost 2015 | ecosystem: Environmental > Terrestrial > Soil > Agricultural land | place: USA: Utah... | reverse complement strand
ATTCTTATCATCAGTATGGTGGTCTGGGCCCTTATTTCATTCCCGCAGCATAATGGGGAATCAGTTATTGAAGAATCTTATGCAGCGATGATTGGTCGAAGTTTTGAGCCTCTTTTTAAACCATTAGGTTTTGACTGGAGAATTACAACGGCACTTATTCCTGCTATTGGAGCGAGAGAAGTTGTTGTGAGTGCTTTATCAATGGTGTTTGCTGTTGATGAAGAAATGCAAAACTTTGAAGAGAGTATGTCTTCAGTTCTTTTAACGGAGTTTGGTCTTGGAACACTGATGGCCTTAATGGTTTGGTTCATCTTTGCTCCTCAGTGTATTTCGACATTTGCCATTCTTAAAAGAGAAACCCAAAGCTATAAATGGCCTTGGGTGATGGTTGGTTATACATTTGTCATGGCCTATGTATTTTCTTACTTAGTTAAAATTGTTACCGAAGTTTGGTTTTAACAATATTCCAGTTTTTGATTTGCCAGGAAGTTGTAATAACTGCAACTTCCTGGTTATCACTGTCGTAAATGATTGTTTCAAGAGTCTGATTACTCACCCCATGTTCATTTAAATCTTTTTGAATTTGTTCCTTATCAAAATGTTGAGTGCATTTTCCAACAATGTTTTTCTTTGCTTGATAGGAGTACTTAGCATTGAGCTCAGACATAATGAGACGGTACTCACTAATTTTAAAATGCTTTAAAATAGACAAACCTGCACAGAATTCTCCAAGAGTCGCCAGAGCACAGGCATGAACACCTCCTAGATGATTTTGATTTAACTTTCTATTAGGTAAATCAATTTGAACAACTTCTTCATTGATCTTTGAAATCTTAAATCCATGAGGAGCATTGAAAGGAATGCCGATCATGAGAAGTTTATTTAAGGCGACAAGATTTAGTTCGCTTGGATTTTGTAATAAGTAGTCGATGGCCTTGAAAGCAATTTTCATAGAGATTCCATTGTTTTTAGAAGATTAGTTTTTGCGACTTGGTATTCATCTTTAAGCGTAGAGATAATTTCAGCTACGGAACGGATGTCATGGGTGAATTCAATAGAGCTCCCTGCACACCACACACTTTTATAGTTTGCACTGAAAGCCGCCTTCTCAAGAAGCTTCATTCCACGATAGTAAGTAAGCATCTTTGCGTATTTCTTTACTTTTTTGTTCTGATTTAAAAAACGCTCAACTGGATTTTGTTCAGTTCCAATTTTTTGTAGATAAGGAGAATTGATCACTGTACAGCGGCTGCCAGAGAGTTTTGTAGTTACGACAATATCCTGAGCACCGTACTGAATACATGCTTTTTTATAGTCTTCGTTGATACTAGCTTCCTTACAAGCAATGAAAGGAGAGCCAATAGAGAGACCATCCGCTCCTAGAGCGAGCATGGAGAGTATGCCTTCACCTGTTCCTACTCCACCTGCGGAAATGACAGGAATTTGACAGGTCTTTTTTAGAAGGGGGACAAGAACGGTCGCTGGAATATTACCAAGGTGTCCGCCAGCACCAGAATTCACTGCAATGACCGCATCAGCTCCAAGTCCTTCTACTTTCTTAGCGTATTCTTGTTCAATAACATCACAAAAAACTTTAATACCCTTTTTCTTAGATTCTCTGATGACTTCCTCTGGAGAGCCAAGAGAAGTGATGAAAAAGTCCACGCCATTATCTAGGCAAGTGTAGAGTTGCTTCTTAGCATGAACATTGGATTTATTAACTATGAGATTCACTCCGATGGGACCACTAGTTCTTGATTTCATTTCTTTTAAGGCCTGATCCAGCTCTTCAGTCGTTCTGAAATTAAGAGCTGGAATGCAACCAGCAATTCCTGAATTAGAGGCAGCAACAAGCATCTCTTTATTCGTCACCAGAAACATCGGTGCCATGATAATAGGAAAATCGATATTAAGTAGTTGGCAGAGGGCTGGTTTCATAAACATCCTTTTCAAGATTTGAGACAATGTTTGATAAGTTTTACTTCCCAATTAAGTTGAATCTATGGGTTAATATTATCAGGCATTTTGAACAAGGATGATAAAAAATGAAAAGAATAGCTTTTGCCTGTATGGCCACTCTTGCTGTTATTGGCAATGCTAACGCTAAAGACTTATGGGTAACTGTTGATAACGATGTTTTAACGAAAATTCGACCAAGCCTAGCACCTCAGTATAAATCTCTCCATTCTGCTCAGGGGGCGACAATTATGAAGCTGACTGCTCAGGAAATCGAGCAGCTCTCAGATATTATCCATAATGATTTACATCGTTGTGGTGGTTTCATGGCCCATGATTCTTATGAAGATGCTTTCGATACAATTTCTTATCAAGGAGAAATGTACTTTGCGAAGTCAGCCGTTTTTTCAAACTATCAGATTAATCAAAGGTCCGCTGTAAATAGCATGCTTCCTCAGTTGGAGGAGATCAAAATTAGAAATACCATCATTGAACTTTCTAATTTCAAAACTCGTCATCATAAATCTAAAACAGGACAAGAATCCTCTCATTTTATTCGTAATGAATGGGCAAAGCTTGCGAGTCATCGCTCAGATGTGACAGTAGAATTTTTTAATCATAAATCAACTCCACAGCCTTCCATTATAATTACGATTCCAGGGACACAAGAACCGGACGATATTATAATTGTCGGAGGTCACGCAGACTCTATTGCGGGATTCTGGGGAGGGGCCAATGCCACAGCTCCTGGAGCGGATGATAATGCTTCAGGGATTGCGACGATGACTGAAACATTCCGCGTACTCATGAACAACAATTTCAAACCTAAAAAAACAGTCATGTTTATGGCCTATGCAGCAGAAGAAGTAGGTCTTGTTGGTTCTAAGGAAATTGCTCAGAAATTTAAAAAAGAAAATAAAAATGTTCTAGGAGTTATGCAGTTAGATATGACTCTTTATAAAGGGACCAAAGATAAAGATATCGTCATGATGAGCGATTATACAAACTCGGCTCAGAACGAGTTTCTTGGTAAGCTAATCGATGAGTATGTGAAGGTTCCTTGGGGCTACTCACGTTGTGGTTATGCTTGCTCTGATCACGCATCATGGAGCAATGCTGGTTTCCCAGCCTCGATGCCTCATGAAGCAACTATGTCGGAAGCTAATAAGAAAATCCATACTGCTCATGATACATTGCAAACCGCGGGTGGAGATGCTACACATGCTCTTAAATTTGCTAAGCTTGCCTTATCTTATATTGTAGAAACAGCTAACTAACCTTGGGAGTACTTTGAGTAATTTTACTGAATCACTTTATAAAGAAATTCGAGAAAATTTAGATATTTCAAGGAAAGCTTTAATTCAAACGGGGGTACTTGATGAAGAATCCCCGAATATTCGCCCTCTTGAATCGGCCCATTTTATCGTTGATGTTCTCGAACCCATAGCTTCATATACACATACCGTTTTAGAAGAATACCCTTCATTAGAACAAGTCTTTGACAGACACTTCGGAAAAGCTTCTGAACTTTTTGATCGTGAAGCTATTGTTGAAATTGCACTTGTAGAGGACTACTTATTTCCATTAAAAGAACAGTACGGATTTTACGTAGATGGAGAGTTCAATAGCGATCTTATCGCTAGCTATCCTCAATTGGTTCGTTCTTGGATTCAAGAAAAAATAGAATCCCATACTCAATCTCAGGCACTACTCAAAGAAAATTTCAGTCTTAAAGTAAACGATAAGGAACTCAAGTGCCAATGTAGCCAGTGCTTAGGGGATTATCGGACTCAAGTTCGTGAGCATGTGTTTAAGTTGCAAACAGAACTGATTGATAAGACAGAAGAAAAACTTCATGACTGGATTCTCGTTAGAAAAATCGGTGATATTGCAGGTGCTGTTTTTCATCTAAAAAAAGATCTCGATAAAAACTTTCATCAGATGAGAAATAAGCTTAAGCGCTCGTCTGTAAATAAGCTTGAGAATGAAGTGAAGTATCACTTCAGACAAAAATTTGGATCAAATTCTGAGCTTGGGCGAGTTTACAAAGAAAAGTTGAAAGTTTTTTTCAATACCTTACTCGTTGAAAAAGGTCTAAAGCCTGAGATGATTTCAAGTGATGAGTATGAAAGATTTTTTCTCCAGCTTGAAACAGGTATGTGGAAAGGCGAGGGACTCCTAAGAAAAGAGTTTGATCGGTTTGTTGGGGCAGTGATGGCCCTTAAAAGAAAAGATATCTCTGCCACCATCTTAAGAGATTACTTAGGGCAGTTTTGGCTTCATACCGATGCGAGACGAATAAATCGTAAAGTTATTTATCATATGGGTCCCACCAACTCTGGTAAAACCTACCATGCTATTGAATCTTTAGTTAAAGCTAAAACAGGTTGTTATCTTGCTCCTCTAAGACTTCTTGCTTCAGAACTCTTCGATACGATGAATAGTAAAGGTGCAAAAACCACTCTTCTGACAGGTGAAGAAGTTATCGAAGTTCCTGATGCTACCCACTTTTCATCAACTATTGAGATGGCCAAACTTCAAACGCGCTTTGACTGTTGTGTAATTGATGAAATTCAAATGTTAACTGATCCTCAAAGAGGCTGGGCATGGACTCGGGCCCTTGTAAATATTCAAGCAGATGAAATTCATCTTTGCGGGGATCACTCTGTTTTAGAACTGGTAAAACAGATTCTCGTTCTTTGTGGTGATACCTTAGAAATTCGTGAGTACACACGAATGACGGAACTGAACGTCATGAATCATCAGATTCCTCTCACTCAGTTAGAGAAGAATGATGCTTTGATTGTTTTTTCACGAAGAAACGCTCTTAAGTATAAAGCAGATCTAGAAGAAGTCGGGTTTAAAGTTTCGATCGTTTACGGCCGTCTGTCTCCAGAGGTTCGACGTGAGCAAGCGAGAAAGTTTGACGTTGGTGAAACAGATATCATGGTGAGTACCGACGCTATTGCGATGGGAATGAATTTACCTGTTAAGCGAATTGTATTCTCGGCCCTTTCAAAATTTGTCGATAACAAAGAACTTCCCCTGACTTACTCAGAGATAAAGCAGATTGCAGGGCGAGCAGGTCGATTCAACCGTTTTCCAGTGGGAACCGTCACCACCTTAAACCGTGTAGAAGATGGGCTTAAAACCTTAAAGGAAGCTCTGGGATATCATTTATCTCAAAGTGATAAGGCCATGGTTGGCCCTGACTTAGAAATATTTAAAAGTGTAAACCAGGCCTTAGAGGCCAATTCTCTTTCGAGTCTTTCCCTCTCAGAATTTCTTCGACTCTTCAATACAATGACTTTCCAGAAGCCATTCTATTGTGTGGATATGAAAGAGATGATTGAGCTAGCAGAGTTGGTAGAAGCTGCTGATGAAAATAATAAACTCAGCTATGCTGAAGTTTTTGGATTCTCTTGTGCTCCTGTAAATATGGGGCTCATTGAACATGTTCAGTACTACATGTGGATTCTTAATCATTATGTGAATGATCAATTGATTATGAATGAACCCATTGATGAGACTTCAGATAATATCGATTATCTTGAAACTTCCATTAAGTGTGTTGAACTTTATCAGTGGCTTTCAAGACACTTTGATAATAAGAACTTCTCTTTTGATGTCGAAAAACTTTTGGATAATAAGTCCAAGGCCATCGAAAAACTAAATGAACTTCTTTCAGATAAAATTGGTAAAACTTGTTCTAGCTGTGGTGTGAATATGCCCGCCAATGCTAAGTTTAATATCTGTGAAGAATGTTTTTCTGCTAAAAAGTTCGTTCGTCGACCGCGATTTGAAAGATCTTCTGAAAGCCGTGATAAGAGAAGACCTGGCGGAGGAAGTGGGAATAAGCCTAGTTCTAGCGAACCTCGCCGAGGGAAAAGACCGGCCGGTAGTGGATTTAAAAAGAAATCGAGTAATAAGAATGCTGCAGCAGCATTTAAAAAACATCGCTAATTATGATTTCGTATAAAGAGTATTTTAGATCAATTCTTGAAGGAAGTTCTCTAGAAAATAAATTAGAAGTGACCTCTTTTGATTGGGAAGATTGGAGTGAATATTCTCTTCCACTATATCCTTCTCGTGCAGAGAATATAAAGTTTTCTTCTGAGCAATTAAAATTCCCCAAAAAAGATAGTCTAAGGCTTGATGAGAAAAAGGCTATGGCCCTCCATTCATTTGCGAACCATGAATTGTTAGCAATTGAGATGATGGCCGCTGCTATCCTAGTTTTTCCTCATAAAACAGATGATGACATAAAGATCAAAAAAGGCATCTTTACAGCTCTTAAAGATGAGCAGAAACATTTCAAGCTCTACGTGAATCGCCTCAATGAACTAGGGTTTGAGTTTGGAGATTTTCCCCTAAATGATTTTTTTTGGCGACAGATGCCAAGTATCAAATCCATGGGGGAATACTTCGCCGTGATGGCGCTCACTTTTGAGGCGGCCAATCTAGATTTTGCTCAATACTATAAAAATGTTTTCTTATCGTTTGATGACCATAAAACAGCTAAGATTTTAGATATTGTTTTAGAAGATGAAATCTCTCACGTGGCCCTTGGAAGTTTCTGGATGAAAAAATGGCGTGAAGATAAATCTTTATGGCAGTACTACTTGGATTCTCTGCCTTGGCCTCTCACTCCTGCCAGGTCTCGAGGAATAGGTTTTGATCCTCTTCTCCATAGCAGGGCCATGGGGGATGATGACTTTATCTCTCAACTTGAAGCTTACGAAGATCCATTCCGAATAACAAAAAGAAAAAACTAATGACTATCATTGTGAATACTGATTATGAATCGGTACTTTTTCACAACAAGCCGTCTCTAAAAATGAGACGGGAATTAGAGTTCTTAGGACTTTGGCTCAATGATCGCATCCAGAATGTTGAAGAATATAATAACGCTTATCTTCAGCATATTGCTCGCTACACGGGGAGGGTTCCTCAACTTGTTAAGCATGATGCAAAAGCAATCAACTGGTGGGGTAAATTGAGGGATATTGAAAATGAGCAGTATCTTAATTCTAAGAAGACGAGTTTAAAAATTTCTCAAGAGCTTGGTGAAAGTGTAGGTATCATTATCGATGCTCCCTCTCAATTAAATTCTCTTTCTCAAGAAAAAACTTACCTATTTAAAAGTTTCTCCGGAGTATCAGGAAAAGGTCATAAGTTTCTTTCTCAATTAAAAGAGATTGATTTTCCTTTAATTGCAGAAGAGCTGCATATGCGTGAAGTTGATTTTTCTACTTACTGCTCTTCAGAAAATGAGTGCTATTTCTATCAAAACTTTATAAGTCCTCAGTTTGGCTATAAAGGTTCTTTTTTTGATTTAGAAAACTCAAAAAATTTGTTGCATCTAGATTTTGTTAAAAAGAGACCAGACCTTTCTTGGGATAAGTATTTAGCAAACATAGAAAAAATTATTTCAATTATACGAGAGAGAGGGGAGCATGGCTTCTCTATTGACTCCTATATCTATGACAACAAGATAAGATCTCTTTGTGAAATCAATTATCGAAGAACTATGGGGATAACTGCGCTTGAAATAGCTAAGGTCATCTCTCCTTTGAGGTTTCAGTTATTTTTGATTATAAAAAATAATGTGAACTATAATGATCTTTTAAATTTCTGCGAGTCCATTGACTCAGTTCTTCTATCCCATGATAAGAATTTATTTTCATATCTTCTCATCTCTGCAGATTCTAAAGAATCACTTAAAGAAAAAATAAAATCTCTAGAGCTTATCCTTTCCTACAGTCTCGCGATAAATGTCGAGTAGGATCTTTCCTGCTTCTTGAGCGGTCTTACCATAAGAGATAATTCCGTCCTCATGGCCTTTCATAACAAAAGCTCCTGAGTTTCTTCCGTTAATGAGTCCAGTTGCAGAAGCGGCCATCTCTTGAGTTCCATAAGGCACATTTTCAGGAATAGCATCGTGTTGAGCTTCAATCATATGCTTCCACATTTGCGGATGGTGGATATGGAAAACATATTTTATTTCTTTGGAAGCGAGGTAAATGGCGTAGTGGGTGAGAGATTCAGAGGAAGGTGGGATCATTCCTCGGGCGTTAACGGTTCCTTTCTTGAGATTACAGTCCGTCACTTTAGTATAGTGCTGGGCCTGAAGGTGGGGTAGGTGACCCGTTTGAGTTCCCGTTATAATAAAAGTAACCGGGTCTAAGCGTGCGGAAAGATTACCAAAGCCGACCTTATCAATAGGATATTCGCCGATCATATTGAGCTTATAAAAGAGGGCCCTCCATTTCTCGAGCTTGATAAACTCGTCTTTTTCCGGAGCTGGCGCCATCTTCAGCGTATACTGAAACTTGATAACACCTTCATCTCGATTTGTTTCCACACTAAGTCCTTGGATATTTAAGGGAATTGATTGCAAACTACACAGGCTTATTTATAATTAGATTAGATGATTGGCAAATAGTCGGACAAGTAGAATTAGCGGGAGATGAATTTATCATCAAAAAATTTTTAGATGACCTCAAGTCAAAACTTCCTTTTAAGAAAAAATTAACAGATGACGAGGAAGAATATGAAGATGAAGAGGGCGAAGAAGAAATAGAAGAAGACCTCGTTGAAACCTCTGATACTGAGAGGACTCAATTCGTTAATACATCTGACCTTGAGGATGATGGTTATGAGTATGAAGAATATGAAGATGATGATGAGGGCGAGGAAGAGGAAGAGGGAGACGAGGATGCTCCAGATAGTCTCAAAGGTAAAATTCTTAATGTCTTAAATCAAATTAAATCTCTTGGTAAGAAAAAGAATAAAGGGTCCGAGACTGATGACGGAGATGATGAGGTAGATTCTGACGATGTAACAGAGGCCAATATTCAAAAACCCGGCAAGAATAAAAATAAGCTCATCGTCCAGGCCGTAATTGTTCTGGGTCTAGTTTACTTTATTGCTGATGAATTTATGAAGGACGATGTGCCAGAAGCGGTTCCTCAACTTAAGGCCAGACCAGATCAGTTGCCAACTCCTACCACTGATATAGAAGATCAGATTCCTGCTGAAGATACTCCTCAGACGGTAGTTGAGGATGAGACTCCACAAGAGACTCCATCGGTAACAGAATCGGATATGAATACCGATGTAGATACTGATACTGAAACTGAAACGACAGCAACAGAACCTAGTTTTGAAGATACACCTTCTGAGCCTAATGATTGGGCTCCTGCTGAAACTATTACTGAAGATACCACCCCGGATTCTAGTGTTGATCAAACACCAGATGTAACACCACCAAGTATTACCAATGATGATCAAGTTGGCGGACAGCTAGAGGGGAATGTCGACATTTATGGTGATCTTGCTTCACCTATTGAAGATCAAGGCGGAGATCTGACAGAAAAAATCCTTCAAGATCTTGAGACTCAAACAAAAACAGCTGTTGAAGGTCCTGCTGAATATGTTGCTCCACCTGACTATGAATATCCAGGAAGAGGACTCGTCTATAATTGTAAAGCTCTACACTGGGCATGTGTTGATGGGCCAAGCTATAAAATTTGTGAACAAAATGCAGCTTATCTTCAAGATAATAATAAGGCCCCTGAGTGCTATCCATTCAACATCTATGAAACTTCTCATGGATGCACAAGTATGCAAAATAGAATGGTCTCCTCGGGAGCGAATACTGATTTTTGTAACGGATTTTAAGCAGCGTTTTTATCAAAACTCTTTTCCATCAACGGAATAAAGAATTGATCTTCGCCTTTTAATGCTTCCTTACGCATTCCTTCGCAGAAAGCCTTAACAAGTTCAGGGTCAAATTGAGTCCCTGAAAACTGATGAAGCTCATCGAAGGCCACTTCGTAAGGGAGGCCTTTTCTGTAAGGTCTTGTGGAAGTCATCGCATCGAAAGTATCTGCAATTAAGATAATACGAGCAAGAAGAGGAATCTCTTCGCCTTTAAGGCCTAGTGGATATCCTTTGCCATCGTATCTTTCATGATGAAAGCGAGCATTGAGAGCGATTTTTTCAAACCCAGGGTATTCTCTGAGAATTTCATAGGACTTCTCAGGATGTTCTTTCATAATTTTAAATTCGTCTTCAGTAAGTCGAGATGCTTTATTTAAAACAGCATCAGGGGTACCAATTTTACCAATGTCATGGAAAATAGCAGAGAGCTCAAGTTCACGTAGCTGCTCTTCATCGAACCCTAGTTCACGACCGGTTACTAAGGAGAAGTAGGCCACACGCATACTATGACCAAAGGTATAGCTATCTTTACAATCCAGCGCCTTGAGAATAGTTCTAGCGGCCTGTTCACTGATAGACTTATTTTCATGTTTAAGCTGTTCTACTTGTGCGGCCATGCCCAAGAGGGATAGCGCTGTATTGATAGAGGGCAGCTGATAAACATTATTTTTCTTCATAAGTTTTTTCCCAATAAAAACCGTGCCTTCATAGCACCTTACCTTTTCTCTTCGGTTGTTTTGCAGAAAAATAAACGGTAAAATATGATCTAGAACATAAAGTCTGTAACTTATTGAAAATTAAGGTTAGGTCAAGGATGATCGTTATCGATGAAAAGGCTCAGGTCGTTGAAAAACTTAAAGAACTAGGATTAGAGTTCTGTGATTTTTTTGATCACTTGAAAGTAGAGAGTCTCAAACAATTTAATAAGCACCCTCTTGGTCGTCGCCCAGAAGTTGTCATTCTGGGGTTTTCTTCTTTATTAAATAATCCCATTGAAAAAGAAGATTTTAAAATTCAGCTCAATACTTATGCTGGAGTAGTGATACTTTGCCAAAGTGAAGAGGAGAGATTGAAGGCTTTAGAGTTTGCTCAAGAAGTGCCTAAAGTTCTTGGCATCTATGGCCCTCACATGACTGGGGCAGAAGGAAACCTTCTCGGCAATTTACTTTCTTATTTTTGGTCAACAACTCAAGAACAACGATTGTTTCAGCAAAAGATGTATCAATTCTCACTAGAGATTGAACAGCTGATGGAAGGGGCCCAGGAAGATATGATGAGAGCGAAAGCTCTTCATGAAAAATTCTTACCTAAAAGGACAGAGAAAATAAAAGGTCTCGATTTTTATTCGAAGTTTATGGCCGGAACAGGAAGAGGTGTTGAGTTTTTTGATCTCATAACTGTCTCCAATAAATGTTACCAACTTTATTTAACAACTGATTCTTATTTAATCTCCGGCTCTTTTCTCTCACTCCTAGAGAAATATAAACAGCAAGAGTTTGATCTTAGTGGATTTTTGAATGAGGCCCGCAGTGATATTGCTAGTATTCAAGAATCAAAGACAACTCCCGTTGAAGCCCATATATCGGTTGTAGAATTTGATTTGAATGAATTGACGATGACAGTGCATGAAAAATCTAACTTGAAAGTTCTTAAGAATGGAAAAATCATAGATAATCCTAATAACTTAAAACTTTCTAAAGGCGAAAAAATTATTATTCTTTCAGCGGGATATATGAAAAACTTAAAAGAGTTAAAACTCCCGTTTAACATTGAAAAATTTTATGATCAGCATAGCTCATTAAATCCCCATGAATTGTTAAATGAACTGATTTTTAAATTGAAGTCGGAACAGGATGCGGATGGGAATATAAGTGATATGGTGACTGTAATGGTGGAGGTCAATAGACATGGTATTCATCAAGTTTAAGCTTGTACTTACTCTTCTTTTAGTAAGTTCTACGGTCTTAGCACAGGAGCGATTTAGCTCAAAGAGCTGCTTAGACTCAAACTTTGAAATGACAATGAGTCATCGAGGTATTCTCTTTGGTCTTTTGAGCCAAGAGCTCACGATTGATAAGAAAGATTGTATTATCAAGGTTCGTCATCGTAAGTACCTTGCGAAAGAGTGGGTTATTGATATTTGTCGTGAGCCAGTTCATATTAAAATATCCAATGCCACAGGAGTGGATGTTGCAAAGAAGACAGCTGAATGTGATGGCACGGAGTTATCTCGTGAAGCAGAGAATTTTTGCGGCCAGTATAATGAACTCATGAATCACCTACAAGATGATGGACTTATCTTTGCCGAGGGGGATCGTGATAGTCTTAGCTCTGATCATGGTAAAACTTATTGTGTCTATCTGTTACTTAAGCAGTACTTAGAAGAAGGTACTCTCTTTAGTCGTTATACGGCCGTTCCGAATATTTTTGATGGTGCTAAAATCGTACCAAGCCCTGAAAAAATTGATGAAGAAGAAAAAACTTTAGAACCAGAAGTGAAAGAAGAAAATAAGGCCCCTGAGTCAGGGGCCAATGGTTTTATCTAATAATTAAACTTTATCAAACGCGGAGAT
>Ga0079224_100011378_pt1 | contig 12255 bp, 13 predicted proteins | sample Stecom2015_FD_80414 | JGI IMG/M metagenome (GOLD analysis project Ga0079224, IMG submission 80414) | Agricultural soil microbial communities from Utah to study Nitrogen management - Steer compost 2015 | ecosystem: Environmental > Terrestrial > Soil > Agricultural land | place: USA: Utah... | reverse complement strand
GGACCACGGCTGTAATTGCGGACCAGAACGAAGGAGGATGAAAACGAAAGAACCGCTCTGGAATGGTGCCCGGAGCCGGGGTCGAACCGGCACGAAGGTTACCCTTCGAGGGATTTTAAGTCCCTTGCGTCTACCAGTTTCGCCATCCGGGCTGGCTGGGCTTGCTGCTTGAAAATGGAGGCCGAGGTCGGAATCGAACCGGCGTTGACGGATTTGCAATCCGCTGCATGACCACTCTGCCACCCGGCCTCTAAAGGGGGCTGTCTGGCTGCGAACGCAGCCGGACGAAAATTGGAGCGGGAAACGAGGCTCGAACTCGCGACCTCAACCTTGGCAAGGTTGCGCTCTACCAACTGAGCTATTCCCGCTTTGGAACGGCGCCCATTCTATCTTTCTCCGGCGCCCTGTCAAGTCATTGATTCGAAAAAGTTTATCGATCGTTGGTTTCAGTGCCTTCCGGGCGTAAATGGGGCCAGGCAGCGCTCAGGTAATTGACCATCGACCACAGCGTAAGCACAGCGGAAACGGCCAACAGCACATATCCGAGGATCACCCAGGCGCTGGCAGGTGCAGCCGGGTTGGCCAGGAGTACGATCAGGGCAACCATCTGCGCAGCGGTCTTGTACTTGCCCAGACTGGATACCGCCACCTGGGCGCGAGCGCCCATCTCCGCCATCCATTCACGCAGCGCGGAAATCACGATCTCACGCCCGATGATCACCACCGCCGGGGCGGTGACCCAGAAGTTCGCGTGGCTCTGCACCAGCAGTACCAGTGCCACCGCCACCATCAACTTGTCGGCTACCGGGTCGAGAAAGGCACCGAATGGCGTGCTCTGCTGCCATTTTCTGGCCAGGTAGCCGTCCAGCCAGTCGGTAACGCTGGCCAGGGTGAAGACGACGGCGGCGGCAAGATAGCTCCAGTGAAATGGCAGGTAGTAAAGAAGAATGAAGATGGGGATCAGGGCGACCCGCATCAGGGTAAGCATATTCGGTATATTCATGACGGCCCTATGACATGGACGGTGACAGCATTCTAGTCGCTATGCAGGGCAGTATATATCTGTTCGGCCAGTTTTTTGCTGATGCCCGGCACTTTGGCTATTTCCGCTTCGCTCGCCCGCATCAGCTCCTGCAGACCCGCGAAGTGCCTGAGCAGCTCACGGCGACGTGTGGGGCCCACGCCGGGGATCCCTTCCAATGGCGAAGTGGTGCGGGTCTTGCTTCGACGCTGACGGTGGCCGGTAATCGCAAAGCGGTGAGCCTCATCGCGGATATGCTGGATGAGGTGCAGGGCCGGGGAGTGCCCGGGAAGCACCAGCTCATGATGCGGGTCGTTCAGATAGAGGGTCTCCAGGCCGACCTTTCGGGTCACGCCCTTTGCCACTCCAAGCAGGGTCAGGTCATGGATGGCCAGTTCCTGCAGAACTTCCCGGGCCATCTTCATCTGCCCCTTGCCGCCATCCACCAGCAGGATATCCGGCATCTTGCCCTCGCCTTCCTTCAGTCGGGTGAAGCGACGCATCAGCACCTGATGCATTGCGGCGTAGTCATCTCCGGCTGTCACATCTTCGATGTTGTACCGCCGATAATCGCTTTTCAGTGGTCCTTCCGGGCCGAATACCACACAGGACGCCACCGTGGACTCCCCGCTGGTATGGCTGATGTCGTAGCACTCCAGCCGTGTTGGCATTTCATCCAGGCCGAGGGCTTCCTGAAGTGCTTCGAAGCGCGCCTGGATGTTCTGCCGGTTGCTGAGCATGGAGACCAGCGCCTGCTCGGCATTGGCCACCGCCATACCCTGCCAGCGGCTGCGGGTGCCCCGGACGTTATGGCTGAAGGTGACGGAGAAACCACGCGCCTGGGCAAGGGCGTCGGCGATGACCGGCAGGTCGTCGTGGTCGGCGTTGACGATGATCTCTCCTGGCAACTCGCGCTCCGCCCCTCCCAGGTAATACTGCGGAAGAAAGGCTGCGAGCACCTCGCCGGGTGTCTGTTCAATCGGGACGCGGGGGAAATGGTTGCGGCTGCCCAGCACCCTGCCCTGCCTGACCATGATGACATGGACACAGGCACCGCCAGGCATGACGGCAGCGGCCACCACGTCCACGTTGCCATGCTCGGTATCAATGTTCTGCTGGTCCTGGACCCGCCGCAACTGGCCGATCTGGTCGCGCAGTTCCGCAGCACGCTCGAACTCGAGGTTCTGGGCTGCTGCCTCCATGGCGCGGGTCAGTTCGTCGGTAAGGGCGCTGCTGCGGCCCTCGAGGAACATGACCGAGTGCCGCACATCTTCGGCATATTCCTCTTCGCTGACAAATCCTACGCAGGGTGCCTTGCATCGCTTGATCTGATATTGCAGGCAGGGCCGCAGCCGATTCCGGAAGTAGCTGTCCTCGCACTGGCGAACCTTGAAGGTCTTCTGCAGCAGGCCGAGGCTCTCGCGGATGGCGCCGGCGCTTGGGTAGGGACCGAAATAACGCCCCTTGGCCTTCTTCGCGCCTCGGTGCAGACCCAGCCGCGGATAGGGGTCCTGGCTTGAAAGGTAGACGTAGGGGTAGGACTTATCGTCTCGCAGCAGAATGTTGTACGGTGGGCGCGCTGTCTTGATCAGGCTCTGCTCGAACAGCAGTGCCTCGGTCTCGTTGGCAGTGATGGTGGTATCAATATGCCGGACGCGTGTTACCAGCGCTGCTGTCTTGGGACTCAGTCCGGTCTTGCGAAAGTAGCTGGAAAGACGCTTCCTGAGATTCTTGGCCTTGCCTACATACAGCAACTGGCCGTCCGCATCGAACATCCGGTAGACGCCCGGCTTGCTGGTTACCGCCTTGAGGAAAGCAGTGGCATCGAAGGGGATCGTGGTCATGCCTGGTCGGATGAGGCGTCAATCATGCCGTGACGCACAGCCAGCAGCGTCAGCTCCACGTCGCTGCTGATGCCGAGCTTCTCGAAAATCCGGTAGCGGTAGGTGTTCACGGTCTTGGGGCTCAGGTGCAGTTTCTCCGAGATGCTCTGGACCTTTTCGCACCCCACGATCATTAATGCAATCTGCATTTCGCGCTCGGAAAGAGAATCAAAAGGGCCTTCCTGGCCGGAACCGTACATCCGGGTGAGCAGCAGCTGAGCGATGTCGGGACTGATATGGCGCTGGCCGGCGGCCACCTTGCGGATGGCATTGACCATTTCGTCCAACGGCGCCCCCTTGGTTACGTAGCCGACAGCGCCCGCCTGCATCAGCCGGCTCGGAAAGGGTTCTTCGTCACACACCGTAACCGCTATCACCTTGATGTTGCGGTCATACTGGAGCAGTTTCCGGGTAGCTTCCAGACCGCCGATGCCCGGCATGCGTACATCCATCAATATCACATCAGGTTTCAGTTCCCGGGCCTGACTGATGGCTTCTTCGCCGCTGCTGGCTTCGCCTATTATCGTCAACCCGGCCACATCACTGAGCATCCTGGATATGCCCATGCGTACCAGGTCGTGATCATCAACCACCAATACCTTGATCAAATCAAACCCCTTTCGTAAGCGCAACGGGCGATAGGATACCGTCTGCATTAACAGGTGACGGCATCACGATAGCAAATAGATGGAGTTTTGCGAAACGGATCACACCATGACTGGCCGGGCGGACGCCGGAGCGGACGCGCTGTCCGCGCTTTCAGAACTGACCTATTCCACCTAGGTCTCATTGGCGACCACGCGGAATTGGGCTGAACTGCTTGAGAGGTGCCAAATGCGCAAAGAACAGTCGTCTGATCAGCTTGGTCGAACCGCGGTGAAACAGAACATTCATGGCACCATGAATTTCCTGTTCGCACATTCGCCATTCGATCTCATGGAGCCCGGCCACCTGGCCTGGATGGTGGAGCGGTGCCAGCTGCGTTTCTTCGCCCGAGGTGACGCCATTATCCGTCCCACTGACGGGCCGGTAGAGTTCTTCCATATCGTCAAGCAGGGTCTGGTGCGCGGGGAGCGCCTGATAGCCGGGCAACCGGAGCCGGACACCACGTTCGAGATAAGCACGGGAGAGTGCTTTCCGCTGGCCGCGCTGATAGGCGGGCGGGCTACACGCACCGAGCATAAGGCAGCGGAAGACACTTTCTGCCTGATGCTCTCCCGCGCCGACTTCCTCCAATTGGTCAATCTCTCCCCTCCGTTCCGCGACTTTGCGCTGCGCGGGGTAAGCAGCCTGCTTGACCTGGTCAACAAACAGGCCCAGCGCGAAGCCCGGCAGACCCTTGGTTCCCTGTCACTGGACGAGTCGCTGGGCGCCATCGCCATCCGCCAACCGGTAACCGCCTCACCGGATACGCCCATCCAGCAGGCTGTCAGGCACATGCACGAAGCCTCCGTTGGCAGCGTCGTGATCACCAGCACAGCGGCGATGCCACTGGGGATATTCACCCTGCGTGATCTGCGTCGGCTGGTTGCTGAGGGCGCCATCGACCTGCAGGCTTCCATCGACAGGGTGATGACGCCCGCCCCCTATTGTCTGCCGTCCACCGCCAGCGCCTTTGACGCCGCCATGGCGATGACCCGAGAACATATCGGCCATATATGCGTGATGGAGGGAGAGCGACTGCTTGGCGTGGTCTCGGAACGGGACCTCTTCGCGCTGCAACGGGTCGATCTGGTCCATTTGGCAAGGGCCATAGCCAACAGTCCGGACGTCACCGAGCTGGTCAGACTGCGCCGCGAGATACACCGGCTGGTCGACAGCATGCTCGCCCACGGCGCATCAGCCAGTCAGCTGACCCATATCATCACCTTGCTGAATGATCAGACGGTCTGCAGGGTGATCGAGCTGTGCCTGCGTTCGCATGGCGATCCGCAGATACCGCCCTTTACCTGGCTGTGCTTCGGCAGCGAGGCGCGGGGCGAACAGACGCTGCATACCGATCAGGACAATGGCATCCTGTTCGAGGCGGAGGATGACCGGCAGGCCGAGTCTATTCGTCAGCAACTGCTACCGTTGGCGCGCAGGATCAATCAGACACTGGCCGAATGCGGCTTTGCCCTCTGCCCCGGCAACATCATGGCGAGCAATCCACAGCTGTGTCTGTCCCGCCGCGAATGGCACAGGCGCTTTGCCCAGTGCATCCGCTCGGCCACCCCGGGGAATCTGCTGGCATCGTCCATTTTTTTCGATCTGCGAGCCGTATGGGGTGACACGTCCGCCGCCAGCAGCCTGTTCGAGGACGTGCTGGCGATGATTGCCGACGCCCCGGATTTCCAGCATCTGCTGGCCCGTAACGCGCTGGGCAACCGTCCGCCGGTGGGCTTTTTCCGCGAGTTCGTCATGCCAGGCAGTGGACAGCACCGCCATACTCTGGATCTCAAAATCCAGGGGCTGGCCCCCTTTGTGGATGCGGTACGGGTTCTTGCGCTTGCCAATGGAGTACAGGCCACCGGCACGCTGCAGCGACTCGACGAACTGCGCAACCGTCAACTGATCGGCAGACTGGATGCTGAAGCCTACGATGAGGCTTACCAATTCATCCAGCTGTTGCGCATGCAACAGCACCAATTGCAGGAAGAGCAACAGTTGCCCTATAGCAACCGCCTCGACCCGGCGACACTGAACCAGCTGGACAGGCGCATATTGCGAGAGTCTTTGCGCCAGGCTCGCCGACTGCAGGCCAGTCTTGCCATGCGATATCAACTGTGAAGATCCATCGGCTATTTCGACAAAAAGCCGGGGGACACTCGGCGCTGCCGTCACCCCAGGCGCTGGATAGCTGTCCTGTGGTTAAGGCCCGTCTGGTGGTGGTGGACCTTGAAACGACCGGTCTGGATATCCATCGCGACGAGATTCTATCCATCGGTGCGGTCGCCATCGAAAACGGAGCGCTGCGTATGGGGGACCAGTTTGAATGCACCCTGTACCGGGCTCACCTGCGGGCAAACGAAGCGACCGTGCTGCATGAAATCAGCCCGCAGCGGATGCAGCGCGGCGTCCCCGCAGCGGTGGCGCTTCGAACCTTTCTCAACTGGGCTGGCCCCTGCGTTATGGTTGCCTTTCATGCCCGCTTCGAGCAGCGGATGCTCGCCCGCTGCGCTCAGGAAGAGTTAAGGCTGCGTCTGGAGCATCGCTACCTTGACGTAGCGGAGCTGGCGCCCATGCTGTTTCCGGAAGCGGCTCAGGAGTGCCACACGCTCGATGATTGGCAGCGTTATTTCCGGCTGACCAACAGTGAGCGCCACAACGCGGCAGCCGATGCGCAGACCACTGCGGAAATTCTCCTCATCCTTCTAAACCGCCTTGCCAGAGAAGGAACCCAGTCACTCGCTGAACTGAACAATCGCCTCTCGACCTGGCGCCGATTGAACCGCGGACGGTTGTCGCGCCTCTAAACCCTCTCAGAGTCTTCATGGTCGATTGCCGACTGATCGGTCGCTGAGCAGTTTTCGCAAGTTTAGGTTTTTAAATGTAATTATGGCCACTTCAGCGATCCTGAGTCGTGGCGCAGCCAGACAAATCCTGATAGTTTCGCGCCTCTGTTAAAACAAGTAGGAACAGTACCGATGATCAAACGCACCTGGTTCAAGGGCTCACTGGCAGTAGCCGTCGCCATGGCCTCTGGACAAATCATGGCCAACGGCCTCGCGGTCAACGAACAAAGCGTCAGCGGCATGGGCACCTCCTTCGCCGGCCGCTCCTCTTCCGCCCAGGACGCCAGCACCGTATTCGGCAACCCTGCCGGCATGTCACGCCTGCAGCGCGCGGAGATCAGCGGTGGTGTTGCTGCCATCTGGCCCGAGACAGATATCACTGCCAGCGCTGACAATGTAGGCACCGGCACCAATAAGGGCGATATTGCCCCCGACGCGGTAGTTCCTTTCGCCTATTACGTGCGCCCGATTAACGAAAAGTGGCATTTCGGCCTCGGACTCTATGTTCCGTTCGGGGTGATCAGCGATTATGAGAAGTCGTTCCAAGGCCGGAATCATGGCCTGTACAGCAAGGTTCAGGTAACCACTCTGCAACCTACTGTCAGCTACAGGATCAATGATCGTGTAGCGGTCGGCTTCGGTCCCACTATCAACAAGATTGACGGGAAATTGACCAGTAACCCTCTGGCAAACGCCGGACTGCCCGGTGCAGAAAATGCCAAGGCGCGTATCAAAGGGGATGACATCGCCTATGGCTTCAACCTCGGCGTACTGGTCGATGTGACCGACCGCCTCAGCTGGGGACTGAGTTACCGCTCCAAGGTGGACTATGAGCTTGAAGGACACATCTCCTACATCGATTTCCCGGCGCCTCTTGAGGGCCGGTACGACGGTAGCGTCGACATAACCATGCCGGAGTCGGTAGATACTTCCGTTACCTATCGGGCTAATGACAAGTGGACTCTTTACGCCGGTTCCACCTGGACCCGCTGGAGTCGTCTGAAAGAACTGAATGTTGTCAACGATGGTCCTCTGGGCAATCGGGTTGAGCCGCTGAACTGGGAAAACAGCTGGGCCCATGCGATCGGTGCCGCTTACCAGGTCACCCCTTCAGTAGTGCTGCGCAGCGGTTTTGCGATGGATGCCTCACCGACCAACAATGAGCACCGTACCGTGCGTATCCCTGTCAGCAACCGCAAGATCTACTCCCTGGGTCTGGGTTGGAACATTGACCGCGATTGGACCCTTGATGTCGCCTACGCCTATGTGGACGAAAGCAAAGGCCGTGTGAGTCAGGGTGACTATGCGGCTGAGTACGAGAACAGTGCCCATGGCCTCGGCGTGCAGTTGACTCATCGCTTCTGATCTATCAGTCTGCACCGCAAAACGCCCCGCTCGCCGGGGCGTTTTGCTGTCTGCCTTGTCCAGATCCGCCTCGTAGTAGCATCTAACCCTGTGTACCGGGCGCCGGATCAGTTTCCGGATCATGCAGATTGCCTTCACGGGGAACAGTATTCTCCGGCTCTGCCGAAGGCGGCATGGCATCGGGCTCGTCAATCCGATCGTCGGCATCCGGTCCACAACCGGCAAGCAACAGTGCGAAAAAGGGAATCAACAGAAAAGTCGGTCGCATGGGGATCTCCTCGAATGGGATGGATACCTGAGTTTGGACCGACATCTAGGGGTGAAGTGCGGATTGGTTGCGCACCGGCAGCGCCAGACTACCGGTGCGAGAAGTTGGCGGAGGATCAGGGATTCGAACCCTGGAAGGGCGTTAACCCTTGCCGGTTTTCAAGACCGGTGCATTCAACCGCTCTGCCAACCCTCCACGGCGGGCAATACTACCGGAAACTTCACCGCAGTCAATCACAAAAGACGCATCAGGTAACGTTTTTCGCCCTTGGCTGTTTTGCTTGATGCGTCTTAGCTAGTATGATCGGAAATCAATAACATCCGCGTGAAACACCATTGGAGCGACCAACCATGCAAATGCAAGATCGTCATCAAAGCCTGCAGCAGGCCGGCGTAAACGAGGCGGAAGTAAGCAAACTGTTTCGCAACACCTACTCGTTGCTGGCCATGACCCTGGCCTTCAGCGCCGTGGTGGCCTTCATTTCCATGAGCCTGCGACTCCCCCACCCCGGCCTGATCCTCACCCTCGTCGGGTTCTACGGACTGTTGTTCGGTATCCACAAGACTCGCAACTCCGGCATGGGGCTCGTACTGACCTTCGCCCTCACCGGCTTCATGGGCTACACACTTGGGCCGCTGCTCAACATGTACCTCGGGCTGCCCAATGGCGGCCAGATCGTCTCCATGGCGCTCGGCATGACCGCCTTGGTGTTTTTCGGTCTGTCGGCCTATGCGATCATGACCCGCAAGGACTTCAGCTTCCTGTCCGGTTTCATCATGGCCGGTTTCGTCGTCCTGCTCTGCGCTGTGGTTGCCAGCTTCTTCGTCCAGATGAGCGGGCTTCAGCTGGCCATTTCGGCCGGCTTCGTACTGTTTTCCTCCGCTGTGATTCTGTATCAGACCAGTGCCATCATCCATGGCGGTGAAGACAACTATATTCTGGCCACAGTCACCCTGTTCGTTTCCATCTACAACCTCTTCCTCAGCCTGTTGCAGCTGCTGGGTGTGTTCAGCAGCGACTGAACCGGCCTCATCGGCTATAATCCGGAGGCTCGCCATTGGCGAGCCTCCTTGTTTCTCTCTGGTGAATTGCCAACCCCATGAATTTTGCCATTGCCCTGTTGGCGGGACCACAAGACCCCGCTGCTCGCAGTGCCCTGGAATTTGCCCGGGCCGTACTCGCCTCCGGCCACCGGATAAGCCGTTTATTCTTTTATCGGGATGCCGTGCAGCTGGCTTCGGCCCTGGGCGTCCAGCCCCAGGACGAGAAGGACATCAGCGCGGAGTGGCGAGAATTCATCGCAGAGCATCAGCTTGATGCCGTGGTCTGCATTGCCGCCGCGCTGCGCCGCGGTATCCTGAACAAGGCCGAGGCCGATCGCTGGGATCGCCCGGTTGCCAATACCGACGCCCCCTGGGAGCTCTCTGGCCTGGGGCAATGGGTCGACGCGCTGCAGACCGCTGACCGTGCGATCACATTCGGAACCTGACATGAAAAGCCTGTTGGTCATCAGCCGCCACCCGCCCACCCGGAGGCAGGCCCGTGAAGCACTCGACGTGGTACTTTCTGCCGCTGCCTTCGGAGTGCCCTGCGGCATTCTGTTCATGGATGACGGGGTCTTTCAACTGCTCAAAGGGCAGGACGCAGCCCTGATCGACCAGAAGTCGCTGGCTGCCAACCTGCAGGCGCTTTCGCTCTACGGAGTGGAAGACATATTGGTCTGCCAGCACTCCCTCGGGGAGCGGGGCCTCCAGGTCAGTCAGTGCATCCTGGACGCCCGCGTGATGAACAATGCCGAACTTGCCGGCCTGATCGAGCATTACGATCAGGTGCTGTCTCTCTGAAGAGGGCTGACCGATGCTGCATATCCTGCGCCATTCCCCCCACGCGCAATCCTGCTTTGCCAGTTGCCTGCGCACCATCAATGCGGGCCAGAGCCTTCTGCTGATAGAAGATGCCGTTTATGGGCTGTTTCCCGGTACATCCAGCCGCAGCGCGCTGGAATACCTGCCTGCTACTGTCAGACTCTATGCTCTCGACGTCGACCTCCAGGCCCGGGGCCTTGCTCTGGACGATGTTCCGACCAGAGCAACGATCATCAATTATGCAATGATGGTCGAGCTCACGGTCGAACATCGCAAGGTGGTGAGCTGGTGAGTATCCTGCAGATCGACGGCAAACACATAGAACTCGACGCCGAGGGGTTTCTGGTTCACCTGTCCGACTGGTCGGAAGCAGTGGCGCACCATCTCGCCCGGAGCGAGGGACTGGAATTGAGCGCGGCGCATCTGGAAATTTTATATCTCCTGCGTCAGTTCCACTCTCAGTTTCAACTGTCGCCGGCCATGCGACCACTGGTGAAATATGTAGCTCAGGAGCTGGGAAAGGAAAAAGGCAGCAGCATGTACCTGCTCTCGCTATTTCCGGGCAGCCCGGCCAAACTGGCAAGCAAACTTGCCGGCCTGCCAAAGCCGGACAACTGCCTATAACCCGATAAAGCAGGTTGCGATGGAATATCTGCACAGTGTCGTCGGTTGGATCTACGCGGGCCTCTACTGGCTGATCATCGCAGCGGTCACCATTCGCATCATTGCACGACGGCGGCCTGTCAGCGTCACGCTGGCGTGGCTGCTGATCATCTATATCGTTCCCTTCATCGGAGCAATCCTGTACATCCTGTTCGGCGAACTCAACCTGGGACGAAAGCGCGCCTCCCGGTCCGGACAGATGCTGGAACCCTATCTCAATAATCTGACGACCCAGTTTCAGGGTTACGCAGGAGCGTTGCCGGGGGGTGAGCTGGGTCTTGCCATCAATCGGCTGATGGATACCCAGGTGGGCATAGGTGCGCTCAACTATGGTGACCTGGAAGTGCTCTGCACTCCTCAGCAGATATTCGAGAGGATGCTCCAAGACGTCCGCCACGCCCGCCGCAGCGTCAACCTGGAGACTTATATCTGGCATCCGGGCGGTTACGTCGAATTGCTGACCGATGAACTGATCAATGCCGCACGCCGCGGCGTCAAGATCAAGCTTCTGATAGATCACGCCGGCAGCCGACGCTTTTTCCGGTCGCGCTCATGTCAGGCCATGAGGGCCGCTGGCATAAAAGTGGTCGCCGCCCTCCCCGTGCGCCTCTTCCGCGCCCTGGTGCAAAGGATCGATCTGCGCATGCACCGCAAATTGCTGGTCATAGACGACTGCATCGCTTACACCGGCTCGATGAATATCGCCGACCCGGCGTACTTCAAACGGGAAGCCCGCGTCGGCCAGTGGATCGACATGATGCTGCGGCTGGAGGGTGAGGCGGCTGCCGGACTGGCAAAGGTTTTCGCCTGGGATTGGGAGGTCGAGACCGGAGAACGGGAATTCCCCCTGATGAAGGAGGAGCGTGGTGAGCCCCGGCATTGGTTGTCGATCATCCCTTCCGGCCCAGGCCTCGGGGATCTGATAAACCAGACCGTACTGGTCAGTATCTATCGAGCCAACGAAAGTATCGTGATCAGCACACCGTATTTCGTCCCTTCTGAATCGGTGCTCGAGGCGCTCTGCCAGGCGGCAGAACGCGGCGTGGAAGTAAAGCTGCTGGTGCCCCGCAAGAACGACTCGCTGATGGTGGGCTGGGCCAGCCGATCCTATTTCGATGTTCTGCTGGAATCGGGTGTGCAGGTCCTCTTATTCGATGGCGGCCTCCTGCATACCAAAGCCATGCTCATGGACAACAAACTGGCCCTGGTGGGCAGCGTCAATCTGGATATCCGCAGCTTCCAGCTCAACTTCGAGCTCACTGTCGCTCTCTTTGCACCGGATAGCTGCGAAGAAGTAGGTCAGCTCCTGAGCAGCTACGAAACCGTCAGCGAGCGCCTCGAACCAGAACGCTGGGGCCAGCGCAAAAAGCCAGCCCGGGTGCTGGAACGGTTGATGTTCTTCATGAGCCCGCTGCTCTGACGGCTTCGCCCTGACACGACTTCCAGTGTCATCATTGCAGCGCCTGAACGAGGGGGCTGCGCTAACGGCTACAAAAGTCTTCCCGCAGCCAGCCCCAGGGCCAACATCAACCCACCGCCTCTTGGCACGCCGCTCCTGCGCGATGGGGAGCCACCAAGAAAAAACCCCGACCTGTTTCCAGATCGGGGTTTCCTGTTTGAAGCTTGACGATGACCTACTCTCACATGGGGAAGCCCCACACTACCATCGGCGATGCATCGTTTCACTTCTGAGTTC